>JGI11783J13700_1003300_pt1 | contig 16600 bp, 13 predicted proteins | sample ElkSlonscriptome_6_FD_13700 | JGI IMG/M metagenome (IMG submission 13700)
CTTTGATTACATGTCCACCTCGTACTGGCGAGAAATCAATATAATAGTTTTGATCCTTGGCGGTATTGTTCACGAACAAAGTTTTATCAGGATTGGTGGCTTGGAAAAATTCTCGTAAATCTAATGTCATACAATGCCTATTCCAATAATGACCTGGTTAGCCATCCTCAAACAGAATTGGCTAACCTACTGCGAATGACAGATACCGTAAATGCAACCTTAAATAATAATCTATGATGGTTATACTTTCTGATTCTATTTCAATCAGGAAAATTTGACTTTGGTGAGATGAATATCTCTACAATTCTTCACAAATAAAGGAGAGTGTTTTTGGTGTCTAGTCAGCTAGTTTGAGGAAATTCCAACCGAAAAAAGGCTTGGTTTACTCAAGGCATTGAGACCGTTCACTGATTTAAATTTTTGTAACGATATCCTCAATCCAGCTTCTGCCGTTGAATTTTTATCATCGCTAAGGGGTAGCCCTTGTCAAAGTTCCTGGTATAGGATAACGGAGAATGCGCTAAGAAAATAGAGAATTATGGATAATCCTGCCTCCCTTCATGTGGCGGTCACTGATGAAGCATTGGCAACCTCCGAACCCAAACCCCCTGCTAGTTCCAGCATATTTATACCAAAACTCGACCGGAAAAAGCCCCTGAGTGCGGCTTGGATTCCCTTTATCTTCTTAAGCATGGCGCTGTTCATTGTTAGCCTAGCCAGTCCCGTTTTAGCATTGCGGAAAGGAAATAGTGGCGCTGAGGTGAGGAATCTTCAGAAAACGCTGCAAGCTGAGGGTTACTTTAATGGACCAATTACCGGGTACTATGGTCCCTTAACCGAAGCTGCTGTTATCCAGTTTCAACAAGCCAACGGACTTAGTCCAGATGGTATCGTTGGGACGAATACCACCACCCGATTAGAGTCTGACTCCGCCGCAGCAACGGATGCGAGTCTTGATACACCTCTAGAGTTTGAGTCACCCATACCAGAACCGGAGAAACCCTTAGTATCTGCCCGACCCAATTTTATTCTCCAACGAGGCGATCGCAATTCTCAAGTCACCTCTCTCCAGCGAAATTTACAAGTGGCTGGCTATTTTAATGGACCGATTACCGGGTACTATGGTTCAACGACCCAAGACGCCGTGATTCAACTGCAACAAGCCAAGGGATTAAGCGTAGATGGGATTGCTGGACCTAAAACCCGTGCGGCATTAGAATCGACTCCAGTGTCATCCGCCTCACAAACTGCCCCCTCAACGGAAGCGACAGAGGATCGCATGGGATTCGCGAATCCGGGTTTAGTTCTCAAGCGGGGAAGTCGCAATTCTGATGTGACGGCGCTACAGAGAACTTTACAAGCACAGGGGTATTATGATGGACCCATTACCGGGTATTACGGTAATTTAACCGAAACCGCCGTGATTCAATATCAAAAAGCCAAGGGATTAACCCTTGATGGGATGGTGGGGGCTAACACCAAAGCCGCATTAGAGTTACCCTCTCCTACCGCAACACCTTCACCGACTGAGGAATTGAATCAAGACTCGTTCTCGACATCAGCCGAAAATCCTGACAATAGTAATTTTAATCAAGACTCATTGATCAAACCGGAGGAAAATTACGACCCGATTCCCTTTAATCAAGATGCGTTCTCGACACCGACAGAAAATTCTGACAATAGTCCCTTTAATCCGGACAGCTTTATTAACGAAGACAGCGAAAAAAAAAAGAACGATGAGCAACGTCAGTCCAGCCAGATGACGCTAAAACAAACCATTTCTGGCAAAATTTCCCCCAAATCTATTGTGCATTCAGGTCGGGGTTTATTTTTTGCCCAGAATATGATGTACAGTCATACAATTACGGTGTATGACCGCCAGTATAATCTGGTCAAAACCATTGCCGATGCCGTGAATTTGGAGAAATACGGGCATTCCAAGGGGAGTGGAACCTATAAAGGATCTCCTGTAGAAGCCGCTTTTTCCGATAATGGAAAATATGCCTGGGTCTCTAATTACCAGATGTATGGTTCAGGATTTAATAATCCAGGGAGTGACAAATGTAGCCCCTCGCAAAAAACAGACAATAGTTTTTTGTATCGCATTAATACCAATAACTTAGCAATTGATCAAGTAATTGAAGTCGGGTCTGTGCCTAAATTTGTCGCCACTAGCCCGGATAATCGATTTGCCCTAGTCAGTAATTGGTGTAGTTGGGATTTAAGCGTTGTCGATATTCAGCAAAATCAGGAAATTCGGCGGATTAAATTGGGTCGCTATCCCCGTGGAATTGCGGTTGATGCCGCCTCCCAAAAAGCGTATGTGGCGGTGATGGGGTCTTATGATATTGCGGTTGTCGATTTAAATGATTTTTCCCTCGACTGGATCAAAAATATTGGGAATTCACCGCGTCATTTAAGTATTGATCCAGGTGGTCAGTATCTCTACGCCACGTTAAATGGGGAAGGAACGGTGGCTAAAATTGATTTATTTACAGGTCGGGTTTTACGCAAAGTTGTCACTGGAAATGCCCCCCGCAGCATGGATATATCTGATGATGGTGAATTTCTGTATGTGGTGAATTATCACTCAAATACTATGAGTAAAGTGCGTACCCGTGATATGTCAATTCAGCAAACGGTGAATACCAAGAGCAATCCGATTGGAATTACGTATGATCCAGAAACGAATCAGGTTTGGGTGGCGTGTTATTCGGGGACAATTATGGTGTTTCAAGACTAAAGATGTTAGATAGTGTAAGTGAATCTGGGGGAACAATGTAGAGACATACCAGGGTGTCTCTGGAAGCTGGGGGAGATGAGGGCGGGTTTTGAACAAACGTTATCAATAGCGAAAAGAAAGTCCCTAAACCCGCCCCTACAGATTCACGCGCCATGCCCTCGAGAATCGCGAAGGGTCAAAACTCTACCTTCCCCTAACCAGTGAGTAATTATCAACATGGAAATTTATCAACGCCACTCGTGGACTTTGACGGTTGAGGAAGCGACGGCTATCCAAAACCAACTCAGTGGTGAAATTATTACCTCGGATCAATTGGGTGAGGTTAACTATGTCGCGGGTGTGGATGTTGGTTTTGAAGACAATTATGCGATTTCCCGCGCCGCTGTTGCGGTACTGAGTTTTCCGGAACTGCAATTGATCGAACAGGCGATCGCACGTCGCCCGACAACGTTTCCCTATATTCCAGGGTTTCTCTCGTTTCGGGAAGTTCCTGTTGTACTGGATGCTTTATCTCAGATTAAAATAACTCCTGATTTAATCTTGTGTGATGGTCAAGGAATTGCCCATCCCCGGCGATTTGGTTTGGCTTGTCATTTAGGATTATTAATTACAGTTCCCACGATTGGGGTAGCGAAGTCGCGATTAATTGGTCAGCATGAGGAATTACCCTTAGAGAAGGGAAATTGGCAAGCCTTACGACATCGGGGAGAGGTAATTGGCGCAGTTGTGCGATCGCGAACTGGGGTGAAGCCTCTGTATGTCTCTCCGGGTCATCGAATCAGCTTACCCACTGCGATCGATTATGTCCTACGCTGCACTCCGAAATATCGATTACCTGAAACAACTCGTTGGGCTGATAAACTAGCATCAAACCGGATGGGTTGATTCTATCAAATCCTTTAGCAGCTATTCGATTCCTGGGAAATCACCGTGATTTCAGTCCGGTGAGGATGTCAATTCTTCAAGAACATCCAGGCGTAAGCGCACCTGTTTCTCATAAGGATTCTCTGCCCAAATTTTTTGAATGGGTGTAGTGGGATCGGCGTTAATTTTTAGCGGCTTTCCTGGAGTACAATTATAGGTTTTCATACAATCACCACAGCGAATCGGCTTTTCTCCTCGCTGAATATAAATAATCAGTCGCGTTGCTGGTGAATCAAGCTGAATTGATTGTCGTGATCCCCCTGCTAAAACGTTTAGAAAGTACGACTTTAACGGCGACTGGATTGGTTGTTGAGTTTCAACGCTACTTTGATCAGGTGCTGGCAAATTTTCCGCTTGAGCCGGAAGGACGCAACAAATCACGAATAAGAGCGTTATAATTAAAAGTTTACGTTTCATAATTTCAGTATGGAAAGTTGAACCCGGGGCAAGTGCAAACATCTTTAATTATGTAGAAAATTGGTCAATAAATCGGGTTTATTTGGTGAAATGCCGAACAATAGAAGAAGATGTATCGGATCGATAAATGCCATTTGTTATTTGCACCAATAGATACGATCCCCCTTAGACGCGCCATGGCGCGTGGCGCGTCTGGTACAGTTCAAACTATTATCCAGTATCAGTCACTCTCAATCAGCTTTTCATCGGCTTCAATTAAGGCTTCCTGGAGTAAGGGGGAGAGGTTCTCAGTTAAACGTCCAGCGCGGATAAATTCAGCGTAGGTATCTGCCTCGATATCAACCATTCGTTCTTGCAGTTGTTCCATATCCAAGTTTTGTAACTGAGGATGGTGATGGAGTAATTTGTCAAGCTCGGTGTGAATACTTTCGAGTTGACCATCAACCAGTTTTATCTGATACTGACAAAATTCTGAATTCATTTCGTTGTTAGTCGTGGCTGACTTTAAGTAGTCTTTGACTCGATTGAGTGCCACACGACGAGCGATTGCCTCAGAATATTTCTGACGCAGAGGTTGATCCCCAATTAAATCCAGTTTTTCCAGGAGGAATTGAGTAGTTAACCCCTCAACTAACAGCGTAAACAGTACCACGCCAAAAACCGTAACAATAATATCTTGTCGTCCCTCCAAACTCACCGGAACACTTAAGGCTAGGGCAATGGAAACCGAACCCCGTAATCCGCCCCACCACAACACCGTTTGCTGTCGCCAACCTATATCAGACTTGGCAAGTCCATTGCTAATTGCCGCTAAGCCGTAAATTGAAATAGCGCGGGTGAAGAGAACGGCTCCAATGGCAACCCCAATTAAGCCGAGGTTTTGTCCCAAACGGGGAAAATCAATTTGGTCACCAATGAGGAGAAAGACAATTGAGTTGACAAAAAATGCCAGAAAATCCCAAAATTCGGAGACAATTAAGCGGGTGCGGGGGTTCATGCCAATTCGGGAACCAAAGTTGCCCAGCACTAACCCCACCGTAACCACACCAATTACTCCAGAACCGCCGAGTTCTTCGGTAATCAGGTAGGTGCCATAAGCAGAAACTAATGTCAGAGATTGTTCGACTAGGGGTAAATCGAAGCGTTGGGTGAGAAAGGAAATGCCAAACCCGATTAAGCAACCGACACCGATACCAATTCCGGCAAAGGTAAAGAATTGGGCAACTGTGGTGGATAGGGAAAATTCCTGCGTACCTAAGGGAATACCCACCAATAAGAGAAAGGCGACGACGGCGACACCATCATTAAATAAGCTTTCCCCTTCCATCAGGGTTTTCAGACGTTTATCCGCCCCCAGTTCCCGAAACAGGGCGATTACCGATACAGGATCAGTTGCAGCCAGACTCGCGCCGACTAATAATGCGATCGTCAGGGGTAATTCGGTAAATTGGGTAATGGTAAAGGCAATTCCCAGCACCGAAATCACCACCCCCACCACCGCAAAAAGAATCACGGGGATTAAATCCCGCCGCAAATCCCGCCAACGGATATTCCAGGCGGCTTCAAAGAGGAGGGGAGGGAGAAAAATCTCTAGAATCAGTTCCGGGGATAGGTTGACGAGGCGCACATCGACAAAGGCTAAACCTAAGCCGACAATAACCAGAAGTAAGGTATAAGGGATTTTGCGGAACAACGGAAAAATCCGGGAAACGGTGGCGACGCTGAGAGACACCGACAGTACCAAGAGAAATTGTTCCAGATTCTGCTCAATGGCAGCTTCGCTGATAGCGGATTCTACGGACATGAATAGAACTCCAAGGATACTGGCAATTTTGATATAACAGTACAACCTAGCGCAAGCAACACTATCTAGCGTAGGACTCTTTCCTTTCACCTATGCAATTGTAAGCAAAATTGAGGGAAAGTCACCCAGCCGACCATTAGCCTGATTGCTCTATTCCAATCACAGCAGAAGCATTATGTCAAGATAAAGATAGACTTTCCGTAAGTTCACTCAGACTCCCAAGGATTAATAATTGTAATCCCGCACCCGTGACGATTCACAGTTGGTCTACCTGTCTACCTTGTCTTACCTGAACCCCAATCTTAAAAAACCTACCCTTGTGAGGAGAGGGGCTGAGGGTGAGGGGTTGAGCTTAAGTTGACACGGATGGACACTGCCGTGTCCCTACAGATATAGCAGGTCGCGCTGGTGTATTTACAACTCCCTTCTCTGAAGCTGAGTCCAGATGGGATGTTCGTACAAACAAAGTGTAACTAGACCAGTGCGAAGCGCTATAGCTGTAAAACCCGTCCCTACCCACCCAATTATTGACAGACGAGTTTTGCCGCATCTCTACTGTCGGATGTGTCAAAATGAAACTTAATTGGGATTAAATCCTTGCTGCTTTTAACTAGGCTTGTATGAAATCGCCTGAGTTGCTGAAAAACTTACCGACTTCTGTACAGAAGGTGTGGCGACCTATGCTGCTGATTTCTGTGGTGTTGCACGGTATTGTGCTAATTTTACCTGTTCCTTCTACCTGGGAAACGTCGGAACCTGAAGAACAAGTTAAGGTGACACAGTTACCTTCTCTTTCTACATCACCTAAGTCTTCAGTAAATTCCGCTGAGGAACCCACAGGGGAAACGAGTCCAACGCCAAATCAACCGACTCCTTTCGTCTCAGCCTTTTCTAGTCAACCTAGGATTAACCCATTTCCTGACCCTATCCAACCGACTCCTGATATCAATCCTACGATTGAATTTTCTCCAGGAATTTTGGAAAATCATAAATCGTCACCCTCTCCATCACCATCTAGTTCTAAGGATGAAACTCAGACGATTGAAGAAAAAAATACAAAAAATACTGATCAGACTATAGATTCTGGAATTGATACCAATGATGTCAATGTGGAAGATCCGCTGAAAAAATTCCTCACAAATTTTCCGTTTCCGGAAGAGGCGGCGATGGGTTCGTTAGGTATACTTACTGGAGATGCAGATACATCAGCTCGTCATGTCCAGCAACCTTTAGGTCAGGTTATTAAATACTATGACAAGGAACTACCCGATCGCAATTATACTCTAGCTAATCCGAGTATAAATGACCCTGAATTCAAGGTTTATCAAGTTTCTCAAGATGATATATCTCAATATCTGCACTTATTTTTAAAGGAAGGAAATACGATAATTTTCCTCTCGAAAACACAACTTGATCGGGCAGATTTGCCTGGGTTAGAAGCGGAAAAAGCAGAAGAACGAGAATTGCGAAATATTCTGGAACAGATTATAGTAGCTGGTGAGTATACAAAAGAGCTGAATAGAGAAACTCAACAAGTATTGGCTGAGGGGGTTGATGGAAAATATAATTATTTGGGAACTGTTTATGAAAGAGATAGGGAACAGTTAAGTTCTCAGTTTGTCAGTCAACTTAAAGAGAAAGAGTTTACTGTTATGCCTTTGACTAATGATGGACTATATTACAGTGTTGAAAAGAATGATTTTAAGGGTTTTATTCAACTTATACCAACCCAGTCAGGACTAGCAATTATTAGCTTAGAGTTTTAGATTATTTTTGGTTTGAGTAGTTGTTTTTTAAGCGCCACTCTCAATCGCTAAAGAAACGCGATCGCCTCCCACATCCCGCAGTTTTGCCAGTAGCTGAATCACTTGCTCGTAGGGCAATTGACTATCGGCTTGCAAAAAGACAGCCCCTTGAGGATTTTGGGATAAATAGGTTTGTATTTGCTCAAACAATTGCTCTTGGCTAATCAGTTGATTATCGATGACCAGTTGTCCTTGTGAATTCAATTGTACAATTAAAGGAGTGGGCTTTTCCGGCGGCTGAGTTTGAGTATTTTCAGTATTAGGAAGTTGAACATTGACGCCTTCTTGAGTGGTTAACAGCATGGAAGTCATTACAAAAAATGCTAGAACTCCCATGATCACATTGAGCATAGGGATTAATTGAATGGACGGTATTGATGATTGGGTTTGCTGGGTTCTAAAACGCATGATTTAACAATTTAAATAAACATAATTGAAGGCTTTGAATTCTTCCCCTTCCGTTCATGGCTATCCTGTTGATTACTTTCCTCAAAGGGTATGTAGAAAACATCCTCCGAGGACGGCATTTCTGGTGTCTCTGGCTCAGTTGCTGGGTGGGTAGTAGGATTGACAGGAAACTCAGCCCCACTGGAAAACTGCTGCTTTTCTAAACAGGCTAAAATGGTTTGTGTGTTTTCTGGTCGATGCTCTGACAAGGGGGTCATTAAGCCATCGATAAAATTAGCTAAATTCTGGGAAATTAGGGGGGCATAATCCCGCCACGAAATGAGCTGATTTTCCGGTAAAGTTTCAAATTCTATGGGATGTCTACCTGTGAGTAAATGAACCAGGGTTCGCCCTAAAGCAAAAAAATCGGACTGGGGAGTGGCTGAACCTTCGATTTGTTCGGGTGCGGAATAGCCTTCAGAAATGACGCGAGTCATATCCTGGGATTCCAGAGTGTCGGGTTGAGTTGGTGTGACTTCTTTAACAGTGCCAAAGTCAATTAATACCAGTTGCCCATTGGGGCGGAGCATAATGTTGGAGGGTTTAATATCTCGATGAAAAAGCCCGTTTTGATGAACTTTGTCTATAATTTCTACAAGTTGGTGCAGCCATTCGATAGCGGTGGCTTCGGAAATGCGTCCATTTTCGGTTAACCATTGTTGTAAGTTTTGTCCTGGAATATGTTCCATGACGAGGCAATGCAAGGACATAAAACTGGATTTAGGGGCAAGACTAAAGTAGCCATCTGGCTCAACTTTGGGAATTCCAGGATGTCTGAGCCACATCAAAATGCGGGCTTCTCGTTTGAAGAGACGAATCCAGTCGGGATGGTTGTATTGGAGGATTTTGATAACTTTTCGGGTACCCCAATTTTCGGGAGAGATAATCACGACATGAATGTAAAGGTTGGGGTTAATGTTTCACTTTAGACGTTTATATCCTAAATGGGTTGCTTGTGACCGTTGCAATTTAGCAACGGTTGCAAGTGCAACGGGTTGACGAATGACAACTTCCCAAGACCTGTTGAGTGGAGCAGTTAAGACAGTGGTTGACGAGCAGAATCCAGGCGTTTGGGATGACAGCATTTACATGAATTGGCTAGCTACATTGCGAGAACTCTCTGCACCCACCACAGACGAGAAGTATCCCGAAGCCATGCGTACCCGCGCTTGGGCGATGAAGACACTCAACACTCAACTGGCATCGTGGACACAATTGCGTCACGATACTATTTTATATGCCAAACAATCATACTCCATCAGCGTCTCCTGTTACTACCCAGCAGGTTTTGTCGAACCCAGACCGACGTTTTGGTCTCGCTTTGAAACCATGGCGCGACGAGCGGCTAATTTGATTGAAGAAATCCCTTTTCCAAAGGATGGGCAATATCTACAGCAAAGACAATCATCATTCTTAACAAATTTCGCCCAGAAGTTAGGAATACTGAAGCAGATTTCCGAGAAAGAATTGGCACAGGAGGAACTAACGGAAACGGAAACTCAATTCCTGAAAGATATTGTGGAAATTCATCGTGGTTATGCAGGAATTAAACGTTTGGTATTTAGGGCTTGCTGCACAAGCATGAAACCCTTACAAATAAAGGGTTAGGGCATGATTAAATGTGCATCAGGTGCAAGGCGAAAGAAACCCATAAGCTGGAAATCCTGGCAAGAATCTGAAGTCGCGATCGCATTGATAAAGGGTGCGTTACGCTCCGCTAACGCACCCTACTGGCTTGATTGAACATTTGTAGCCGCGACCATTTCTGCAATGCACTGTAACGCCTCTTGCAGTGCGATCGCGAAGTCTGACGCAAGCATGTCAGGTTGGCAAAAAATATCCCAGTTAACCCGCTCTGGTTGGGTTACTCTACCCTTCGGGTTCTCCTAGAGCGCCAGTCCCGTAATCCCAGCTATAAAGCAGTTTGCTCTGCTATGCGGTACATTGTCGATCCCCCTAAATCCCCCTTAAAAAGGGGGACTTTGATCTACTGTACTTTATTACAGTGCAAAGCGCTATAAAGCAACCAGGGTCATTCTGGCGCCCATCCTCAACCGAAAAGGCTCTTGACTATTAGTGAACCGACGCTCTAAGGTTCTTCGGTTATTGCAGGCATTGGCTGGAATGAATTGGGCAATGGGTTGGATGAGATATTCAGTTGGGTCAGATACTGGTCAACCGCATCAATTTTCTCCAAATTGCCTTCTTCAATAAACAAATTCCGGGCTTCTAAGAGGAAAGAAACTGCCTCTTGTCCCCGTCCAACTTGCTGGAGGGCTATTCCCAGATTGTAAAATGCGAGTGATAGTTTGGGATTGAGTAGAATGGCTTGTTGATATTCGGAAATCGCGTCCTCATACTGCTGATTTCGATGCAGTGCTACGGCTAAATTGTAGTGTGCCAGCGAATCGTAAGGATCGAGTGATATGGCGCGTTCCAGTGCCGCGATCGCGTCCTCGTATTCGCCATTTTTAATCAGTGCGGCTCCCAATTGGCGATAAGCATCCACATTGTCAGGATCGAGCTGCGTTACCCAATCAAATCTGCGAATAGCTTCTTCTGCATCCCCTTGTTGCAGAAAAATTAGCCCCAGTCGATAGTGAGCCGATGCAAATCGGGAATTGATTTGGGTTGCTCTGAGAAAAGAATTTTTGGCTTCGGTAATCTGGTTTTGTTGAGCCAGTAGCAATCCGAGTTGGTAATGGGCTTGTACGAATTGGGAATCGTTGCGAAGGGCTTGCCGTAGTGCCGCGATCGCGGAATCGACTTGGTTTTGTTTGGCGAGTAGTAATGCCAAATTGTACTTAGCCACCGCTGAGTTAGGATTGAGGCGAACGGCTTGTGTGTATTCACTCAGCGCTGCTTCAGTATCACCGACTGCTTCTAATGCTAAGCCCAAATTATAGCGAGCGGCGGCTAAATTGGGATTAAGATCGATCGCTTGTTGATAGGCGCTAATTGCTTCCTCGATATTGCCTTGCTGGTATAACATCAAGCCCAGATTGTAATGCGCCTCTGCCATATTCGGATCGAGACCAATCGCCATCTGGTATTGTTCAGCGGCTGCGGCAATCTGACCTTGCTGAAACAGGGCATTCCCCAGTAAATACCGTGCCATGGGGATAAACGGATCTTCCTGTAGAGCTTTGCGAAAGGCTAACTCGGCGGCTTTGAAGTCGCTGCGATTGTAGCGCATGACTCCTTGTTGAAAAAAGGTCGCCGCTTCTAGGTCATTCGTGTATAATCCTTCAACTAACTGCTTACTGTGCTGGCGCTTGGGTAGACTATTGGACAAGGCGGGACTAACCGACAGGAAACTGAGTGCGAATAGGGCGGCGGCAAGTCCAAAGCGGAAGTGGTAGTGTTTAGACATGGTAGAAGACGATTGGGAAATTGAATAAGGAATGTGGGCGGGGGAAAGGGTGTATAGCGTCCTATCTTACTTAATAGTGCCAATTTCACTCCCCGATTGGTTGCCTTTTAATGGTTAACCGCTTCTGGCAAAATCAGCATGGCATCACCAAAGGAATAAAATCGATAATTATACGCGATCGCTTCAGCATACAACTTCAACAGTCGTTCTCTGCCAATCAATGCACTCACTAGCATCAACAAGGTAGAACGGGGCAAGTGAAAATTGGTAATCAACCCATCGACCACCCGCCACTGATAGCCGGGATAAATAAATAATTCAGTTTTGCCACAATAGGGCTGCAACTCCCCACTCGTCGCCACCCCCTCCAACGCCCTAACCACAGTTGTACCAACGGCAATCACCCGCCCCCCGGCGGCTTTGGTTTGCTGAATTTTTGCCACCGTTGCGGCGGATACCTCCAACCATTCGCCATGCATTTGATGATTCGTTACATCTTCGATTTCCACCGGGCGAAATGTACCAACACCAACGTGCAAGGTAATCGACGCCTGCTCAATTCCGCTGCTGTGACACCGTTCCAAAAGTTCAGGGGTGAAATGTAATCCGGCTGTCGGTGCGGCTACTGCACCAGGGATTTGGGCGTATACGGTTTGATACTGATCGGGTGTGGCTTGAGAGTGGGTGATGTAAGGCGGAAAAGGCACTTGACCGTAGTCGGGTAACAGGGTGACTAGGGACTGCCCCTTGGGTAGGTCAAACTGCAATAGACGCCCACTGGTTGCATCATCTCTGGCGATAATTTTTGCCTTCAGGGGAGATCTATTCTTTATATTGTCCTGTCTTGGTGTTTCTGTATCGTCTGAAGATAGGGGAGTCTTCCCATGACTTGCCGGAACAATAGGTTGATCAGGTTCAAAGACTATCGTTGAACCCACTTTTAGCCGTCGTCCTGGTTTCACCAATGCCAACCAACAGTTCTGTCCCCGTTCCTCCAGCAATAACACTTCCACCGGCGTACCCGTTACCTTCCGACCATAAAGTCGAGCTGGGATTACACGGGTATTATTCAAAACCAACAAGTCGCCGGAACGCAATAACTGAGGTAAATCTCGGAAAATGCAGTGTTGGTGCTGAGTTGGAGACTCAACCACGAGCAAACGAGAACTATCTCTAGGGGAAATCGGTGTTTGAGCAATCTGACCCTCTGGCAGATCATAGTTATAGCTGGAAAGCAATAGGTCATTCGTCATTGGTGGTTCTTCGGATCAAGTACAGCTTATGAGCAATTTTTGATAAATTGGGTAGGTAATAAACGGGTTAGGGTTTTAGCTCTACTCTATACCGCGACTTGTCTTGTGCCATCGGGTACTAATCCCCAAAGACACAAGACCAAGAACTAAAATAACGGAATTGGGTATGATCCCCCAGTTGAGAGCGGGGGCTTTTCCCCTACCAATTCCTGATCCCCGTTGTCAGAATGAAGGTATAGCACTTCCTTGGACTCCACCCCTAGCTGCCCTATGGATTACCTTTATTTTTTAGCCAATGCGAGTTTAACGTTACGAGTGGTTGAGTACCTCCACTCCATGATCCAGCTTCCCGTTCAATATACAACAGTGATTCATCAAATTGATGGTTGGGTCATTAAAGTTAAAATGAACCATCCCCTCACGCCTCAGCAACATGGAGATTTCCAAGCCTTCATGCGCGAATTGGGAATTCCGTTCCAACCCGACATGCGATTGCAAATGGCGTTTTGGAGCCTCGATACCGGGCAATCTCCAATCGATGTCATGCGTCGCTACCAAGTCGCTGTGGTATCTCATGGTAACCCTGACAAGACTGATATTGAAGCGTTTCGCCAACAGTTTACCATGGGACTAGGATACTGCCCAGAAACTTTAGCCTAAGGAGTTACCCATTCATCAGCCTTCACTATCAAGGCAAGCCCAAACCATCATGCCTTTGTCGGGGCAAGTTTAGCCATTTCAGGGGTGATTAGCTGTAATTAAAAAGCTGGACACCTTTAACCTTGAGTAAGTCTTATGTAACGGAGTCTGATCCAGGCGCATATTATATCTTAACTATCACCAATAAAGCCGGAAGCCTACGCTCCTCTAAATATTTGAGCGTAGGTTGTTTATGTTGAATAGGTAGAGAAAATTAAAGTTAACGGGGGGATCATCATTTCCCCATCTCCCCCTCTGCACCTCCACACCTCCGCTCCCCTACTCCCCCTTGTGACGTTTATCACTCATGAGCGTTGCCTTGCGTCAGCTGTCTTCGATTTTCCGGTCACGCTTAACACAGATTTCAGTATAGCTTTAACTGCGATCAAGTTCACCTTTTATTAAGATTTAGTTCAATTACTTTTTCCCCGAAGTAACGGAAAATTGCAACGTTAATTTATCGGGGATATAACAGTATGCAGCTTGCTTATTTCTGTATGGGCAAAGAACCCATAGAGCCTTGTATCCATCATATCCAAAGCCGTCGATTTAGCCCATATAAATCGATAAAAATGACAGCAGAGGAATTGCTACAACGGTATGCAGCCGGACAACGGGATTTTCAAGGTGTCAATTTAAGTGACGAAGTTCTCAGTTGGGCAGATTTGACGGGAGCGAATTTGAGTGGAGCAAATTTGAGTGGAGTAATTCTGAATTGGGCTAACCTCAGTCAAGTTAAGTTGAGATGTGCAAACTTGAGCAACTCTGATTTAAATTGGGCGAACCTGGAACGGGCAGATTTACAGGGAGCAAATTTGAGTGGTGCAGAGGTGAGTGCCGCTAATCTGAATGGAGCCGATTGGAGTGGAGCCATTATGCCTGATGGTACAATCTGGTCTGAACAAAATGGTAGTCAAGATTCCCGGTTTCTATCCTGGTTGGTTAGATTCTTTAGGCAAGAAAACAATCGCGATTTCTGATTAGAACTTGTCCTACATCCAGGTTAAGCAAAGGGCGGGTTTAGTCATGTTATCAGTTTGAACCAAAACGTTATCAGTTAAACCCGCCCCTACGCTATTTACATAACTTAATATAGTTGATTTTATTTCCACCAACCTACTTAGTCGATCACAAACTTTGCTCCCTTGCTCCTCAGCTCCCCTGCTCCTCGGCTCCCCTGCGATCGCAACCGAAAACGTTTCGGTTTATTGAACTTAGTTTCACTTCCCCCGTTCCCCATTTTTACCAAACCATGTATCTTGCCATGCACTACCCACGCCTTGAATAACTCCCCGTATAATTAAACCAATTCCTCGTCCTAAGACTTGCGTTAAAACATAAACTACGCCTTTACCAACCCAGCCGACTGTCCCCCGTAAACGTGGCGCGATCGCATCCCGAATTTCATAGGCAATGGTGACGGCTAGCTGAGTACCCTGTAGTTGTTCTAATTCTTGACGTCGAGGGGAATAAATGGCGATTTTTTTGATACCAATTTCGCTCAAAACAAATAAATCATAGCGGCTTTCAAAAATGGATTGGGGTTCATCGATATATTTGTTTCGCCGATATTTCCAGGATAAATCATTTCTAAATCGGGTAATTTCTCGTGAGGACATTAACCGTTTATCATAAAAATCATGCTTAACAATTTCAATATCAGAAAATTCGTTTAACAGGGGTTGGATTATCCCATTAGCCACTTGAATAATTAGATTTTGCAACAATAATTCTGCTCGCGCCATTGCTTCTGGCGTATGGGCAGGATAGGATACATTATCAATCATCAAAGGTGCTTCAAAGAGGCGATTCCCTAATAACTCTATCACCAAAGGAATTTTATCCAAAATAGCCGTTTGCACGACATCCCGATCTTGCCGCAAAATGTCAACCATTTCGATGGTTTGATTGCCGATAACTAAGGTTGAGTATTGACCAAAAAAGTCAGAGAGAGAAACCTGCCATAAATCATGTAATAAGCGCGATCGCTTCGGGGTCAATTGCTCCATTGTTACCTGGGAAAAGCGCAAAGCATCCAGCATCTCCTCGAACTTGTATAAAACAGTACGCAGTAATTCCTGGCGTCTCTCCACTTGCAAAATATCGATTTCCAAGGGAGTATTCGTCAGATTTGCCAAACTCGAATCTAGTTTGGTCAATGTCATCGCTTGGGGTGTAGACGGTTGAAACTGCAATGCCTCAGAGGAGGTTTTGGATAAGGCACTCGTGGGGGATGGGCGCAGACGATTTGGGGGAACAGGAGGACGAGATGATGAAGGATTTAAACGTGGCTGAGGTTCAGCAAGGCTATTACTATTATTAGAAGGGACAAGTCCGGAATCTGTCGGTAATAGTTGATTCACCAGCCAACGGGCTGTCAATAACTCTCGACGGCGTCCCGTCCAAAATAGCCAATCCAGGCGGGATAAATTGCCTTGTTGGAGTTGTGCTGTTACCTGTTTTAACGCGGCTTCAATTTGTTGTAATCCTGACTGGCGTAATTGGGTATGCCAGCGTGGGGGAGGTAATGAATTGGCGGGGGTGGGTAACATTTGCCAGTAGGATTCACCCGCTTTGACTTGTCGAATGGCTTCCACAATTAAGTTGATGGCATATCCTTTAGCACAGTACCCTTCCACTCCTAAACCTTTGGCGGCGGTGAGTTGATTGGGTTCAGATGGAGCGGTTAGCAATAAGATGGGTAGGTTGGGATAATCTGTCTTAAGTTGTTGGCACAAGGATAGTCCGGTTAGGGGACTGCTGAGCGATCGCCCTAGTGCCAAGTCTAAGATAATTAAATTAACTCCTTCTTGGGGGAGTAAGCTGGTTAAACGTTCCAAGGCTGCCGTTGCTGTATCCACCTCAGCCACGATATCTAAATCAGCAAAGGCTTCCAGGGCTGTGACTAAACCTAATCGGAAAATTGGGTCATCGTCAATAAGTAGGATTTGAGTGGATTGATTTGTCATTGGTCATTCGTTATTCGTTATTCGTTATTTGTCTTATGTCATTCGTTATTTGTCTTATGTCATTCGTCTTATGTTGATTGTTCATGGTTCATTGTTGATTGCAAATCTTCTCCCCCATCTCCCCCAGCTCCCCCAGCTCCCCCAGCTCCCCCAGCTCCCCCATCTC
>JGI11783J13700_1066015_pt1 | contig 16561 bp, 13 predicted proteins | sample ElkSlonscriptome_6_FD_13700 | JGI IMG/M metagenome (IMG submission 13700)
AGCAGGGGGAGCTGGGGGAGCTGGGGTAGCAGGGGGAGCTGGGGGAGTGATTTCCTGATCAACCAATGACAAAGGACGAATGACAAAGGACGAATGACATAAGACGAATGAAAAAATTCGATAAGATAGGAAACAGTGTCTTTATTTAGGGAAACGCCAAAGACTCATGGCTAAAAAAGGAATGATTGAGCGCGAGAAAAAGCGCCAGAAGCTGGTTGAGAAGTATGCGGCTAAGCGAGCAGCACTGAAAGAACAGTTTGATAATGCGTCCTCTCCGGCTGAGAAACTAGAGATTCACCGGAAGATCCAACAGTTACCCCGCAGTAGTGCGCCGAATCGGGTACGGAATCGCTGTTGGGTAACCGGGCGTCCCCGAGGCTACTATCGGGATTTTGGTCTATCTCGCCATGTGCTGAGGGAATGGGCGCATAAAGGATTACTACCAGGAGTAGTCAAGTCGAGTTGGTAGAGTTGGGTCATTGGTCAATCGTTCTTAACCAAAGACAAAGGACAAAAGACCAATGACTGATGACTAATTCCCACAGCAACGGTCAATACCCAGACTGTCGAGGAGCAAATCACTAACCGCGTTGGCGATCGCGAATTCACTATAGAAGCTTTCTCGGAAGTCAAAAGCCTGCATTTCGGTGACAATGGCAATGACCAAAGAACCGACATCGTTTTCGCCTTCTAACCGTTGGCGGACAAAGATTTGGGAGGCGCGATCGGCAATGTCCTGATTGGCTGGTTCTGGTAAAAATTCATGATCCAGCCAGTACACCAAAGCGTCTCGCAACCATTTTCCTTCCTGCTGGGCATTTTCAGCAGGGGGAAGGGTAACTGGGGGTATGGGTTCAGCCATAAAATCTCAAAAGTTAGCTGTCTACAGTCAAAACGTTCATTTGCGGGATGGGAAAGCTACTATTCTGGGGACATAATCTGTTCGGCATTGAGAAAGTAATCTTTGATTTAATCAGGGAGATGTCACTTTTAAGCATAGCGAAATTATGTCTGATCAGGGAAATCTTAAAATGGTGTTTAGCAATTCGAGAACAGGGAATCTCAACCGAGTTCTAGTGCTATGGAGTTAAATATTCCGACAATAATTCAAGGATATGCTCAAGGCTATTTTTTGATGGCGGATGAAACCGGATCACTAGAGTGGTACTCTAGTCGCCAGCGAGCAATCATTCCTTTAGACGAGCGGTTTCGCTATCCTAAATCTCTACAACGGGTTCTCAATCAGAAGCGGTTTAGCACGGCAATTAACCGAGACTTTAAAGGAGTTATCGCAGGTTGTGCCAATCGGGAAAGCACCTGGATTTCTCCGGAACTCCAGGAAATTTATTGGTTGCTTTATCGGGAAGGTTGGGCGTATAGCTTTGAAACGTGGCAAGGAAATGAACTCGCGGGTGGGATTTTAGGGATTCTGATTGGCGGCGCGTTTATTGGCGAATCCATGTTTTACCGGATTCCCGAAGGCTCGAAGGTGGCGTTAGTCAAATTAGTCGAGCGGTTGCGATCGCGCGGCTTTTTGTTGTTTGATGTACAAATGATGAATCCTCACTTGGCTCGCTTTGGCGCTTGTATGATAGAGGAGCAAAAGTATCAGGTGCTACTACGACAGGCGTTGCGACGGCGATGTTATTTTGATCGGATTCCGGTATAAAGAGGCAACAGCCAGGGATTGAGGCTTTTTACAAGTCTTATAGCAACCGCCATGGCTGTTAGGACACATAATTTAGGTTCCAGACGTTGCATGCAACGTCTCTACAATGGTGCTTAACCGGATTGAGTGGTTAACAACTCCGCAGGTAAGCGCTTGAATGTCAGCCGTTCGTTCTCCACATCCACAAATATGGTATCGCCGTCACTAAACTCACCCCGCAGCATGGCTTTAGCCAACTGGGTTTCTAATTCTCGCTGAATCGCCCGCTTCAAGGGACGTGCGCCGTACACCGGATCATACCCAACTTCAGCTAAGTAATCGATCGCGGCTTCCGATAGCTTCAGTGACATTTGCCGTTCGGCTAGGCGTGTTTCCAGTAACTGAGTTTGTAGGGAGACGATATGGCGTAACTGGTGTTTTTGCAGGGCGTGGAAGATAATCACTTCATCAATCCGGTTCAAGAACTCCGGACGGAAGCTGGTTCGCATCGCATCCATGACTCGTCCCCGCATTTCGTCATAGTGGGTGTCATCACCAGCTAAGTCAAGAATGTACTGTGACCCAATATTACTGGTCATGATAATTACGGTATTCTTGAAGTCTACTGTATGCCCTTGAGCATCGGTGACGCGACCATCATCCAGGATTTGCAGCATGATATTGAACACATCATTATGTGCCTTCTCGATTTCATCAAAGAGAATCACCGCATAAGGGCGTCGCCGAATCGATTCGGTTAACTGTCCCCCTTCTTCATAACCCACATAGCCAGGAGGCGCACCAATTAGGCGAGAGACGGCGTGTTTTTCCATGTATTCCGACATATCAATCCGCACCAAGGCGTCTTCGGTGTCGAACAGATAGGCGGCGAGGGCTTTTGCCAATTCGGTTTTCCCCACACCCGTGGGACCGAGGAAAATGAAGCTAGCCGTGGGACGATTGGGGTCAGCTAATCCTGCACGCGATCGCTGAATCGCATCGGCGACAGCAGTAACGGCTTCTTCTTGTCCGACGACTCGTTGATGCAGTTCGTCTTCGAGTTGTAGCAGTTTCTCTTTTTCGGATTCTACCAGTTTGCTGATCGGAATTCCCGTCCACTTGGAGATAATTTCGGCAATATCAGACTCGGTGACTTCTTCCCGCAACAGGGATTTGCCACTGGTTTGGGTATCGTTTAGCTGTTGTTCCGAGGATTGCAGGGATTTTTGTAACTGGGCGAGTTTCCCGTATTTGAGTTCAGCCGCCCGATTCAGATTGTATTCCCGTTCAGCTTGGCTGATTTCCACGTTCACTCGGTCAATTTCTTCTTTAATCCCTTGAATCCGATCCAGAACGTCTTTTTCCGATTGCCATTGGGCGTTTAAGGTGCGTTGGGCTTCTTTGAGATTCGCTAGTTCTTGTTCCAGGCGATCTAAGCGTTCCATGGAGGCTGGATCACTGTCTTTTTGCAGGGACAGTTTCTCCATTTCCAGTTGTAGGATTTTGCGATCGATTTCATCGAGTTCTTCTGGTTTGGAGGTAATCTCCATTTTCAGGCGGGCGGCGGATTCATCGACTAAATCAATGGCTTTATCTGGGAGGAAGCGATCGCTAATATACCGGGTAGAGAGGGTGGCGGCGGCGACTAAGGCGCTATCGGAGATTTTAACGCCGTGGTGAACTTCGTAGCGTTCTTTTAACCCTCTGAGGATGGAGATGGTATCTACGACACTGGGTTGATCGACGAAGACTTGTTGGAAACGCCGTTCTAATGCGGCATCTTTTTCTAAATATTTGCGATACTCATCTAAAGTTGTCGCACCAATACAGCGCAACTCGCCTCTAGCCAGCATGGGTTTGAGTAAATTCCCCGCATCCATCGATCCTTGAGTCGCCCCTGCACCGACAACGGTATGGATTTCATCAATAAACATGATGATTTGTCCTTTGGAGTCGGTGACTTCTTTGAGAACTGCTTTCAGGCGTTCTTCAAATTCGCCTCGGAACTTCGCCCCGGCGATTAACGCCCCCATATCCAAGGCAATTAATTTCCGATCTTTCAGGGATTGGGGCACATCGCCGGCGACAATTCGCTGTGCCAATCCTTCTGCGATCGCGGTTTTACCCACTCCGGGTTCCCCAATTAGAACGGGGTTATTTTTGGTGCGACGGGAGAGGATTTGTACCGTGCGGCGAATCTCATCATCTCGCCCAATCACGGGGTCAAGTTTACCATCTCTAGCGGCTTCGGTTAAATCCCGTCCATATTTGTCTAGGGCTTCGTATTTGCCTTCTGGGTTTTGATCAGTCACAGTTTGGTTCCCCCGAATCTGGGTAATCGTATTTCTCAGTGTTTGTTCGTCTAGTTTAAATTCCTGAAATAAGCTTTTGCCAAAGCGATCGTCTTTCACATACGCTAACATCAGATGTTCGACGGAGATGTAGTCGTCGTTAAATTCTTTACGGTAGCCATCCGCCCGATCTAATAAGGTATCCAGGCTACGCCCCATATAAATAGAGGAACTACTCCCAGACACCTTGGGTTGACGCTGGATAAAGGCGTCGGTGGCTTCCCGGATTCGCTGTACTGGGATTTGGGCTTTATTGAGAATGCTAATTGCCAGCCCTTCTTGATCCAGCAGCGCTTTCATTAAATGTTCGCTTTCAATTTGTTGTTGCTGGGCGGCTTTAACCACCTCTGGGGTTTGGGCGAGGGCTTCCCAGGCTTTTTCGGTAAACAGATTGGGATTATTGGGTTGCATAGTCAGTCGTTAACGTAGAGAATTTGTTTAACTGACCTTATTGTAAAAAGCGGGTGGCGATGGCTGGATCGGTGTTCACGGCTTTTTTACGGCGTATTTCAGCACCACGGAGGTATGGTAGAAGGCAGAGGGCAGATGGCAGAGGGCAGATGGCAGAAGGGAATAGTAGTAAGCTGTTCGGCATTTAAATCTTAATGTTAACAATGGCGCAATGCTTGTAGTGCGAGCCAGAAAGCTCGCTACTAATACCTAATTTAAATGCATTACAGCTCCTATAAACGTAAGTTTACTGAATTCGCGGTTGGTTAGAGTATATAGCCGTAATGTAGGGGCGGGTTTAGGGATAAATCTTGAATCAACACTGCTAACCTATGTTCAAAACCCGCCCTTAATCCTGGGCATCTCCTCCATAACCTTGCTCCAAATAGTCTTGATTTTTATATGGATAAACTAAACTATCGTCAACTGGTGCAAGCCATCCTGAAACGTCATGTAGGCAATGGTTTAAACCATAATACAGACGTTCAACTCATATTTGATCTAGAGCGCGATCGCTATCAAGTTTTGCATATTGGTTGGGAAGGGTTGAGTCGCGTCTTTGGTTGCATTATCTATGTAGAAATTAAGGAGGGAAAGATTTGGATTGAGCGCGATGGAACAGAAATTGGAGTAGCTAACGAATTAGTTGAAGCTGGTGTTCCTAAGCAAGATATTGTCTTGGCTTTTCATGCTCCCTATAAACGTAAGTTTACTGAATTTGCGGTTGGTTAGAGTCAGTAGCCGTAATGTAGGGGCGGGTTTAGGGATAAACGTTGGATGCGACACCGCTAGCGTTACGGCAAAACCCGCCCTACCCCTACCTAAAATTGGGGAATAGGTTTAACCTTAATTGGATGCACGTCAGTAAAGGGCGCACGCCGTGCGCCCCTACGGTTTCTGGATGTAATTCTAATCTACCCAATTAGGTAGTCACGCCAAAACTTTTGCGGAACAACTTTATAATTACTTAACCTAAATCATAAAATTATGTTTTTTTCGTGAATTCGTTCCAAAAGCCCAACCTACTGGCGTGACTCTTGGATTTCAAATGTCACGTTGCTGCCTCCAATACTGCCAAGATTTTACCCAAATTGTCCAAGTTATACTCGACTGGAGAAATACTGACGGCTTTGCCATTGATCTGCAAGAATTTCCAGCGATCGCCTGTTGTCACTGCACCATACACCACGTCACTCCGGTTGAATATCTGGGCAGCAATCATGGTGGCAAGGCATTGCCCTAACCCGGAAACAATACTCTCATTCTTGGCTTCGATAATCGTTAAAACTGGAGCCTTGATGTAATAGAATTCATCGGATGCCGTGACAATAAAATCGCAGCATCCCTTTAAACCCAGTTCTTCGTTGACGTTGAAGGTTTTACCCGAAAATACGACAACATTCTTTCTTCGACGCAACTCGTTCAGGATGGGAGTGATAATTAGTTCTGACCTCGCTTTTTCCGTATTAGTGGCTAAGGCAAGCAGTACATTATCCTCTAAGTCTTGAAGTAATCGAGGGCTGGGTTCAACGGGTTCTATATTAGCTGTCCAATTGGTGCGCTCATCTAACACTAACTCGAACAGTTCCTGTACAATTGGCAGAGTGAACTGTTCGTAAGATGTAGGTTTATCGGTCATTAAACATACTCCTTCACTCATCAATCTCCTACTGCTTTGGCTGTACTTTATCTTATTGCACAGCAAGGACACGGCAATGCCGTACCCCTACAAGTGCCAACCCTCCTGAAACGTCATGTAGGCATAATGTAGGGGCGGGTTTAGGCATAAATGTTGGATGCAACACCGCTAACATTGCTGCAAAACCCGCCCTACCCCTACCTAAAATTGGGGAATAGATTTGATGATTTAATCAGGCACACATTGAGAAAGGGCGCACGCTAGCAAAGGGCGCACGTCAGTGCGCCCCTACGGTTTCTGGATGGAATTCTTCTCTATCTGATTGGGTATGGTATGCTCCGCATTGTTTACCGTTCACTCATCATCGGGAATCAAACAAAAACAAAAGTCTCCCTTTTCAGAGAGACAGATAACCAAGATATATTAATTGAGTCGCTCAATACCCTCTCAGTTAATTGTTGTCTTTATTCTTCTGCTTTTTAGCATTCTTTTTATTGAATAACGCACCGAAGCCTAAAGTCGTCGCTAAACCAAAAATAGTCATAGGTTCAGGAACAGGTTCAGGCGTAACCTCAGCCGTTCTGAATGCAACTTCGCCAATTCCTGTTCCAGAACCAGCACCATAATTACTTAGAAAATCCATTCGGATAAACTGGGCAGTCGTTGTACCGAAGTTAAAGACTTCGGCAGGGTCAGCGCCCGAACTAAAACTTTGAACAAAAGAACCTAAGCTGACAAAGCTACTATCTGCTCCAGTCTCCGAAGCAAACAGATTGAAGTTTTGTACACTAAATGAACCACCCGTACCCCACATCGCCATCCCATCCAAGTCAAAAACATTTCCTAAATCAAAAGTAATTGATCCGGGACCAGAAGAACCTGAAATCCAAGTGTTAGAGAAAAAGGGACCGTGTGTAGGATTTCCAGATACATAGGTGTCAAAATCTGTCACACCACTGGTATAGGGAGTGGACAAGCCAGATTGGTCGATTGAAAGATTGATGTTGGCAAAAGAACCAAGTTCTCCCAGATTTGCTGTCATGCATTTAAATTGGGAATGGGTAGCGAGCAAGATGCAAAGCCTGCGGCATGGCTTCGCTAAACGCACTACGGCAAGGATTTCGCCATTATTGAGATTAAGGTTTAAATGCCGAACAGCTTATGTGCTGATTGACATCAAGTTCAGACAATGCCAAACGCTAAAATAAACGCAACCGTTAGCAATTACAGTTAGAGCCTGTCAGATGTCAATCAGTCCTACTGTTTCCCCCCCTCCCCTAGAAAGTGGCGATCGCCTCACTCGCATCGAATATGAGCGTCGCTACCAGCAAATGCCAGAAAAGACAAAAGCCGAATTAATAGAAGGAGTGGTTTACGTGGCTTCACCCGTTCGTGCTAATCGTCACGGTAGACCCCACGCCAAAATCATCACCTGGTTGGGAATGTATGGGGTGGCGACACCGGGAGTGGATGTGCAGGATAATACCACAGTCCGTCTGGACACCGATAATGAACCGCAACCGGATGCTTTACTGCGAATTGAACCCGAAGTTGGCGGAAATTCTCGGATTACTGAGGATGATTATATTGAAGGCGCACCAGAATTAATTGTAGAAGTCGCCGCTTCCAGCGCCTCTTATGATTTAAATGATAAACTAAATGCCTATCGTCGCAATGGTGTCCAAGAATATATTGTCTGGCAAAGTTATGAAAATCGGATTGATTGGTTTCGCTTAGAAGCAGGGAGATATATTTCCCTAGAACCCGATGAAGCGGAGATTATTAAATCTCGTGTTTTTCCAGGATTATGGTTAGCGGTCAATGCCTTGCGTGAGGGGAATTTAGCTGATGTTTTAGCCGTCTTGCAGCAGGGAATACAGACAGCCGAACATCAGGCATTTGTGCAGCGTTTAAATCCACAGGGGTAATAATGTAGGGGCGCAAGGCTTGCGCCCAGAATTGTTGAAAGCTACGCTATTAAACAGAGGGCGACCCGATCCAATTGAGTGGAATAGTGTTGTTAATTGATGCAAGCGGGTCGCCCCTACCGCCCGAAATCGTTTCAAGCCCTAAACGATTAAACCGAGGGCGACCCGATCCAATTGAGTGGAATCGTGTTGTTCATTGATACAAGCGGGTCGCCCCTACCGCCAGAATCGTTTACAGCTACGCTATTAAACCGAGGGCGACCCGATCCAATTGAGTGGAATAGTGTTGTCCATTGATACAAGCGGGTCGCCCCTACAGTTCATTAAATTCCTCGCCATAGCCATCGTGTAGGGGCGGGTTTAGGGATAAACGTTGAATCAACACCGCTAACTTTTGTGCAAAACCCGCCCTTCATCATTGGTGTCTCACCCATCCTTGTGTCGGGGCGGGTTTAATCATTATTGCCGCAACTTTTTCAGTGTCTTGATCACTTCCTGGGATGACTTCATATCCCCTTGCTCATAAAACACTTTTGCCGCTTTCTGAAAATCGGCAATTGCCCGTGGTTTATCTCCCAGACGACGATAAGCAAATCCCCGACAGGTTAACGCCGTGGCATTATTTTGATTATCCTGTAAGACATAATTAAACGCTTCAATAGCGCCGTGGAAATCTTCCTGATTTAACTTGTGTACGCCGATTTTATGATACTCTTGAGGCGTTGGTTCATCCGTCGCCACGGATACAGGTTCTGGGGAGAACGGAGTCGCCAGAGAGAGGGTTTTCACCCTGTCCAAATCCGCGATCGCGCCTTGGTAATCCCCCATCGCCGAACGCACGGTACTGCGTTGGTTATAGGCTTCTGTATAATTCGGATCGAGATTCTAAAACCTGATTATAGGCATTCAGCGCCGCTTGATAATCGCCTAATTGATAACGTAAATTCCCTTGAACCATTAACCCTTGAATCAGTTTCGATTCATCATCCTCAACGGCGTCGGGTTCTTGATTCAATGTATTGGCAATCTGTTGGAAAAATGCCTTCGCCGCCACGGGTTCTAGGCGCATCGCTTGGTCAAAATCCTCAATACTTGACCAATTTTCCCCCAACTGCAACCGCACATAACCACGATTCAGATACGCTTGAGCATCATTGGGATTCAATTCTAAGACATGGTTAAAATCCGCGATCGCCTCCTGATACGCTCCCAAGGCGATTTGATTCATCCCCCGGTTAAAATACGCCGCCGTCAGATCTCGATTAATCGCTAAAGCGCGATCGCAATCTCCAATCGCATCTTGATAAGCCTCTACTTCAAACCGAGCAATTCCTCGATTTAAATACCCTTCCGCTAAATTCGGATTCATCCGAATCACTTGATCACAATCTGCGATCGCACCCTGATAATCTTCTAATGCCAACCGCAGCATACTCCGATTCAGATAACCTTTAGCATAATTCGGATCAATTTGCAAGGCTTGATTATAATCCTGCATCGCCCCCCAGCGATCATTAAGCGTCGCCAGAATCAAACCGCGATCGCTATAAGCTTGAGCATTTTGAGGATTAAGCCGTAACACCTCATCAAAATCCCCGATCGCACCCAAAGCATCTCCCTGACAATAGTGACTCATCGCCCGATAATGGTAAGCCTGCGCCAAATCGGGATTAATCTGCAACGCTTGGTTAAACGCCGCGATCGCACGGCGATAGTCCCCTTGCTGAAACGACGCGATTCCCTGACTCAACCAGGTATCGGCGTCAGATTGCACATCCTTTATCCCAGTCGAGGGACTCTTGGATACTTTAGAATTCCCTGATAAAACCATATTCTCGTCCTGCTGATGCTTGTCGCCACTCATGTCCGTCAACCGAACAGTTTCTCCTCTTCTTGTTTCGCAGGTGCGATCGCTTCATCCGGATTCGTCATTTGCAATAATTGAACGGTTAGGTCAGGGCGGGTTTAGTTACATCAGGGTGAAAACGAAATGTTAGTAGTAAAACCCGCCCCTACAAAAGATGTTTTATCGGAACGCCTCTTTTCCCTCTGCTTCCCCAGCTTCCCTCTCACGGTACCAATTTCCTGACACTGAGCGTTTGCCACTTTTCTACATCTTCACCATTCCGAACAGGTTCTGGTGTGGAAATGGCTCTCACTTCATCAAAGAAAACCTGAGTGTAGGGAATAACTAACTCTGTGGCTAATTTTTTTTGAACGGCTTGATCGAGGTGTTGGTAAAGCAAACTTAAATGGGGATTGAGAACATAAGCAGAAGCATTAGCCGAGTTATGGCGCAATGTTTCGGAAATCTGAGTCAGAATTGCCGATGGGTGAAACTGCACAAATAATGTTTTAGTATATAAATCGCTATAGCCGACCTGATCGATATCCAGCATAAACCCAGAAACATTCTTTACGGCTGTTTCGATTAATTTATCAACCGATTCATCAGCCGTATAGTTTTCCGAATAGATAGTGACATGAGGCTCAAACCTTGGCGCATTATGGGCTTTAGCTAGAGAATTTATCATCTCTTGAAAAAAGGGTTGATAAGCTGCTGATGGTATCAGCCAGAACGATATTTTAGTCTTCATTTGGTATCTAGGGCTGTATATCCCATGTAGGGGCGGGTTTAGGGAAATAATTAGGGGTTGCTGAATAAGTCTTGTAGTGGGGTAGGGAGCAGGGGAAGCCGGGGGAGCAGGGGGAGCAGGGGGAGCAATGATACCCCTACAAGTAACTGATGATCGTATGGGTAAATTCAGAACTCATCCTCAGATAAATCTGACAAGTCCGGCGGAACCACAATCCGATCAACGGAAACTTTGTGACTTTCCCGTTCACTATCTAAATCTACCGTAATCGCTTCAAAGCGAATTTCTACTGTCCCAAAGGGTACAACCAACTGAGTCAAGGCTTCTAATTCTCCCGCTTTATTCGGACTTAACTCCATTAACCACCGGGGTCCATCAAGTAGGGAGCGACTTTGGCGATCTTGAACCCATAATTTAACACCCAAGCGAGCCGAATGAGGATTCAATTTAATCTTTACCAGTAAAGGTTCCCCAGCCGCTAGTTCCTGAGTCGGGATGAATAGTTCTGGTGTGGGTAAAGGCGTCCCTAAATCGAGTTGAGCCATGTCAGAAGTTCTCAGGTGCGATCGCGCTCCTGTTTCTGTCTCAACGGTTCTTGAACCAACTAGCCCAGACGCTGAGGATTCGGTAGTCGGGGGTTCATCCTCAACCACAATTTCTCGCTCCAACAATTCCTCACGATTCAAGGGAGGATGATCGGGTTGAACAGGGGGTTCGAGTTTCGGGATCTGCTGATGATTTAGACTCCCCACCTCCTCGGTGTCTTCATCCCACATCGATTCATCAAAGCCATTTAATTCTTGATCTTCATCATCAGAGGATGGCGAAATTTCTTCGGGTTGAGCAAATAATGGATCAACCTCTGGCTCGGATAATTCCCCTTCCAACTCAACCAAGTCCTCGCTAGGGGGTAACTCCACTTTCAGCCATTCGGCTAAATCCGTATCCGTCATTAACGCATTCAAACGTCCCCAGAATCGGTTATCCAGATTCAGTTCAGTGAAAGCGCGATCAACCGCGATCGGATCTTGGTCGATGGGTGCAGCACTTGACATCGCGGCTGTTTTCCACTCGGATAAGTCTGAATTCGCTATCTCCTCTCCCTGGGAGGATTCGGATTCCGCCTCTGGTGTTGATGTCCAGACATCGGATATCTCGGTGGACTCTGTAGAAGCCTGTTCAGATGTTTCTGCTAAGGCGGCGAGATTGTCCTCTAGGGGGGGCGTTTCTTTTGAGGGTTCAGCGGACTCAGTTCCGGTTTCCGCCTGCACAGAGGCTTCAGTGACAGCCGTGTGAGGAACAGGGATAGTCTCGTTGGTTTCCCCCTCGCCTGTTTCTGACACCAGAGATTCGGTGACAGATGAGTCGATTACGAAGTCTTCTGTTGTAGCGTCGGGTGCTGAAGGCGTTGTTTCGGTTGTCTGTTTATCAGTCGGTTCAACAGCTTGCGATCGCGTTTCTGTTTCTGGCTGGATTTCCGCAAGGGATTCCGATTCTCTTCCTGTGGTTGGTTTGGGCTGAGAAAAGGTAGGCAAATCCAGCGATTTGGTTAATCCGGGCTGGGATTGGGGGTGATAAAGCTGTGGGGGTAAAGGTTGATGGGATGAGGGTTGGTAGGTTAAAGGCTTGCGGCTGTTCCGATTATCAACCAGATCAAGAAATATCTGATTCAGAGGAATTGACGGTGACTTGGGTTGTGGGGTAGAAACCTCAGGCGTTGTGTCTTCCGATTTTGTCCAATTTCCCGATTGAACCGCAACTAACAATTCATCTAAATCTACGGTGACTGTAAACGGTTGACTGGCTAATGCTGTCCCCGTTGATTCATACAGGTTAAGTTTTCCTAGTAATAAACAGGTTTTGCTGTCTGAGGGAATCTCTAGAGTCTGGCTAAACGTGACCGGAAATGCGGGTGCAGCTATGGGGGTTCGGACATCCACGACAACCTCTCCGGTTTGCGGATGACGTAATTCGTAGTGTAGGATGCCCTGAAACTGATTCGTCTCACTTAGGACAGTTTCCCTAGGGTCTAGCGGATGCACCTTTAACTGATCCACCTGTCCGGCTACAGTCAGAGATTCTCCCCGTTGTGTGACTAAAGCTTCCTCCTCTAGGGTTACGATTAATCCTTGCCATGACGTATCTTCCTCTGGGGAAAATTCGGATTCTGGGGAGATGGGAATAGGCAATTCTGAAGACTCAGACGCTTCAAATTCTTTGATTACCGGATCAAGTACCTGTTGCAACACTTGCTCTAGCACTTGCAGGGATTGATCCAAGATGGGATTGGAGATAGGAGATTGGGAAGAGGTAGAGGTTGGAATCGGGATATCGGGTTCAGGAATCTCTAACTCAGGTAATGCTTCCGGTGAGGGAGAGGTGGCTTTTGTTTCTGAGGGTGTCATTTCCTCTCTATCCCCGGTTTTGCCATTTATTGGGTGGGAAAGGGAATGTTCTGTATCCGTTTGAGAGGTGTCTGTCGCCGCTATCGGGGTTTGAGAGGGGGTATGAGGTTGGGGTAATGTGATTGTCTCAGTTAGAGTAGGTAACTCAGTTGGAGAGGGGGATTGGGTGGATTGGGCGACAAGGTGAGATGAGTCGAGTGAATCATTATCCGCATCCGCGATCGCAGGTTGCTCTGGTGTGGGGAGAACCTCTTCTGTCTCTGGGCTATGGAGGGACGTGATCAATGGGGAGTGACGTTCCTCAGGATGCGCGGAGTCATTATTGACCGTTTCCGGAGTGATCTGATGTCCTTGTGCCTTCTCTGCGCTTTCTGCCTTATGTCCTCTATAGTCTACCTCTAAAGAGTCTTCTACCTTCGCGCTGAAGCCTTCTGCCTGATTGAAAACCTCACTCACCTTAGGTACAACTGATAACTGTACCGTTTCCTGCCAGGAATTGCCCAAAAAATCGGACATAATATCCCCACAGCAGCGCAACTCCCACAGACCGGGCTTAAGATAGGTAAAGGGAATAATCACCATTAACCCATCAGGGTTAGTACGGCGCGATCGCTTTTGATACCGTCGCTTGGGTGGTGTTTCATTCGTATCGGTATGCGTCACGCAAATTTCCACATCGGTATTGGCGCGACTCGAATGAGCCACTACCCGGTATCGACCCACATCTAAGTCAAGCTTAGGGGATTTGATCGGTAACCAAGTGCGATCGCCCTCTTTTTGGAGTAGAAATTCCCAATAGTCCATAATCGTTAACGATTCTTCATTAAGTCGTGAGTAGGTTATAGTGAGTCAAAATTTGGTTAACTCGTTCTCGACTCACCGCATCAGAATCATCAGCATGTTGAATCCATAACCCCTCTACTTGACTTTGATTGTAATCAAACGTCTGGGACATTTGGGGGATTAGCTCAACGTCTACTCCTTCTACTTGCCGTAAATGAGCCGCCACCTCTCGATAAACGGCTAAAGGCAATCTCGAACCAGATACATAATATCGTAGTGATTGGCTTGCCACAGGCTGTACGTTTCAATTCAATCGTTGACAGTTTCCCCTACCTTATCGGGTATATCAGAAAGAGACGCGCCATGGCACGTCTCTACAAACACATTCATCAGCACGAGTAATCTTAACGATCACGCGGGTGGCGGTGGCAAGGAACCTGTAGAGGATTCGGCTTGTGCTGGAGTTCCCGCAGGGTCTTCACCAACCTGTCTAGCCACTTCTTGACCATATTGCTCCAGAACAACCACTGGCGTCGGACCGCGATTCACTTCAATCCGCTTAACCAGAACTTGTCCGTTGGAAATCCTTTGTCCTTCTTGGACGTAGCGGCTTGGTTCATTGGGAACTTTGACAATAGCTCGAGGCACATTGCCAACTTGGACTACACCCTCAACTTCCACTTGCCTAGCTAATGTAGGATCTGGTAATTTTGGCAGTTCGGGAACCAAGGGAGGGGGTTGCGGAACCGGACTGCCACTGGCTGTCGCACTACCTGGTTGCCCTCCATTACCACCATTACCACCATTGGCACTCGTTCCTCCTGGTGATGTTGTTGCTCCTGGTACTACATTGGAACCGTTTCCACCCGTTCGTCCTGTGCCACCTGTGCCACCTGTTCCTCTGCTTTGATTGCCACCGCCTGGACTACCTGGACTACCATTACCCGTCCCCCTCTGAACGGGAGGCGAGGGGAATCGCGGCACAACAGGTACAGGTGTAGATCGTCCTTGTGCTTGAGGATTAGGCGATACGGTTACTTCCGGTTTTAGGGTCAGGGTAGCAAAGGGATCGCTGCGTCCTTTTTCTACTTTTCTAACTTGTTCCTGGGGAGACCCACTTCGGATCAACCCTGATGCTGTCGGCAATCTCGGCTGCGCGTCTACATCAGGATTGGCAAAGGGCGCTACCTGTGGTGCAGCGGGTGACTCGCTTGGCGATTCCTCTGTCGTCGGCTCTGGCACTTCGCCAATTTGCTCAGTATCGTCCCCCTGACAACCTCCCATATACAATGCTAATACTGTGGTCAACCCAACTAATAATTTTTTATGCATGATCGAGTCCCCCCATAGTTTTACAGAAGACACCACACAGAACACCCCAATTAGAAATAAATTTCAATTATTCTCTCTACCTACTATCTATTATAGTGAAAGCTTTGACTGCCACGGCTACTAGCGATCGCGCCATCATCTTTGACCCTTACTATTCCCCACCATTCATAATATTTTTCATGGCGCTGAGTCCTTTTTTCATGCGGCGAGACACGGTTACCACACTAATATTCAACACCTCTGCCACTTCTTTCTGAGTTAAGTCATGTAAAAAGACAAATTCCAAAACCTCGCGAGTCCGTTGTTCTAGGTGAACCAGCGCTTGCTGCAAGCGAATTTGGTCTTCTTGTGCCAGTTGAAAACTGCGATATTGCGGATCAGGGACAATATCACCCAAACTGGTTGTGCCGTCTTCTTCGTCCCCAACAGGCGTATCTAGGCTTAGAGGTTCTCGATTCTGATGCGCTAGTTTAATTTCTTGCCATTCGGCTAGGGAAATTTCCAGAGCTTCCGCCACTTCTGCATCGGTGGGTTGACGATTGAGTTGCTCTCGTAACTGGCGAATAATAGCGATAGACTGCTGTTGTAGTGCTAGCCAGCGCCGGGGGATACGAATACAACCGCCGCGATCGCGCAAATAGTGCTGAATTTCACCACGAATGTAGGGAATAGCAAAGGAACTAAAGGCATTACCCTTGCTGGGAGCAAATCGCTCAATCGCTCGAATCAGACCTAGACAGCCAACCTGTAGCAAGTCTTCATAGCTTTCGGTGCATTGATTGACCCAATAATGAGCTTCTCGTCTAACTAGCCCAATATTGAGATACACTAGCTGGTTGCGAGTCTCTGCGGATTTGGATTGCTGATAGTCTTGCAGCAGTCGCAGGCTTTCGTGTTTTAGTTCTTGTTCGTGGGTAATGGAAGTCAGCATAGCAAAAGTAAGGGGGTAGAAGCGTATTTTGAGTGAGAACCCTTAACTCAAGCCAGCGGTTTGGTGGGAAATTTGCTGCTGGAATCTAGAGGTTCAGATCACTACAGGTCAGGATCACTAATAGATTAGCCAGCTACAGCCGTTTTTCGCAAGTACGGCTACCACAACGCCAGGAAGCAGGAGCAGGGTAAACCCATGAGCTAACCTTTTGGCTAATCTCCAAGGAAAGCAGTCAGTACACCCTAATATCGCACTATGTTACAGCAGGACTCCAGTTTTTGGAACAAAATGTAGCTGAAAGTTCTGAGCTTGTATAGTAGTTTGTCGAAAGCATACCCCATTCAGTTAAGTATAACTCATATTTGCGATCGCTCAAGAGAAGCCTCCTAGTGCAGTGAGCCGGGAAATAACTGAACAGCTTCCCCTGCTTCCCCAGCTCCCCCAGCTTCCCCAGCTCCCCCAGCTTCCCCAGCTCCCCCAGCTTCCCCAGCTCCCCC
>JGI11783J13700_1014648_pt1 | contig 16503 bp, 10 predicted proteins | sample ElkSlonscriptome_6_FD_13700 | JGI IMG/M metagenome (IMG submission 13700)
GTTCCGTTCAGAACTAAAGCAATGACAATACTTTGCTGAATCACTTTAAGTGTGCGGCGACTGAGTTGGATGGCATAAGCCAAGCGCCTTAGATCGTTGCTGACAAGCACTACATCAGCGGCTTCCAGCGCAACGTCGATGTTGCCGACGGCAAAACTGACATCTGCCGCAGCCAGGGCGGGAGTATCGTTAATGCCATCCCCAACCATACCTACCGTTCCTTTGTGGCGAAGGTTGTAAATTGCCTCAAGTTTATCTTCAGGTAGTAACTCAGCTTGATAGTCATCCATGCCAACCTGTTGAGCAATCTCAGAAGCAACGGGGATGCGATCGCCTGTCAGCATCACCAGTCGCTTTAAGCCAATTCGTTTCAACAATCGTACCGCTTCAATGGATTCCAAACGGAGTCCATCTGCTAAGGCGATCGCTCCAATTAAACCTTGTCGAGTTCCAACTAGCACGGGAGTATGCCCAAAAGATTCAATCTCAGCCACCCAGGATTCCGCTGCGGCTGACAGAGGAATGTCTTGCTCTGCAAATAACCGTCGATTGCCAACCCCATAAACGGACTGTCCAAACTTTGCCCAAATTCCCTTACCGGGGATGGCTGTAAAGGTTTCTGGAGTATCTAGTTCCATTCCCTTTGCTTTCGCTGCTGTCACAATCGCCTTTGCTAGGGGATGTTCCGATTGTTGTTCTAGGGAAGCCGCAATCAGCAGCACGGTGGACGCCTTCATTTCTCCTAGGTTATAGACCTGTTGTACGACAGGCATACCCTGAGTAATCGTGCCAGTTTTATCGAAGGCTAGGGTTGTCAGTCGTCCGGCTGTCTCTAGCGCATTTCCACCCTTGAATAAAACACCGTTTCGGGTTGCAGCCCCAATCGCACTCACCAGGGAAACGGGTGTAGCAATCACTAACGCACAAGGGCAGGAAATTACTAGCAATACCAGTGCCTTGTAGAACCACACGTTAAACGGTTGAGCCAACACTAACGGTGGAATAAGCGCAATCCCTGCTGCCACAGTAAGAACAATCGGCGTGTAAATGGCAGAAAAGCGATCGACCCACTGCTGGATGGGAGCGCGGCTTTCTTGGGCTTCCTCCACTAAATGAATGATCCGGGAAACGGTTGTGTCTTTGGCGCTATGAGTTACCTGAACCTCCAAAAAGCCAGTCTGGTTCAGCGTACCTGCAAAAATGCGATCGCCTTTTTCTTTGTCTTCTGGGACAGATTCTCCCGTAATCGGAGACTGGTCAACAGCACTCATGCCAGACACCACTATGCCATCCAGGGCAATGCGTTGTCCTGGTCGGATTGTCAGCATCTCGCCAACTTGAATCTCTTCAACAGGAACTGAAACCTCTTGCCCATTCCGCTTAAGTGTTGCAGTTGGTGGAGTCAAGTCCATCAAGTCGCGAATGGCATTGCGGGTGCGACCGAGAGTGAAAGTCTGTAACGTTGTCCCCAAGGCAAACAAGAACATAACCAATGCGCCTTGGAACCAAAAATTCAAAATAGCCGCTCCAATCGCCGCAAGCGTCATCAGCAAGTTCATATCTGCTCGACGCAGTTTCAAGGCAATCCATGCAGCTCGTGCAACTGGCAGGAACGCAACGAGCAAGCTAACGATATAGAAGCCTTGGGCAATCCAACTGAGGGATAACAATCCTTCGGCAATCAATCCCAGTACTAAGCCAATACCACTGAAAAGAACAGTCTGTCCCCGTCGCGTCAACAGCCAGAATTGCCAACCTGTCAAGTCAGACTTGGGCGAATGCTGGCTAGGTGTCGGCTGACTCTGGGACACAGCATCAGAGCCAGTGTCACCAAGGTTCGTGATTGTCACGTCCTCGACTGTATAGCCTAAAGCGGTGACTCGATCTCCAATCACCGTCTCGCTGACCTGAATCGGGTCATAGGACACCTCTAACCGCCCAGTGGCAAAACTGACCGAAACTTGATGAATTCCTGCCGTCTTCTGTAGGCTAGCTTCAATGGTTTTAGCGCAACTGCCACAATCCATTCCACCAACATTGGCAATAAGTTTTTTAGCCGGGGTCTTTTCCTGCGCCTGCTCAACGGTATAGCCCTCTTCTGTCACACGCTTGATGATGTCGGCTTCACGGACGTGGTGGGGGTGATAAGATACGTTCAATCGTTCCGATGCAAAGCTGACGGATATCTCAGTGACTCCAGCCAACTGCTTTACACTCGCTTCAATCGTCTTGGCACATCCCCCACAATCCATTCCACTGACCTGTGCTTGCAGCGTTTTGGTGGGATTGGCTGGAGCGATATCAAGGGTGTAACCCATTTCCGTGATGCGATCGCGAATCACCCTTGCCTCGACTTGGGATGGGTGATAAGAGACGGTAAGCTTGCCACTGGCAAAATTGACACAAGCCTTGTCTACACCCGGTAGAAGCACTAGATTTGCCTGAATGGTTTTGGCACAGCTAGGGCAGTCCATCCCATCAACTATTGCTTGTAAGGTACTGTTCGAGGGGGTTGTTGGGTTCATGAGACAATTGACTATTGAGCAAAGACACGCGACCTGGATTATCGACAGCCGGGTAATTCGATACAACTCGACCTATCCGGTTCTCATATCAGTGACAACTGATATGTCTTAGTTAAAGCTATCATTAAATATCAGTAACAACTGATATGTCAAGCCACAAGCCTGTTACCCCCTATCAATGATTGCCAAAACTCAAGCTACCGATCTGAAGGTCAAACTGTTTCGGGGATTTTCTGACTCCTCGCGTTTGTCTATCCTCAATGTTTTGCGAGATGAACCCAAGAAGGTCAACGAAATTGTTGAAGCAACAGGACTCACCCAGTCTAATGTTTCCAATCATCTGAGTTGTCTACGCTGTTGCGACTTGGTTGTCCGTCAACAGCAGGGTCGTTTCGTGTACTACCAACTCAGCGATGCCCGAATCGCCAAACTTCTCGACCTAGCTGATGAATTACTGGCTGATGTGGCTCTTGGCGTAGACTCTTGCACTCGCTTTAAAAGTTAAGGGTTTTCCGTACTTAGGTATTCCCTGTTAAGCAGTTCCCTGCTCCCTTTGGCTTTTATGAAAACAAGCAAGCCACCTCACTATCTATCACTCACTCAATTCTTTGTTAATTAAAGCACGAATTTGTTGAATAAATTCGCTCGGTGTTTGAATCAGTAAGCCACTTTGAGCCGATACTTCTGGTGTGAAATTTTTCGTGTTTAGTGTCAGCAAACGATTGACCTGACCGACTACCGCAGCAGGTAAGATGGGAGCATCTTTAGGTTCGATAATTGCTACCCATTGCTCTATCTCTGTAGTAGAAGGATTGGGTAGAATTTCAGGAGCGATAGTAGAGATAATTTGCCTAAAAACGGGAAGAGCTTTTGGCAGTTTTTTCATCAGGTTGCGCTCGCACTCGTCTACAACCTGCTCTGAAATTACAACCTTGAACAATCCAATCTCTGCCATTACAATCACGGCATGGCTAGCACCACTGGCAGAACCGCAAGCTGCAATCAATGCACTTGAATCAAGAAATACTCTAATCACGGTGCTGAGATTCTTCCCAAATGGTTTGCCTCTCTTCCTGTAACCCTTCTAATAAGTCTCCTAAACTAACCTGGCTGGTATTCATTAGGGAGACAAAGCAATCGGCAAGAGAACTAACTTGAGGCTGTCTAGGAACAAGTAAAACCAACTCCCCAATTTGCAGCAAAAGTAACGAATTTTCTGGACTCACCTGTAAGCTATCCAAAACCTCTTGTGGAAGTGTTACTTGACCTGCTTCAGCAATTGACAAAGGAAATGTCTTAATCGTAAGTTCTTGGTCTTTTGATAGATTACTCATCGTTCTAGCCGATAGTTTGGATAATAAGCTTGTCGGTTCTCTAAATCGGCGACGGTAAGTGACATACTGCCTCCAACCGATATTCGCGTTCTACATCTATTGTGCCATCGCCACCCACTACTCTGTCCATGTTTGTTGCCGATGAGGGCTGCCCAGGAAGCCTGTAATGACAGTTACAGGTAGTTTTTGGGGGAAGCTATCGGTGTCTATCATAAATCAACTAAAACCTAACAAATTAAACGGGAAAGACTCTACTGAAACAATCGGGTTTCCGTTTGGCGGTATCGCCGGAGAAAATTGATGCCCAAACTGGCAAGATAAGCGATCGCGGCGCACAGCACAATCGTGGCACCAGAGGTAAAATTGAGGACGTAGGAAAGCCACAATCCGGCTGTGGTAAAGATCATACACAGCAGACTAGCCAGTAGCATCATTTTCTTCAAGTCCTTGACATACAGATTCGCGATCGCGGCGGGCATAGACAGCAGGGCAATCAGTAAAATTACGCCCACCACCTGCATCAGCATCACCACCGTCAGCGCAATAATTCCCATCAGCATCAGGTAAAGCCCATTCACGGGTACATTCCGCACTGTGGCAAAGGTTTCGTCAAAGGAGATCGCCAATAACTCTTTGTAAAACAGCACGACCAAAATGACGATCATTATATTTAGCGCCAGCATAATCCAGAGATCGCGTCTAGGAACAGAGAGAATACTACCAAATAAATAACTCCTTAGATTTGCCGTATAGCCCGGTGTCAAATCAACAAAAATTATCCCAATTGCCATACCAATTGCCCATAACATACCAATGACAGTATCTTGTCGCAACTGAGTTTTACGCTGCACCCAGCCCATTGTCAACGCCGCCATCAGACTGAAGGCGCTTGCCCCTAGCACTGGATTAAATCCCAAGAAAAATCCCATACCCACACCCCCATAGGCGGCGTGGGCAATGCCTCCAGCGATAAACACAATCCGATTGACTACTACAAAGCTGCCAATAATGCCACTGGCAATGCTAATCAACAGCCCCGCTAATAGGGCATTTTGCATAAATTCTTGCTGTATAACTTCCAGCATAAGCGAAATCAAAATTATTTCCTTGGGTCTCGGCTATTCAGGTTTTGAGTTAGGTCGATTTTGACGGATGCGCGGCTAACTTTCGCGGCACAAACCGATTGTGAATCACCGGTTCTACTGATTCTCCGTAGGTCTGCTCTAGCATTTCATTCGTCACCTGACTATCACCGTGGTAATACAGCCGTTGGTTCAAACAGCCGATTGTTTTAACGTAAGAGGATACCATGCCAATATCGTGAGAAATCATCAAAATTGTCACACATTCATTCAGTTGCCGCAGCAATTCATAGATGGCTGTAGAGGCTTTACTATCTAGACTGGTTGTGGGTTCATCAAGCAGTAGAATCTGGGGTTCTGTTGCTAACGCCCGAGCAATATAGACTCGTTGGCACTCCCCACCAGAAAGCTCACTCACCGGGCGATCTTTTAAATCTAGCAAGTCTACCTGTTGTAATGCCTGTTCTACCTTCTCATCATCCTTACGATTAAAATGTCTCAATAAACGACCTTTGCCCAAACGTCCCATCCGCACAACATCCCAAACATTAATGGGGAAACTGCGGTCAAATGTCATCACCTGTGGAACATAGCCGATATAACGACGACCTTGCTGAATCGAACGTCCGAGAATTCTCACCCGTCCCTGTTGAGGTGACAATAATCCTAATAGTACCTTGAATAGGGTGGTCTTGCCGCCTCCATTTGGACCAATGATGCCGATATAGTCCAATTTATTGACCGAAAGATTGATATCGTGCAAAATCGGTTCCTGACCGTATCCTGCCCAAAGGTTTTCGATCGTAATCACGAATTCAGATGTAGTTGATTGTGCCACAGTGATACCATTACTCTCTTTTAAATTAGGCAACAAATACACCTTTTCCTATCGCCCGAATGGGTCAGATATGGCGCAACATCAGGAAACATTGGTATGATGAAATTAGTAATCGATATGGGTAAACAAAATTGGTGTTATTTGATGCAAAAAAAGCCAATAATAAGCGACTATTTACTAATCACAGCGACAAGGTGAGGGGTGACAACTAAAAGGGCGGTTGGATCACCCATAACATCTTTAAATGTGTTAGATACTTTGCTCATATTGCTCATCCAGTCTTCAGCCAGTGGATCGAGTAAAATCACCTCTCCACCAATTTCATTGGCAATTGTTTTAGCGTTCCTGGTGCTAAATTGAGGTTGAGCAAAAATAACTTGAATATTGTCTGCTTTAGCTTTAGAAACCAGCTTGGACATTTCTGCCGCACTGGGTTCATTGCCACCGACTTCAATGGGAACCATTTCCAAATTGTAGGCACGAGCAAAGTAGCCCCAAGCCGGATGGAAGACCATGAAGGTTCGATTCTCAACTCCAGAAAGGGTTTGCTGAATGTCTTGATCCAGTTGATCTAGGTCAGCAATGAAGGCATTTAGGTTCTCTTGATAAATCTGTTGACGGCTGGGGTCAAGTTCGACAAGGGCTGCATAAATGGTTTGTGCTTGTTCTTTAACCAGGGGGGGTGATAGCCAAATGTGGGGATCGGGATTGGCTACGGTTTCGGTTTGAGAACTAGCCTCCTGATCATGCTGGTGTTCGTCGGCGTCACTGTGGTGATGGTGTTCTTCACCGGGATGGGAATGTTCTGCCGCCATAGGCATTCGGTTAACTCCTTCTGTCAAATCCACAACTTTCATCTCCGGATTCCCAGAACGAATGCGCTCCCACCAGGCATTCTCAAAAGGAACCTGGATGCGGGCATACGCCTCTGCATCCGCTAAATTTTGTAGCTGTTGGGGTTTAGGTTCATAGGTGGCTGGACTCGCACCAGGCGGTAACATGACGGTGACATTGACATATTCACCACCAATCCGTTCGACAAAATATTTTTGCGGTGGAATACTCACAACCACATCAAGCCGGTTTTCTGAGACGTTAGAGTCAGAAGATTGGGCGGATTCGGTTGTTTCATTCGTTTGAGTTTGTCCACAGCCGACTAAAGACACGATTCCTAAAGCCAGGATTGTTGTAACTAGGCAGCGATAATTTGGCATGATCACTAATTCTCCAAAACGTTGACGTGAGCAAGTAGAAAGTCAAGCCGTCACGACAAACATGACCGCTCCCGACCAATCGGTGCGAAATCCTGATGGGGTTATCGCTATGCCCAGAGCCACTTTCCTTTTCCAGGACAGCACGGCAAGAGTAACCCCTTTAGATTATCATAATGATAATCATTACCAAAATCTTCTATTAATGCTGTCGCTGGTTTACCTGGAGCCGAGACTTCTGGCGTGAAATCTTTCGTGTTTAGTGTCAGCAAACGATTGACATGACCGACTACCGCAGCAGCTAAGATTGGAGCATCGAGAGTCTTTCACATTGGAGCTGACCTTGACTAACATCAACGCCTATGCTCATAAATGAAAGATTCGACTTCCTGGGAAACACCATCCTGGATGAAAGCTTCTCTCCTCCTCTCATGCTTTACCACTGGGGTAAATTAATCATTAACTGTTCTGCGGCTTGCCGATTCAATGGCTTAGAGAAAAAGTATCCCTGACCATATTCACATCGCCGCCCTCTCAGTTGGGCTAACTGCATAGTCGTTTCTATCCCTTCTGCTACAACATCCATACCTAAATTGTGAGCCAAGGTTACAATCGCTTGCACAATCTCCCCATTTTCCCCAGCATCCCCCATGCGACTGACAAAGGAACGGTCAATTTTTAAGGCATCAATGGGAAACTGATGTAAGCGACTTAACGACGAATACCCGGTGCCAAAATCATCAATGTACAACTCAATATTCAATGCCTTCAATCGCTCCAATAAAGCCGACGCCGAATCGGAATGTTCCATAATCCCGCTTTCGGTAATTTCCAACTTGAGAGTGCTGGGATTGACATCTGTCTCTTGAATAATTTGGTCAATTTGCTCAATTAAATCCGCTTGGGAAAACTGTTTCCCCGACAAATTAACGCTCATGGTTAACGGGGGATAGTGGCTAAACTGTCGTTGCCATTGGCGTAGCTGATAGCAGGATGTTCGCAACACCCACTGACCAATGGGAATAATTAAACCCGTTTCCTCAGCTAACGGAATAAACGCGCCCGGTGAAATCATTCCCTGTTCTGGATGCTGCCAACGCACCAGCGCTTCAAACCCGGTAATCTTACCTGTCGCCAGGGAAATAATTGGTTGGTAATAAACCTCAAGTTCTTGGCGTTCAATTGCCCATCGCAGTTCGGTTTCCAAGCGTAACTGAGCAAGGGCGCGACCGGACATGGCGGTGTCAAACATGACATAACAAGCGGTTCCCTGAAGCTTTGCCCGATGCATGGCGGTATCGGCATCTCGGAGCAAGTCTTCCGCTCGGTTATACCCCATACCACTCAGGGCAATCCCGATACTGGCTGTGGCAAACACCTCATACCCATCTAAGTTAAATGAAGATTCCAACGTTTGGTGAATCGATTTGGCGATATCTTTGGCTGCTCCCGTATTGGGAATATCATCGAGTAGAATCGTAAATTCGTCTCCCCCTAACCGAGCTAAGGTATCGCTGGGGCGTAAGCACCCTTGTAATCGGTCGGCAATTGCACTCAGCAGTCGATCGCCAACCAGATGCCCTAAACTATCATTGATCACCTTAAAACGGTCTAAATCCAAGACAATCACCGCACATAAATAGTCCCAGCGTTGCCCTGCCCGTCGCAACGCATACTCGAGCCTATCCATGAATAATGCCCGATTCGGTAATCCGGTCAATACATCGTGGAAAGCATCGTGGAGTAACTGTTCCTCCATGCGTTTGCGATCGCTAATATCCACCACCTGACTAATATAGTGCAGGGGTTGACCTTGAGAGTCTCTAACTAACACAACCTTCAAAATAGCATTGACAATTCTGCCAGATTCTGATATAAAACGCCGTTCAGTTTGCAAATGGGAGAGTTCTCCCCGCCGCAACGATTGATGTTGGGTATCGTCGAGTGTCCGTTCAGTCGGGTGGATAATTTCTGTCAACGTGAGAGCCAACAGTTCCTGAGCCGTATACCCCAAGGCGTCACACAATGCCTGATTAACCTTGAGGAATTGACCCTCAAGGGAAGTCATTGCCATGCCAATGGGAGCAAGTTCAAAGGTGAGGCGAAACTGCTCCTCACTTTTGAGTAAAGCCGCCTCAGCTTGTTTGCGTTTGGTCGTATCGGTAGCAATTCCATCCATACGAATGGCAGTACCTCTGTGATCGTAAATTAGGCGGGCGCGATCGCGCAGCCAACGCACTTCGCCATCCGGTCGTACAACCCTATATTCTATATCTTTACTCCCCTGGTGCATCAGCGTTTGAGATGCTATTTCCACCCGTTGGCGATCATCAGGATGAACGACTAACTCCCAAAGACTGGGACAATCCACAAAGTCGGATACGGGGCGACCATAAACTCGTTCTGTCGCCGGATTCAGGTAAATAAACTGTTGAGTCTTCAGGGACGCTGACCAGACCACATCGTCTAGAGACCTGAGAATACTCTCCAGCTTTTCCTCACTCTGTCGCAGGGCTTCCTCTGCCTGCTTCCGTTTAGTAATATCGGTTTGAATCCCGACAAAGTGGGTTAAATAGCCATCCCCATCAAAGACGGGCGAAACATAGAGTTCATTCCAGAAAAGGCTGCCATCTTTACGATAGTTCTGTAAAATGACATGGCACTCTCGTTGCTCTTGAATCGCTGTCGCTAACTTAGTCACCCCGGCTTGATTATAATCAGGTTCTTGCCAGAAACGACAGTTGTGTCCAATCACCTCCTCTGCGGTATAACCCGTCATTGACTCGAAGGCAGGGTTAACATAAATAACTGGGTTATCCGGTTGATTAGGATCAGTAATAATCACCCCATTATTACTCGCCGCGATCGCTCGCTGCATCAGATAGAGATTCGCCTCTGACTGCTGATGTCCAATCGCCAAGGCTAAAACATTGGCAACCGCTTGGAGAAAGTGAATCTCATCTTCACTAAAACGGCGCTGGCTGGTGGTATGCGCCCCCAACACTCCAAAGGGTTGCTCTTGACCCGGAATCACCACACTCACACCACTGACTACGCGATGATTGTAGAGCAGAGGGGGTCCACTAAAGCGAGTATCAATCGGTAGATCTTCAACCACGACAGGTTCTTGAGATATCAGATTATAACCCGCTTGGGAATTCCTGTTGGCACCGACTAAAGCATACCCAACTAATCCTGGCGACCAACCCACACCCGCTTTTAGTAAAAACACATTACCATTGGGTAGGAGTTCTAACACTTTGCAATACTCAACCTCTAAGGTTTGAGCAATCGTACTTACCGCTTCGTCCATCAGGGTATTTAAATCCAGTCCCGAAAGCGCCCGTTGGCTCAATTTAGCCAAGGTTGCTTGCTGACGCGCTCGTACTCTCAGTTCTCGGTCTGGCTGTTCTGGATGGGTAACCTCTCGAATAACCAGTTGGGTTGCTCTTTGACCTTGATAAATGGCGGGTAAACGGGCAATTTCCACATCAATGATCTGACCGTCTAACTGCACAACTTGTTCGGTAACAAATTTTGTGGGTAATGTTAGGGTGTGAGGTGGATTCGTCCTTCGTTTGTGATCAGAGAATTTGTCTGTATGCTCAGAACCAACAACTCGGTGATCTTCCCTATCTCTCTGATTTCCCTGATCCTTAGGGTTAAACTCTGACCAAGGTTTACCGATAAGTTGACTTTTACTAATGGCTCCCAGTAGTTTGACACCTTTAGGATTGATATAAACCAGTGTACCCTGACTTTCGAGGGCGATCGCGTCGGGAGACTGTTCAACCAACCTCCGATAGCAAGCTTCACTGTCTTTGAGAACGGCTTCTGTTTGCTGATATTGGGTAATTTGCTGATAGGTATCGCTGATATCATGGAATACACTCAAAATAGTTTTTTCCTGATTTAAGGTCAACAGCTGCATCGATACCGTTACCAACAAGGGCGTGCCATTAATTGTATGAACACGAACTTGAGCATTCTGGACAACACCCTTTTGGTCTAATGTGGCTAACAGTTTTTGCCAGTCGGCAGGATTTTCATAAAAATCGGGCATTGAGTTACCGACTAACTCTGAGGTAGCGACGCCAAACATTACGTTAGCGTGGGAATTTCCGTAGACAATTGTGCCATCAGAGACTCGGGCGATCGCCACAGGTACAGGGAAGGCTTGGGTAATTGCCCGAAATTGTTCTTCTTGCTGTTGCAGTTCGGCTTTAGTGTTTAGACAGTCTGCTATCTCTTGCTTCAGTTCATCCGACTGGGCGATCGTGCCGCCTTGATCGTATAATTTGCAGGTATGATAGTCTTCCCAGTTAGGGTATGAAGGGGACAAAATGTCTAGCTTCTTTACCTTGGCAACAAACGGTAACCATTGCCATAAGCCGATAAGCAACAGTCCAAATCCCACCAGATATGCCAGCGTCATTGGAATCAGCGTATCAATTGGATTCGAGTTTAGGGTGGTCAACCCAAGAGTACGGTTAACTAAATCCATAAACCCATCCAGACAAATTAAGCCGTAACCCGCCAGCATATAAAACCAGCCCGGTTGTCGTTCAATCTGTGATTTTGAGCCGATCCACCACAAATAACCAAGAATAGGCATCATTAGGGACACCCTGAGGCTCCCGATTACAATTTCCCTCATAATTTATTTAGGGCAAGTGTGAGTCATCAACAAAAGGAACAGTCTATTTTGGAAGATCCAAACGTTTGTCAGATGTTTTCTTAAAAACGAAATAATACCAAACATCCACTTTAAGCTGGCTACGAGTAGAACTCCCTGGTGTCAGATTAAGTTTGGCTCGATGCATCTGCCCTGATATTTCTTCGCCAGAGTGGTATATTCAGTAATTTTTCAGCAACATCTGCTTATTGACACCAACTTGGGGATAATAAGGAACAGTAGATTGATGACGACAACTACGTCGCCATCTATTTGTATATTAGAACACTAACTTCGTCTTAATAGTTGACAAAATTGTCATACCATGCATTAAAAAAGCGAGTATTCTAGTCTGATTTGCCCAATCCAGTACCAGCGCCCATAGGATGACTCGACTGACTCTAGCCCTGTAGTCTCTTGTCCCTTCAAAGACGTTCAGCCAATCTCAACTTGGCAGAACGAGCGCGGGGATTTTCATCCCGTTCCGTGGGTTGTGGAGTTATGGGTTTTTTGGTAAGCACCCGCAATATTGGTGAATCCCGCAAGTGGTGTTTAACCAGACGGTCTTCCAAGCTGTGAAAACTAATAATACCAATTCTGCCGCCTGGTTTTAACCAAGTTGGCGCACAATTGAGAAATTTTTCTAGGGAGGATAATTCTTGGTTCACGGCAATGCGAAGAGCTTGAAAGGTGCGAGTGGCAGGGTGAATCCTACCATAGCGGTATTTTTTGGGAACTGATCGCGCGATCGCCTCGGCTAATTGGGTGGTGGTTTCAAAGGGGCGACGTTCCACAATTGCCCGGGCAATCCGCCGGGATAAGCGTTCTTCACCATACTCATAAATCATGTTTGCCAGTTGGGTTTCATCCCAGTGATTGATAATCTGGGCGGCGGTTAAGGATTGGCGTTGATCCATCCGCATATCTAGAGGGGCTTGATGGCGAAAACTAAAGCCGCGATCGGGAATATCCAGTTGGGCGGAACTAACGCCTAAATCAGCAACAATGCCATCAAATAACGAGTCCGGCGGTTGATAGTCCACAAAATTCCCCCGCCAAAATTGGATGCTCACGCCATAGGGTGCTAACCTGGCTTTAGCCGCTGCGATCGCCTGGGCATCTTGGTCAATAGCGGTGACACGGACATCTGGGACAGCAGATAGAATTAACTCACTATGTCCACCTCCACCCACCGTCGCATCCAAATAATGCCCACCTGGACGAATCGCCAATCCAGCGATTAACTCCTGACTTAAGACTGAACGATGAAAAAACTGCGCTGCTTGCGCCTCAAACTCCATATAATTAAAGGGATGCAACAAAAGTAAACATAAGCGAAGCGATCAGCGATGAGCAATAACGGTTGTCAATCCGTAGGGTTGGTCAATTCAATCCCAAGGTGGACACAAATCAATAGACAATAGGGATATTCAGAAAAAGATTCGTGCTAATCGCGCTCTCTGGGACAGGGTGTTATTGTACCCTTACCCTAGACCATTACCTGAATGTCTATGTTAAAGCGTCATCGCTAAAAATTGGGTAAACCAAATACATCACTATGGCACAACTCGAAACCAGAACCGACCCAATGGTTCTCAACTTGGGTCCTCACCATCCGTCCATGCACGGCGTTCTCCGCTTAATCGTCACTTTAGACGGGGAGGATGTGATCGATTGCGAACCGGTTATCGGCTACCTGCATCGCGGTATGGAGAAAATAGCTGAGAACCGCACGAATATTATGTATGTCCCCTATGTGAGTCGGTGGGACTATGCAGCGGGCATGTTTAACGAAGCGATTACCGTTAACGCCCCGGAAAAATTAGCGGATATTGAGGTACCCAAACGCGCCAGCTATATCCGCGTGATTATGCTGGAGTTGAATCGCATCGCCAATCACCTGCTGTGGTTAGGACCCTTTCTGGCTGATGTAGGGGCGCAAACGCCTTTCTTCTACATCTTCCGGGAACGGGAATTAATTTACGACTTGTGGGAAGCCGCCAGCGGACAACGCCTGATTAATAATAATTACTTCCGTATTGGTGGAGTAGCGGTTGATATTCCTTATGGGTGGGTTGACAAATGTGAAGACTTTTGCGATTACTTCGCCCCTAAAGTCGATGAATACGAACGCCTAATTACCAACAACCCCATCTTCCGCCGTCGTGTTGAAGGGGTGGGTACGATTACCCGCGAAGAAGCGATTAACTGGGGACTATCCGGTCCGATGTTACGGGGATCTGGCGTGAAGTGGGACTTGCGCAAAGTTGACCACTATGAATGTTACGACGACTTTGATTGGGATATCCATTGGGAAACCGCTGGGGATTGTCTCGCCCGATATTTAATTCGGATTCGGGAAATGCGGGAATCCCTGAAAATTATTCGTCAGGCATTAAAAGGATTACCGGGTGGTCCTTACGAAAATCTGGAAGCCAAACGCATGGCTGAAGGAAAGAAATCTAAGTGGAATGATTTTGATTACCAGTTTAGTGGTAAGAGAATTCCGCCAACCTTTAAGATTCCCCAGGGTGAACACTATGTTCGCCTAGAAAGTGGCAAGGGAGAATTGGGAATTTTCATTATCGGAGATGATAATATCTTTCCTTGGCGTTGGAAGATTCGTCCACCGGATTTCAATAATTTGCAAATTGTTCCCCATATTTTGCGGGGAGTGAAAGTGGCAGATATTATGGCGATTCTTGGTAGTGTTGACGTAATCATGGGTTCAGTAGACCGCTGATTAAGTTATAGATACTGGGAGGAAGTGGCACGTTGCTGGATGTGCCACTTTTTTTGGCGATATTTAGGGCTGGCTGCACAAAGCCAAAATTATTAGCTATCAATACTTTGAGCTTCATTCAACCCTAAGTACTCCCTACGACTCTTGCTTGTGAACCCGATTCACCGGAAACTAGAAAAGTTGTGCCAAAACTCGTCCAGTTGAGGGGGAGAAAATTGTGACGTTTACTTCAATTCATGCTTGTCGAAAAAGCATCCGCCAAAGGATGGAAAAATGCCGCAGGGGTACGTTAGTTCTCATCGAAGGGATTGACGAGACCAGATTTTACCGACAAGCGCATCCGGATTTTAGTCCCGTGGGTTGGCATTTGGGTCATATTGCGTTTACGGAAGCGTACTGGATTCTAGAACGTTATGCTGGCTTAAAACCCCTGTTCCCAGAGTATCATCGGCTTTTTGCGGCGGATGGTTTACCCAAGTGCGATCGCCAAAAATTACCGTCCTTGGCAGAAATTCAAGATTATCTGGATATCGTCAGAACTCAAGTCTTTGACTATCTGGAAATTGCCCCCCTGGATCACCAAGAACGCTTATGGCGATGGTTACTTCAGCACGAGAGTCAACATACTGAAACCATTGCCTTTATCTTGCAATTACACCGCCTATCGGCTCATGGTAATACCTTGTGCCAAACTGGACGCACGCCTAGGTCATTCGTTCTGACTGAATCCTTTGCACCTCAAGGAGATAAGACGCCGGATAAAGGACAGATGATTGAAATTCCGGCGGGTGAGTTTGAGATGGGAAGCGATGAGATTGATGCAATGGATAACGAACGCCCATGCGATCGCGTTTTTTTAGATACCTACTGGATCGATCGCTACCCGGTTACCTGTCAACAGTATCGGGCTTTTATTGAAGCGGGGGGATATCAAAATCATAACTGGTGGTCTATAGAAGGATGGAAATGGTTGCAGGATAATCCTGTCGCCTATCCCCTCTATTGGTCCGATGAACCCTTTTGGGATAATCATCCGGTTTATGGGGTGAGTTGGTATGAAGCCGAAGCTTATGCTAATTTTGTCGGCAAGCGATTACCCAGTGAAGCTGAATGGGAAAAGGCGGCGAGTTGGGATGTACAAAAGGGATGTCGTCACATCTATCCCTGGGGTGATACGGAACCCACATCCTATTCTTGTAACTACGATAATACGGTAGGACACACCACGCCAGTTGACGCCTATCCCCAGGGAAAAAGTGCATCAGGTTGCTACGACTTGTTGGGGAATGTTTGGGAATGGACAGCTAGTTGGTTTGATGGATACAAAGGGTTTGTCAGTTATCCTTATCGCGGCTATTCTCAAGCCTATTTTGATGGCGAACATCGAGTTTTGCGCGGTGGTAGTTGGACAACTCGTCCGTGGGCGATGCGGTGTAGTTTCCGTAATTGGTATTATCCCAGTGTGCGTCAGATTTTGGCTGGGTTTCGCTGTGCGACGGATGGATAATTAGTTAGGACTTACGCAAAGCCTCTATGTGTAGTGGCGTGGCACACCTTATTTGGTGGATTAGAATTGTAGGGGCGCAAGGCTTGCGCCCGGTTTAAACGTCAAATCTATTCCACAATTTTAGCTGTGCCACGTCAGTAGGGTGTGTTAGCGTAGCGTAACGCACCTTTGTCTCGATATGTGGTGTAGCTGCGGAAGTCCTGATTAGCGACAGATGATCAGGGCGGGTTTTGAATTGACGTTATCATCAATAGCGAAACGTAATTCCCTAAACCCGCCCCTACAGACGCGATGCGCGAAACGTCTTTAACCCTAAAATCTATTGTTTATCTTTATAAACTTTTAACCTATTAACGACTTCTACTATTAATTACAGCCGCAAACAGCAGATAAAGCACACCAAAGGCAATGGCAACTTCTTCAGCCCATTTCGAGCCATAGATTCTATACCAGTTATCGAAACTTCGTAAAATACGAAGGATTGCATCTATGCCCCAATCCAGAAGTTGAAACCCAATATAAATTAATGCAGCTACTCCTAATGCTTGGATAAAAGCATTCTTGAATAAATCATTCATGACATTTTTT
>JGI11783J13700_1037359_pt1 | contig 16445 bp, 14 predicted proteins | sample ElkSlonscriptome_6_FD_13700 | JGI IMG/M metagenome (IMG submission 13700)
TGTTTTTGGGTGTGGATGACCCGGAATTGACCATCTATAGCAAAAGGCAGAAGAGCGTGATCCTAACTAATAATTATAGGTTTGCAGGAACTCAAAATTTGCTGTAGATTAACCACATCACCAATAACCGCGATCGCAGGGGCTTCAAATCCAGTGGTGTCCACTTGCTGCACAATGGTGTCCAGAGTTCCGATTAAGTGGTCTTGCTGTGGTGTGGTTCCCCAGCGAATTAAAGCCACCGGGGTGTCTGGAGAACGTCCCGCCGCGATAACTTGCGCCACGATATTGCCCAGATTATGCACCCCCATATAGATTACAATCGTTTCACTTCCCTGGGCGATCGCCTGCCAATTGACTTGAGGGCGATATTTACCGACAGATTCGTGACCGGTGACAAAGGTTACAGATGAACTATACTGGCGATGGGTCAAGGGAATCCCTACATAAGCAGGTGCGGCAATCCCCGACGTGATCCCCGGAACCACTTCCACCGATACACCCGCCCGAATTAAATCCTCCATTTCTTCCCCACCTCGCCCAAAAACAAAAGGATCACCCCCCTTAAGGCGCACGACAACGGCATTAGTTTTGGCTTTTTCAATCAGCAACTGTGTAGTTTGTTCCTGGAGTAAGGAATGACGCCCACGCCGTTTTCCGCCATTAATTTTTTCCGCCTTGGGGTTAATCATTGCCAAAATCGGCGCACTGACTAAAGCGTCGTAAATCACCACATCGGCATGTTCTAACAAGGTTTTACCTTTGAGGGTAAATAATCCAGGATCTCCAGGACCCGCGCCGATTAAATAGACTTTACCAAGATAGTTGGATTGATTCATGACCATTCAATAAAACCATTCATTTCAATTTGTAGTCCATACCCATTACAAGTCACACTCGTGTAGAATTGCCATATCTGCCATCTCTCTTCTCTCATCCTTCATGCCTATAATCTATGGGGACTTCCCAATTCATCTAGTTACTTAGGATACATAATACTAGCCGAAATGAGGTTTTTGCATTTAAATTATGCGATAGTAACATTTTTAACCGAATGTTGCCTGATAAATCATACCGGATTCGATATAACCCCAAGAGCGATCGCATTTTGTTTGATTTATTGACAGGAGTGCAATGGCGAAACACCCATGCTCTGGAGTTCGCCTTCTGCTACCGTTATGCCATTTTTCCAAAGCTCATACTCACTCAGATCGATATCTTCATTCCACACAATCCCGTAGCCCCCTTGCTCAACCTTAAAGTTCTTGAAAAATGCAGGTTGACGAAGTGGAGCAAACTGAGGATTTCCGAAAAGATGAATAATATCATATTTCTTAACTTCTTGATTCGTAAATTCGATCACCAAGGTGTGATCGTTAATGGCTTTTGCTTGGCAAATTTTTGGGTATTTCATACTAGCTATTTTTAGTCTACTTTAAAGGAGGTAGTTTACAAAACTCTTGAGTATTTCACATCTGTAAAAGATCTTGCTGATATAAATTTGCCCACTCTAGAACTAATTTCTGAGCGCGACTTGGTAAATCTCCTTCAATAATTTCCAATGATCCAATGCTCACTAAGGCATTGTACTCACCATAGATTGCATGAAAATGAGGCGGAGGGTGATCCCCAAAAAACACCTTAATCACAATTCCGTAGAACCGGGCAATCTCTGGCATAATTTATTCAATCATGATTATTGACTTACCCTAATTTTATCAAAGCCTGCGAGGTAACATTGCAGCCATGGCAATCGAAATTGAACGAAAATTTTTAGTTAAAGACGATCAATGGCGCACCCTGGGTCAAGGAATGCTCTATCGTCAAGGTTATATTGCTACCCAAAACCTGACGACGGTGCGCGTGCGTTTAGTCGGAGATCAGGGCTATTTGACCATTAAAGGGAAAACCGAGAGTTTTTCCAGAGTCGAGTACGAGTATCCTATTCCCGGATCAGATGCTCAAGAGATGCTAGAGACATTGTGCGATCGCCCCTTGATTGAAAAAACGCGCTATCGGATCGAGTGTCAGGGTTTAGTCTGGGAAGTGGATGAGTTTATGGGTGAGAATGAAGGATTGATTATTGCCGAAGTCGAACTGACTGATGAAAATCAAGATTTAGAGTTACCGAATTGGATTGGTCAAGAGGTGACGGGAGATCCTAAGTATTACAATGCTAATTTAGTTCGGCATCCATTTAAACAATGGTTATAAGATTGTAGAGACGTTGCATGCAACGTCTCTACAATGTTCTCTGTTCCCTTCCCTAACTAAATTGCTGTATATATTCTGCCGTTATTTCCGGCTTTTCCAGGTGCGGGACATGACCACAGTCATCAATCCATATTAGTTGAGAATTAGGAATAGCCGCTTCAAACTTGTGAGCATATTTTGTTCCCAAAATTCGGTCATCTTTTCCCCATAAAATCAACGTCGGCTGCTGAATTTGGGTAAGTTTTTGACCAAATGGCGGATATCCCCCACTTTTGGTAAATGAAATTAATGCCTGATGCCATCCCGGCATTTCTAGGTGAAGCGCAGCACAAAGTAAAGCATCAACAGAAACAAATGTGGGATCACAATAGGCGTTTTTACTAATATTTTGTCGCACCTGGGGACGGCGCAGAAACTCAACCGCCCAATAATCAAAGGGGGGAAACAACAATTTGCCAATGGGCGGGGGACTGGTGAAACCCGCACTATCCAGCAATACCAGCTTTTTCACCGCTTGGGGATAGGTTAAGGTGAAATCAATCGCCGCCGCCCCTCCCATCGACGCCCCAACTAGAATTACGGGGACTTCTATTTGGGTTTTCCAGAAATAATAAAGATGAGTGGTGATCGCGCTGGCGTTAAACGTGATCTCAGATATTCGATCGGTAAAGCCAAATCCCAATAAATCTACCGCCCATGTTTCCTGGTGTGCAGCTAATTTGGGAAACAGGCGGCGGAATTCAAAGATGGAACTATCAAAGCCATGTAATAACAGGATGGGTGTTCCCCCTTTTCCCTGGTGGACATAAGTGGTGGCAATGGGTTGGGGGTTCAAGGGTGTGAGAATATCTTGGCGTGCGATCGCCTGGGCAAGGGCAATTGAGGTAGACTCAGTAAGCTGCTGGGTTTGGGTGGGAAGGAAATTGGCAAACATGAAGTGAAAGTGAGTTTCGACCCAACACTAGGCTCAAGGGGCGGGTTTGGGAACAAGTATTGTAAATTATATCAAGTCTTGTTCAATTTTGCATTCATCGGTAGAAGCAACCTTCACTTAAATTAGTTGACAAAATTTATGTTCAAGTACTTAGATCTTCAACTTATTATAACTATAATAAAAGTAAAATTTCAAAAATCCTGAATACGAACTGACACTCTAGGGGATGTTAGTCTGAAGTAGGGTTTTGATTATCTATGCACCTCCTATGTGTATCAAAACAATATACCACCTGATTGCCCAGGAGTTGAGGCAAACGTCCCTGGGAACCATCCTGATTATCCTCTTTGTTGTGCCAATTGCCGCAATGGTAGGGTCAGTGGGATATTTGACGTTCAGCAATGGACAAGCTTTCCATAAGGTGGCTTCTCAATTAGCTTACGAAATTAGCGATCGCGCTAAGCCATCCCTCGCCATTGAATCAGCGACTTCTCATCTCAGTCCAATTAGTTTACCCAATCGACCAACAATACAACCCGATCCAGTCAACTCGAACATTATAAATTTTATCGGCAATTCCTCTAGTCATGTAATTTTAGCTAAAACCAACAAATTTTTCCAGCATAACGCTATTAACACGCGCACGACGATTATTTTATGTCTAGGACTATTCGTGACCACGACATGGATGATCCTTTTGATCACACGTTGGCTAAGGAAGTCAACCTCCCATTCGTTTAGCACAGTCCAAGAAAATAATCGTGCTAAGGACTTATTTGAATCGATATTTAATGAATCGGCTGATGCCATTTTTCTGGTCAATGCAGAAACGCTGGTAATTTCCGATTGCAATCGCCGCGCTGTGGAACTCTTTGAAGCCCAAAGTAAGCAAGAATTAATCAATACCAAAGGGTATCTTCTGCAAAAAAAAAGGTTTACGACCGGACAACTGCGTTCTATCGCCAATCAGGTTAAGCGCTACGGCTTTTGGCAGCAAGAGTTAGAATATGTGAGTAAAAAAGGTAACGTATTTTGGGGTAACTTGGCAATTCGACAAATTGATGTGGCAGGTCAGCCAATGCATCTGGTACGGGTGACCGATATTACCCCCCGCAAACAAGCCGAAGCCGCGCTGCGGATTCGCCAACGCCAAGACGCCGCGATCGCGCAACTGGGTCAAGAGGCATTAATTGAGGCAGATTTATCACTCTTAATGGATTGGACAGTCACTCTAGTTTCCCAAACGTTGAACGTAGACTATTGCCAAATTCTGCAACGTTTACCCAATGGTGAGGAATTGCTTCTTGTAGCCGGATTCGGTTGGCAAGCGGGATTAGTGGGTCAAGCTAAAGTGAGTGCGGGAAAAGAATCTCAATTCGGTTATAGTTTGGTCTGTTGGGAACCAATTATTGTCACAGACTTACCCACAGAGACACGGTTTCAGGGTTCACCTTTATTCCAGGATCATGGGATTGTCAGTGGGATGAGTACGAGAATTCCCGGTCAAAATCAACCCTTTGGCATATTAGCGGTTCATACCACCCAAAAACGCCAATTCACCGATGATGATATTTACTTTTTGCAAGCCATTGCCAATATCATTGCCACAGCCATTGAACGCAAACGCACAGAGGAAGCCTTACGGGAGAGTGCGGTGCGGGAGAGGGCGATCGCGACAGTTTTGCAACGGATGCGTCAAACCCTAGATATTGACAAGATATTCACAGCGACAACAGAAGAATTGCGCCATGTCTTGAGGTGCGATCGCGTCGCCATCTATCGGTTCAATCCGGATTGGAGTGGCGAGTTTGTCGCCGAGTCTGTGGCGGATGGCTGGGTGACGTTAACCCTTGAACAGCAAAATAACCCTGATCTCAAAGCCGATGCTTTAGAAGAAGAACGTTGTACCCTCAAAAGCTTGGATGGCTCAGAAAACCTCTCGATTTCAAGTTTCCATCCCCAACTTTACCCGCCCTATTCTTGTCCAAACCCTAACATTACCAATCTCCAATCCGATAACTCGCTACAGGATACCTATCTAAAAGAAACGCGAGGCGGTGCTTACAGCCAAGGTGCAAGTTATCGAGTCGTCGAAGATATTTATAACGCTGGATTTACGGACTGTTATATCGAACTCCTTGAACAATTCCAAGCCCGATCCTACATTATTGCTCCCATATTTTGTGGTAAAAAACTTTGGGGATTACTCGCCACCTATCAAAACTCCAGTCCTCGCGCTTGGCGAGAATCAGAAATCAGTGTCGTGGTACAAATAGCCACTCAGTTTGGCGTCGCCGTACAGCAGGCTCAATTATTACAGAAGACTCAGGAACAAGCGTTAGATCTAGAACTCACTTTAAATCAACTCAAACGCACCCAAGCCCAATTGGTTCACAGCGAAAAAATGTCCAGTCTGGGGCAAATGGTTGCTGGTGTGGCACACGAAATCAACAATCCGGTTAGTTTTATTTACGGTAATTTGACTCCTGCTAAGGAATATGTTCAAGATTTAGTTCGTTTGATTCAAACTTATCAAAAGACCTACCCCACACCCACCGCAGAACTTCAACAACTGATTGAAGAAATTGATCTAGAGTTTCTGCTTGACGATTGGCAAAATTTGCTCAAATCTATGCAAATTGGCACCGATCGCATCCGTGCCATTGTTCTCTCGTTAAGAAACTTCTCCCGCTTGGATGAAAAAGAAATCAAGAAAGTTGATATTCATGAAGGTATTGATAATACCCTTTTAATTTTACAGCATCGATTCAAGGCAGCGGGTAATGCCCAAGGGATTCAGGTAATTAAACACTATACTCAACTCCCATTAGTCACCTGTTATGCCAGTCAATTAAATCAGGTATTTATGAATATCTTGAATAATGCGATCGATGCTTTGGAGGATCAACCGTCACCACGAATAATTACTATCTCTACTGAAGTCGATACTGGCAGCAAACAACCAACCACAGATGATGGACAACCGACAAGCGACTTTATTATTATCCGAATTGCCGACAATGGTTCGGGTATCAACGAAGATATTAAGCCAAAAATATTTGACCCATTTTTTACAACCAAGCCTGTTGGTAGTGGTACAGGGTTAGGATTATCGATTAGTCATCAGATTGTCGTCGAAAAACACCAAGGGCAAATCTATTGCACTTCGACTCTTGGACAAGGCACCGAATTTATTGTAAAAATTCCATTGTGATTGGTCATTCGTCATTTGTCATTCGTCATTTGTCGAATATTTCTTGCACTTTATCAGGGCGGGTTTTGCAGCCAACCTAGGGATAACAACCAATATTAGTCCCTAAACCCGCCCCTACTCTTCCCCATCTGACACACCGAGCGAAGTCGAGGTGTTCCCCATCTTCCCCTGCTTCCAGACGTAGCATGCTACGTCTCTACATTGCTTCCCCTGCTCCCCCTGCACCTTTACCGCCACCGCAGTTGTAAATACCCACGTTCAGGTTGCTGCAATTCCTCATCGGTGAGCCATTCAACAGGCTTATACGTCCCGAAAACCCGATCCCACCAATCGACAGCTAAACCAAAATTGTGATGCCACATTTGATATTTGTGGTGAACATAGTGAACAGGCATTTTCATCCAGAAACACTTCGTTGGATTTTCGTGCTGTAGCTGATGAGCATAGGCAGAAAAGGCAGCATAAAAAAGTCCACCCAGAAACCAACCGAGTCCAACTTGCCATGAATAGAAAAATAAGAGGCACATAACAATAAAGCTACCCCGCACATAATCCCGGAACTCCCACAGCACCCCCTGTCCTTCATTGCGGCGGTGATGATCGCGGTGACGTTCACCAATGCGGGCATTCGCGTGCATCAAGCGATGCATCCAATACTCCACGAAGGAAGCGAGGACAAATGCCAGAACAAAACAGATGATTGGGCTAATCAACTCTTTTTCCTCACACGTTCGACTAATTCATTGAGCGATAATTTGCTTATCAGTATATTATCGGTCATTTGTCATTCGTCATACTCGCTTTCATCGAGAAGCAAGCTACGTCTTATGTCTTTTGTTATACTCGCTTCCCGAAAAGCACTCTAATCGGGGCGGGTTTAGTTATATCAGGGTGACAAGCAAATGTTAATGGTAAAACCCGCCCCTACACACAGGGCGGGTTTTGCAGCCAAGCTAAGGATAACAACCAATATTAGTCCCTAAACCCGCCCCTACTCTCCCCCATCTGACACACCGAGCGAAGTCGAGGTGTTCCCTATCTCCCCTACCCCTGTGCTAAATTCCGGGGTGGAATCGTTCGCCCTTCATAGAATCGCCGTTCCAGCCTACCCAATCCGAACCAGCCGAAGCTAGCAATTAACGCGACTCCAGTAGAGACAATAGCGGCTACCGTTGCCGTTTTATCAAAAAATAGTGCTAATAATGGGATAATTGCCCAAGCCATTGCCCCTACAACCGCAACCCCTCTCCGAATCTGGCGAATTCTCACCAAGGCAGTGCTACAACTTTTACACTTAACCGTATGAGAGTGATAGCGATCTAGTAACGTCTCCTGTGATAATCGTGGAGGTAGGGGTTGGTCGGGGAATGGGTCTGCATTGTACTGATTCACCCACTGGCGCAACTCAAACACAAACTGATCGGCTTTTGTGGGTAGGTAAAACGCTTTGCTGAACTTGGAACTCCCGCCTTTGGCAGCCAGGTAACGTTCCTGATAATGGAGAAAAATTTGGTCATCTTCCAGAATCCCATTCTGCCCAATGTGAGAGTACCAGCTCGGCGTGAGTTTAATAAAGAAACCGGGGAGTTTAGACGCAAATTTAAAAGGAAAGCGAGCAAATAGGCGACATTCTCCCTTGCGAATCGGCGTTGCGTACACCACCGTCATGGTTCTGCCAAATTGTTTGGAGGTGAGGTCATGCCACATTAATGTGGGGGCAATAAATGTGGTGTCTTGGCGTCCTAGGGTTCCTTTACGGGGTCCTTGTTCCCAAACCCCTTTAAACCCATGTTTCCCCGATTCGGTGACTTCTAGCTCAACCGGACTGGCATAGGCGCGATCGCTAACAGACCGATGATGGGTAAAGGGAACGTGGCTCACATCTAGCACGTTTTCCAGCAATGTTAAGGCATCGTAGGGTAAGTCCCGAAACGTGTCGATACAAACCCATCCCTCTGGGGAATCATCTAAGGGTTCGACGATAGGAACTTTGACATTGGGCGCGTTTTCTGGGTTGCCGGGATAAACGAATAATAGACCTTGACATTCAGTCGTGGGTAAGGCGGTAACGCAGGCACGTTGCGAGGTTTGGGCGCTACTGTCTTCGGTTTGTTGCGGAATGCGATCGCACCTTCCTTCTCCGGTGAATGCCCAACCATGATAGGGACATTCCAGCAGTCCATCTTCAGCAATCCTACCTTGTGACAGAGGTGCGAGTCGATGGGGACATTGATCGTCAAAGACACGCCAGCGATCGGCAACCTTGTCCCACCAGATCACTAAATCTCGACCCAGCAGCGTGAATTGAGTAGGTTGAGACTGATCTAAATCCTTAAGGTAATGAACGGGATACCAGGCTTCTGTGTGATCGAAGGAATTGGTCATGGGTTAGGCAACAGGGTATTCTCAAAGGCTCTTTGTTTCATCATAAAAAATATATTCCGCTTCCCTCCCCTTGCAGGGGAGGGCTAGGGAGGGGTCATATCATGTCGCCCTCAAGAGTTAGGACACATAATTTATGTAGAGACGTTGCATGCAACGTCTCTACAATGGTGCCGAACGTCCTAATCGATGTGTCTATTGCTATATCATTCCCTTGTTTCGTCCCTTCTGCGCTGGAGCCTTTGGCGATATTACATTTTGCTGATAATCTTCTGCACAATCTGTATTCCCGTCACCGCTTGCCAGCCAAACAGTCCTAAAAGCGCCGCATTCAGGGCAATATGGCTATAACGTGCCCAATTATGCCCTTTTTGCATGAAGGGTGTCAGAGACGCTGAGGTGGCAATGATGGCAGTCATACTTAAGCCAACCAGCAAGTGGGGACCAAAAAATAATTTGCCATTGTTGATGTAGGTGACTGCCATTGCTCCGACGGTACTAATCACCATAAAGGCTAACAGGGCTGAACCAATTTGATGATGCTTAATATTGTATTTGCCCTTGACTAGCTCTTTTCGCAGTTCACCTTCTGCCGTTCTCGTCTGTTGAATTTTGATCCCCAGATACAGGGCATAAATGGCAGTTGCCAGCAAGAGCCACATCACTATAGGGTGAAAGAATTGGGAGTAAACTTTAATCGGTTCTGGGATGTCGAAGTTCATAAGCTTCTGGGAGCGATTTAATATACGTGACAAAAGTTAACATAGCATAGCTGCGGTTTCGTCTAAAGTCGGATCACGAAACTGCCTTGCCTCCCAAGAGGTAGATTTTCCCTGCAATTAGACAACAGCGATGATCCAAAACATTGATGGCTTACTGCTGAAAGCCGCCCAAAGTGGCAACTTGACCCAAATCAAAACCCTGTTGAGTCAGGGGGTGAATATCGATACAACTGATCGCGATGGTACAACGGCATTGATGATCGCGGCTCAACGGGGTTATACCGAAATCGTGCGATCGCTCATTGCCACAGGTGCTAATGTTAACCTGCCGCGAAAACGGTACAGGTTAACCGCCCTGATGCTAGCCGTCGCCGCGAATCAGGTGGATGCCGTGGAAACGCTAATTGCCGCAGGTGCTGATGTTAACGCCAAGAATGAAGATGGTAGCACGGCGCTGATGGTGGCGGCACATAAAGATCATCTCAAATTGGTGCAACGGTTATTAGATGCAGGTGCTGATGTCAATATTCAAGATAAAGATAACGATAACGCCCTGAAGCTAGCAGCGGAAAGTGGTCATATTCAAATTGTCAATAGCTTACTCGAAGCTGGGGCAGATGGCACACTCAGTTCAGAGGCATTGCTGCTGGCGGCGAGTGAGGGTCATACTCAGATGGTGAACCGATTGCTGGAGGGTGGGTTTGATGCCAATACTCGCAACGTTGATGGCAGAACCGCTCTCATCCAGGCGGCGGAGTTAGGCTATCTATCCATTATCCAGTCATTGTTAGCCCATGGTGCTGATGTCAATTTGCAAGATGAGGAGGGTGAAACCGCGCTGACGTTAGCGGCGGATCAAGGGCATACGTTGGTGGTTCAGGCTTTAGTCGCGGCTCTTTCGGATGTGAATCACCACAATCCCAGGGGGGGAACAGCGCTAATGGCGGCAGCAGCCGGGGGTCATTGTGACATTGTGAATGTATTACTGGAGGCGGGGGCAGAGATTAATCTCCAGGATGCGGATGGGGAGACAGCCTTACATTTAGCCTCGGTAGAAGGTCATGCTGCGGTTGTGGAGGCGTTACTCCAGCGTAATGGTAACGTAGACCTGAAAAATAAGCTCGGTGACACCCCACTGATGCTAGCCGCTTTACATGGTCACACAGAGATTGCGATCGCGCTAGTGCAACATGGCGCTGACGTAAATGCCAGCAATCAAGGGGAAACCCCTCTCACCCTTGCCCTATCTCAGGGATATCCCGAAACGGTAACAGTATTGCTCAAAGCGGGGGCAAATGCCAATCTGACCGATATAAAAGGGAAAACCCTGTTAATGAAGGTAGCTGACCAAGGGGATAGTGAACTGATACGCTCATTATTAGCAGCCGGGGTTGATGTGAATCAGCGAGATAGTGCCGGGGCGACAGCCTTAATGTGGTCAGCCCATCGGGGTTATATCCCTGCTGTGAAATGTTTATTAGACGCAGGTGCAGATGTCACCCTCAAAAATCGGGGGGGCTATACGGCGATGATGATTGCTGAATTTAATGGGTATCCGGAAGTGGTGAGGGTTCTGAAAGCAGCAGGGGCGGCTGAGTAGAAAGGGATAGGGGAGATGGGGAACACCTCGACTTCTCTCGGTGTGTCAGATGGGGAAGAGTAGGGGCGGGTTTAGGGACTAATATTGGTTGTTATCCCTAGCTTGGCTGCAAAACCCGCCCTGTGTGATACTGCTGGTCAATTAACGGAGGGGTCTGACCCGCATTTCTCACAAGTTTTGGCATCTTAGTCCTTGAAACCTTTACCTGACATGATTGTAACCGGAGATGGAGACGTGCCGCTGTATCTAAAAGTCGATTCCGGAAATGTCGATGATAAAAGTGTATTTGTCGAAAGATTAAAAGAGTTTAAAAAACAGTGGACATTTTCGGGAATATATGTTATTGATTGTAGCCGGAGAGCTGATTCAGGAGGCAGAAATTGAGGCTGAACTTAAGAACAAAAAGCAAGCATTAACAAGTTTATTTGCTCAGCGAATTTGTCAATATCTTGATCAGGTTGATTTGAAATAAGCGATGCCTCTACCCTTCTTACCTATCTACCTATTCAGTAGAGGAGAAATTAGCTTGCATTTCCTGTTCTTGAACAGATTGGCAAATTTGAACTGTGGCATCATGTTACTCAGGATGTGGTGTGGAGTAAACCCGTGAGTTCATCTGAGACTAGGCTTTTGTAGTTTCAGCCAGGATTTTTTTAGGCTAAAGCCCTGGCTACAGACTTAACTGGGCAAGGCTACAATAGTACCATAGAATTGGCGAAATTTCTGAGCGCACGTCAGTAGGGCGCACGTCAGTGCGCCCCTACGTTATGGCATAAAAATAAATGAACTAACACGATTTTTTCTTCCTCAATTAACCCAACTCAATGGACTCAGTGATATGATCCAACAATTGCAAACTGACTCAGCCACCGATATTATCTACCCCGACAGCGATGGTCAACCTATGGCAGACAACACTAAACAATTTCGCTGGATTGTGACAGTTAAAGAAAATATAGAAATATTATTTGCGGCTAATGCTGATGTATTCGTAGCTGGCGATTTACTTTGGTATCCTGTTCAGGGAAAACCCAAAGCTTGCCAAGCCCCTGATGTGATGGTTGTCTTCGGTAGACCGAAAGGTGAAAGAGGTTCCTATCAGCAATGGCGAGAAGAGAATATTGTCCCCCAGGTTGTCTTTGAGATTCTCTCCCCAGGAAACCGTGCCAAAAAGATGGCAGAAAAACTCTTATTCTATCAACGTTACGGTGTTGAAGAATATTACATTTATGATCCAGATGACATCGAATTAACTGGCTTATTGCGGTCTGGAGAATGGTTAGACCCCATTGAAGATATGAATGGATGGGTAAGTCCACGATTAGGAATACGGTTTGAACTCACCCCTGATACCCTGGTCATTTATCGCCCCGATGGACAACGATTTCTGACCCCAGTTGAACTCGATCATCTCCGAGAACAGGAACGTCAACGGGCAGAAGAAGAACATCAACGGGCAGAAGAAGAACGTCAACGGGCAGAAGAAGAACGTCAACGCGCCGAGGAAGCAATGGCTCAATTGGAACAAGAACAACAGCGCTATCAAGCGTTGATGGAGAAACTACGAGCTAGAGGAATTGACCCAGAACAATTGTAAGGAGGATCGTCAATCATGAGTCAAGTTTCTCTCCGCCAGAGTACGTTAGTTTAGCTAAGGTGATTCATCAAGGCTTAATCCGCTTAGAGGTTCAATCCATTGAGCGAGTCAAGGTGTATGGAAAACAGGTTAACGATGATATTACCGATTGGCATCAAGAATTTGAATTAGTCATTCCTATCCCTCCTAAAAAAAATCCTCCGGGAAGACTTAGCCACTTAATCCGAAAACTCTATACCCCGTTTAATCCAGTCAAACTTTCAGCACTCATAACCTTGACGGCTATTAGTTTAGTCAGCCTCAGTTATATCATATTATAAGGCTATTCAATATAACAAAAATTCAGGTATAATTTGGTACAATAGAGAAATTTTGTTAGGTAAATTGAAACAATACGAAGAAGCATTAGAGTCATACAACCAAGCTCTAAAAATTGACCCTTACGATAGTAGGGCATGGAATAATCGAGGTCTGGTCTTAGAAAGCTTGCAACGGCATGATGAAGCATTCAAATCCTATCAAAAAGCCACCGCGATCGCACAACGTACTACGCAAATTTCGTTTACTTTACAAACGATCGCCAAGCGCCGGAATTTGGAATGTCTCGGTTGAGGCTATGCTTTCCTTGAAAAGCTGTAAGCCATAATGGGTAAGGGTTTTGGCTTAAGTTGACACGGATACCCGCTTGCTCTAATCAACAACTGTGTCCACTCAATTGACTCGGGTCGCCTTTTACTTCGGTCAGGGCGGGTTTAGTCGCATCTTTTGTGAAACCGAAACAGTAGTGGTGAAACCCGCCCCTACACAAACACCAAATTGTCCCCTTGGAGAAATCTTGATTACTATTAAGTCTGGGAAGTTAAACAAGGTAACGCCATGACAATAACCATTTCCCCAGACCAAATTGATCGGATTGTGAGCAATCGACACCATGATCCGTTTGAAATACTTGGGTCTCATCCGGTGGAAGGGGAGGGTAAAACAAGCTGGGTTGTACGGGCTTACCTGCCTAAAGCCGACGCCGCTTGGGTGATTCGCCCCACCGAACGGGAAGAATACCCAATGCAGGCTGTCAGTCATCCTCATTTATTTGAATGTGAGATTGATATACCCGAGTTAGCCAACTATCAACTGCGGATTAAAGAAGGCGAGCATGAACGGGTAGTCTATGATCCCTACGCCTTTCGCTCTCCGCGTTTGACGGATTTTGATGCTCACCTATTTGCCGAAGGAAATCATCATCGCATTTACGAAAAATTAGGCGCTCACCCCACTGAATTTAATGGCGTCCAAGGGGTTCACTTTGCTGTATGGGCACCGAACGCCCGCAATGTCTCCGTTATCGGTGATTTCAATAACTGGGATGGACGCGAACATCAGATGCGCCAACTTGGAAACGGGATTTGGCAACTGTTTATCCCGGAAATTGGCATCGGAGAACACTATAAGTACGAAGTGAAAAACCACGTCGGACATATCTATCACAAATCCGACCCCTACGGCTTTGAGCAAGAAATTAGACCCCAAACCGCGTCAATTGTCAATAGCCTAGACTACACTTGGCACGACGAAGACTGGCTAGAACGCCGTCGCCATACTGACCCCCAAGAGCAACCCATTTCTGTTTACGAGGTTCACTTGGGTTCATGGCTGCATGAGAGTGCCGAGACTCCGCCCGAATTCCCGGATGGGGAAACTCGCCCTGTGGTGAAAGTCTCCCAGAAACCCGAGGGACGCTTCCTCACCTATCGGGAATTAGCCGAACGCCTGATTCCTTATGTCAAAGAACTCGGCTTCACCCACGTCGAACTCCTCCCCGTTGCCGAACACCCTTATGATGGGTCTTGGGGGTATCAGGTTGCCGGATACTACACCTGCACCTCCCGCTATGGAACACCCCAAGATTTAATGTATTTCATCGACCAATGTCACCAAAATGATATTGGCGTGATTGTGGATTGGGTTCCCGGTCATTTTCCCAAAGACACTCACGGGTTAGCCTTCTTTGATGGCACGCATCTGTACGAACATGCTGATCCTCGCAAAGGGGAACATAAGGAATGGGGTACCCTAGTCTTCAACTATGCCCGTAACGAAGTTCGCAACTTTTTGGTTGCCAATGCCCTATTCTGGTTTGACCGCTATCATATTGACGGGATTCGCGTCGATGCGGTGGCGTCCATGTTATATCTGGACTACGATCGCAAAGACGGGGAATGGGTACCGAATCAGTACGGGGGTAACGAAAACCTAGAAGCCGCCGACTTTTTGCGCTATCTGAATTATCAGATATTCGGCTACTATCCCGGCATCCTCTCCATTGCCGAAGAATCCACCGCTTGGCCCCTCGTTTCTCGTCCCACTTACCTGGGTGGTTTAGGCTTCAGCTTCAAGTGGAACATGGGCTGGATGCACGATATGTTGGATTATTTTGCCAAAGATCCCCTGTATCGTCCCTACCACCAAAATAACGTCACCTTCAGCATCATGTACGCCTTCAGCGAAAACTTCATGCTGGCGCTATCCCATGATGAAGTCGTACATGGAAAAGGCAACCTGCTGAGTAAAATGCCGGGAGATGACTGGCAGCAATTTGCCAATCTCCGCTGCTTATACGCCTACATGTACACCCATCCCGGTAAGAAAACCCTATTTATGGGCATGGAATTTGGGCAACGGAATGAGTGGAATGCTTGGGCAGACTTAGATTGGGGCGCGTTGCAACATGCCCCCCACCAACAACTGAAGCGGTTTATGGCGGATTTAAATCACCTTTACCAAAGTGAACCCGCCCTCTATAGCCAAGACTTTTCTCATCAAGGGTTTGAGTGGATTGACTGTAACGATGCGGACAATAGTGTTGTCTCGTTTATTCGCAAAGCAAAAGACTCGGATGACTTTATCGTCACCGTCTGTAACTTTATCCCTCAACCCCATCCCAACTATTGGGTAGGTGTCCCCGAACCCGGTTTCTATGCTGAAATCTTGAACAGCGATGCTGGAGATTACGGCGGTAGCAATATGGGGAATATGGGCGGTCGCTGGACAGGGGAATGGTCTCACCCCCGGTGGTCTCATTACATTGATTTGTGCCTACCTCCCTTAGGCGTTTTGATTCTGAAATTGAAGTCACAATAGTTCATAGTTCATCGTTCATTGTGACAGCATCCCATTGCCCGTAAAAATAGGAAAAGTTCGCGAACATAATTAGCAGACAGTGGGCGCACAGCCATGCATCCTTACCCCAAAACCCTCTGCGCCCCTCTGCGCGAACCTCTGCGTCCCTCTGCGTTGAAAAATTCTGCCACCGCTTAAGGGACAAAAAAATCTTTTGTTGATTAATTACCAGGAAAACATGACAAAAATTGCAACCAAAAGAACACGTAAAAATAGGAAAAGTTCGCGAACATAATTAGCAGACAGTGGGCGCACAGCCATGCATCCTTACCCCAAAACCCTCTGCGCCCCTCTGCGCGAACCTCTGCGTCCCTCTGCGTTGAAAAATTCTGCCACCGCTTAAGGGACAAAAACAAATCTTTTGTTGATTAATTACCAGGGAAACATGACAAAAATTGCAACCAAAAGAACACGTAAAAATAGGAAAAGTTCGCGAACATAATTAGCAGACAGTGGGCGCACAGCCATGCATCCTTACCCCAAAACCCTCTGCGCCCCTCTGCGCGAACCTCTGCGTCCCTCTGCGTTGAAAAATCCTGCCACCGCTTAAGGGACAAAAAAATCTTTTGTTGATTAATTACCAGGAAAACATGACAAAAACTGCAACC
>JGI11783J13700_1087994_pt1 | contig 16410 bp, 13 predicted proteins | sample ElkSlonscriptome_6_FD_13700 | JGI IMG/M metagenome (IMG submission 13700)
GCGTTCTTGACCCTCAATGGTTTTCGCCCCCTCAGCCACAACCACGATCGCAAAGCGGCGATTCCAGCGATCGCGCAGGTCGGTGATATGCTTACAAACACCACTAATGGAATAGGGAATTTCCGGGATCAGGATGACATCAGCACCGCCAGCAATCCCGGCATTTAGGGCGAGATGTCCGGCTTCGCGTCCCATCACCTCAACCACCATTACGCGATCGTGACTGGCGGCTGTATAGGAGAGGCGAGATAAAGCATCAACAATGGTGTTCACCGCCGTATCAAAACCAACAGCTAAATTGGTGAACGCCACATCATTATCAATCGTCTTGGGAACACCCACAATATTCATATTCCCTTTATGGGCAAGCTGATTCATAATCGCCAGACTCCCATCACCCCCGATGACAATTAAGGCGTCTAGACCTAATTTCTGATAACCAGCGATAATCTGTTCGGCTTGAGCCTCGGTATCCCCTTTATTAATTGAACCGAGGATAGTACCGCCCGTACTGAGGAGTGGGTCGATCCCCCGACTATCTAGACCATGAACATTCAGTGAGACTGATTTGCCTTCCAATAAACCTTGGGTGGCGTAGGGAATGCCTAAAACTTCCCAATCATAGCTCAGAGTAGCATGTCTAACGGCAGCGCGAATGACCGCGTTTAATCCGGGACAGTCACCGCCACTGGTGAGTAGACCAATCCGTTTGCGAGTTTCCATAGGTCGATCTCAAGTTGTGTTCTATTGTGGATAGTTTTTAACGAAGGCTGTTTGATGCATCAAGAATTGCGAAATCCTTGTAGTGCGAGCATCTTGCTCGCTACCCATTCCCAATTTAAATGCGTGACAGCTGACTGGCAGGTTATCTCTGCCAATCCGCGTCTTCACGAAGTAAGGCGTGGTTCATGAACCCTTGCTGGTCTGTAAACATCTAGTCCAAGATAGCCAATTTTCTTTGATCTGAGAGTATCAAGCAGCACTGCGGTCTTAGAAAATGCTGATTGAGGAGTCGTTATTGGTGATGGGCAAGACCAATATCTTTTCTCCACCCAGGCTGGTATCATCATTGTTGATTCTGACGTCCAGGCTTTTGAGTCCCTTGTTTCCATGAATGAGCTACGCGGCAAACAGGCATTTATTTGTGATATGGATGGCGTGATTTACCACGGCAACCGCTTACTGCCAGGAGTGGAGGCATTTTTGGACTGGTTAAAGGCGTCGGACAAGAAATTTCTGTTTCTCACCAATAGTAGCGAGCGATCGCCTCGGGAGTTGCGGGAGAAGCTAAAACGGTTGGGCGTAGAAGTCCCGGAGGAACATTTCTACACCAGCGCCTTGGCAACGGCGGCATTTTTGGCTCAACAATGTCCCGGAGGAAGTGCCTTTGTGATTGGGGAAGCAGGGTTGACAAATGCGCTGTACGATGCTGAGTTCTCAATGAACGATACCAACCCCGATTATGTGGTGGTAGGCGAGACGCGCAGTTATAGCTTTGAGAAATTAGAACATGCGGCGCAGTTAGTGATTAACGGGGCAAAGTTAATTGGCACCAATCCCGACTTAACCGGACCGAGTGAGAAAGGAATTGTGCCCGCGACAGGGGCGTTAATTGCCCCCTTGGAACTGACGACGGGGGCGAAAGCCTATTTTGTCGGCAAGCCAAATCCCCTAATGATGCGTCATGCTCTGAAGAAGCTAGGCTGTCGTCGTGAGGATACAGCCATCATTGGCGATCGCATGGACACTGATATCATTGCTGGGATTGAGTCAGAAATCGAGACGGCGTTGGTGTTATCTGGAGTCACCCGCCAAGAGGATTTAATCCATTTTGCCTATCGTCCCCACTATATTTTGCCAGGAGTGGGGGATTTAGTCCCTTGACATAGACTAAACCTAGAAATCTAGATCGCAAGTAATCAACCGGACATGATATAGTACCAAATCAGGGTTAGCTACCCCCGTTATAATCCAGTCCGCGCAGGCGGACTTTGTTTGTGTAGCAGCGATTTCAATCGCCGTAGCTTACTATTCAGCTTGAACTGAATCCCATCACCTCAGCAACGGCAGTGGTGGTTGGCTCAATTCCTCGCTGTAATTGGTTGTTGCAATGTTGAATCGCCGTATCCGGATCTTTTAGCCCATTCCCCGTCAGCACACAAACCACTGTTGCTCCCGTCGGCACTTGATCTTTCACTTTCAATAACCCCGCCACCGATGCAGCGCTAGCGGGTTCACAAAATATTCCTTCTTTTGATGCCAAGAGGCGATAGGCTGCCAGAATTTCCTCATCGGTAACGCTATTAAATTCTCCCTGACTGGCATCTTTTACCGCAACAGCTTTATCCCAACTGGCTGGATTGCCAATCCGAATCGCGGTGGCAATTGTTTCCGGATGCGCTACTGGTTCACCCAGAATCAACGGCGACGCGCCAGCCGCTTGGAATCCCATCATCCGAGGTAAGCGATCGCACAACCCATGTTGATGATACTGGCAAAAGCCCATCCAGTACGCCGTAATATTCCCCGCATTTCCCACCGGAATACACAACCAATCCGGGGCATTCCCTAAATTATCAACAATTTCAAATGCGCCCGTTTTTTGACCTTCCAACCGATAGGGATTAACCGAATTCACCAACGTTACCGGATAATTTGCCGCTAACTCCTGGACAATTCGCAAGCAGTCGTCAAAATTTCCCTCAATTGCCAATACCTGCGCCCCATAAACCAATGCCTGCGCCAACTTCCCCAAGGCGACATACCCATCCGGAATTAATACAAACGCTTGCATATCACCCCGAGTCGCATAAGCCGCAGCCGAGGCAGAGGTATTTCCGGTGCTGGCACAAATAACCGCCTTTGCCCCGGCTTCCTTTGCCTTAGAAATCGCCATGGTCATGCCTCGGTCTTTAAAGCTACCTGTAGGATTAAGACCATCATATTTAACCAATACCTTGACTCCTTTGCCTACCGCTTCTGAAAGGGCAGGGGTGGGGATCAGAGGCGTATTTCCCTCCAAGAGAGTCACTACGGGAGTTGAGGCGGTGACGGGTAAATAAGACCGATAGGTCTCAATTAAACCCGACCATTGACAAGGTTTAGTAAAAGTATCTGTAGTTTGAGGGGTATTGGTAGCAGACAGAGTCATGGGTAATTTTTTACTGGATGTTGGTCATATACATACAAATGACCCGAAAAAACGTTTGAGTGACCAGACACGCAATAGCACATCTGTAGGGGCGGGTTTCACCATTATCGCTGCTTGCCACCCAGATGTCACTAAACCCGCCCTAACTAAGTGCAAGAACTCTTGGACAAATGACATAAGACAAATGACATAAGACAAATAACATAAGACAAATTCATCCCACGCCTATTGGTCATGGGATGAACTCAATCAATTACCGAGAACGGTTATGAGTGACCGATTCTTTGGATTTGTTATTACGACGCTTCACCAGTTTCGGACGTTCTACTTTGTTATCAACCTCGATGGCAGCTAACTCCGGTTGCGTGTGGTCGTAGACCATTTGCAAGGCGGCGGCAGCGATCGCGTGGGGGTCGTATTCTTCACTCAACTCCCGCACAATCGGCAGGAATGATGCCATCCGTTCGCCAGCCAGTGCCTCGCGTAACTCGTCTTGCAATTTCTCCAAGCGCCGCGCTTCGATTTGCGATCGCGTGGGAATCCGAGACACCTGTAAGTTCTGCCGGACTTTCCGTTCAATCTGGTGCAGTTTGCGCCGTTCAAAGGGTTGAATCAAGGAAATCGCGGTTCCGGTTTTCCCGGCACGACCCGTACGACCAATCCGGTGAATATAACTTTCCACCTGATCAGGCAAGTCGTAATTAATCACATGGGTGAGATGATCCACATCCAGACCCCGTGCGGCAATATCCGTCGCCACCACCCAGCGCACCTGACTCTGGCGGAATCGGGACAACAAGCGCTCCCGTTGGCTTTGGCTCAGGTCACCATGATACTCATCCACACTATGACCAGCCGCTTGTAACTGGCTAGTGAGTTCCGCTGCTGACCGCCGTGTCCGCACAAAAATTAGGGCGGCTTCGGGGTCTTCCAGCGCCAAAATTGGCTGTAAGGCTTTGGATTTTGAGCAGCCACGAGGGATCATATAAACCCGCTGCTCAATCCGTGCTGGGGTGGCTTTGGATAGTTCCACGGTTACCGTCACCGGGGATTTGAGGAACTGATTGACTAAATCCCGAATTGCCTTCGGCATTGTTGCCGAAAAACAGGCGCTCTGGCGTTCTTTGGGGGCTTGCTTGAGGATTTTCTTGACATCATCGATAAAGCCCATGCTCAACATTTCATCGGCTTCATCTAAGACCACCCATTTGACTTGATCCAATTTCAGATCTCCTCGATCCAGCAAATCGATCACTCGTCCTGGCGTCCCGACAACCATTTGAGCATTACGTTGTAAGAGACGAATTTGGCGATCAATGGATTGTCCTCCGTAGACGGTGACTATACCGACACGGCGATTGCTGGTCAAGTCCCGAATGGCATCTGCCACTTGTCGGGCTAATTCCCGTGTTGGGGCAAGAATTAAGGCTTGTACGCCTCGGGCATTGGGATCAAGCTGTTCCAAAATCGGCAAAGAAAAGGCAGCGGTTTTCCCTGTACCGGTTTGAGATTGAGCGACCACATCTCGCCCTGCCAACAGTTCCGGAATGGCTTGAGATTGAATGTCCGTTGGTGTATCAAAACCTAATTTTTCCAGTTGATGGAGACACTCTTCAGATAAGCCCAGATTATTGAATGAAAGGGTCATAATTTAACGGTTGTTGTGAGTTTTTCGTGATGGTTAAGGTCAGTCGTCAGTGATCAAGTGTCTGGGTTAAGGAGTTGGCAATCGCCAACATTCCCTTACCCTGAATCGACTCGAGTTAACCGACAACTAACAGTGGACTAGGGACTACAGAACCATAGAGGTCATAGATGCCAGCATCGGTGATTTCTACTTCCACGATGGTCCCCAAGGGGGCTTCGCCTTGGACGTAGACTAATCCATCGACCTCAGGGGCAAATCGAGTTGAGCGACCGATCCGTTTTCCGGTTGAGGGGTTCTCTTGCTCAATCAGAACGTCAACGATCTTGCCCACTTCACCTTGGTTTTTCTTCAACGTAATCGGCTGTTGAACTGCCATCAGCGTCTGGCGACGCTCCTCCATGACGGCTTGGGGGACCCGATTGGGCAAGTTGTAGGCTGGTGTACCCTCTTCGGGAGAAAAAGTAAAGACACCAACGTGGTCAAACTCGTGATGCTGGACAAATTGCAGCAAATGGTTAAAGTGCTGCTCTGTCTCGCCAGGAAACCCGACGATAAAGGTAGTCCTCAGCACCGCATTCGGCAAGGCGGCTTTAATGTGATCAATAATCTGATCATTCACTCGCCCCTGCCAAGGACGGTTCATTGCACGCAGGACTTCTGGATGGGAATGCTGTAGGGGTAAATCCAAGTAAGGCAGAACATTAGGCGTTTCCTGAATTGCTGCCATCACTGGCTCGGTTAAACCCGTCGGATAGGCATAGTGCATCCGAATCCAGGGGATATCCACCTTACCTAATGCCCGCAACAGTTCAGCTAACTTGGGTTCTCCATACAGATCGACGCCATAGTTGGTTGTGATTTGAGAAATGAGGATTAATTCCTGCACGCCTTGGGACGCCAATTGTTCAGCTTCCGCCACAATTGATTTAATCGTTCGCGATCGCTGGTTTCCCCTCAGATACGGAATAATGCAGAAGGCGCACCGATAGTTACATCCTTCTGCTACTCGCAGGTAAGCGACTCCTTCTGAGGTTGTGCGATAGCGCGGCGTTGTTTCATCCGCAATATAGGTGGGTTCGGCTGAAACGGCTTTGACCCGTTCTCCTGCTTCTACCCGTTCTATCACTTCGACGATGTTCTGATAATCGCCTGTTCCGACTACAGCTACAGCTTCTGGCAATTCTGCCAACAATTTCTCTTGGAAATGTTGTGCCATGCAGCCAGCAATAACAATTTTCTTATTGGCTTCTGCTAGCTCAACTAACGTGCGAACCGATTCTGTCCGCGCTGCCTCTATGAAGCTACAGGTATTTACAATAACATATTCGGCTAAATCTTCGTTGCTATCGACTGGGTAGCCCGCTTGAACCAGCAGACCCAGGATATGCTCCGTATCAATACGATTTTTTTCACAGCCTAAATGAGAAATGGCAATGGTTGGCTTGTTGCCCATGCGGTTATCTACTACAATCGGCACTAGAGTGGAGTAGCGCTTGATTTCCAGCGCTCCTAATCAGTAAGCATGAGTCGTGAGCAGTTCCCTGTTACCCTTCTGGAGAGAACGTCTCCAGAGTTCAGGCGGATTCAATCCTGATCACTTAATTTTTTCCCAGCTTTACTTGATTCATAGGGGCATAGTCTTAGAGTTTACCCACGCTCCACCAGTCCGGATGTTCTTTGGTTGCTCTAGTTTAACCCCGTTACTTATTTATATAAAATTTTATTAATATATGCAATACACTCGGTAACTTAATCTAACTTGACGCTTGACTGGGGGAAGGGCGACTATTAGCGAGCGTCGGCTGACGTTACCCTACTTAGCGGTTAGTGCTTAAGAATTAGGCAATGGTTAGGATTCTGAGAGATTTATGCTGTTATATACCATGGTATATCCCATTTGTCAATCCATCGAATGAGTTAGATAGAGAATCTCTGTGGTTGTCAAACCTGAGTATATTCAAATTCTTGTGAACGGTTTTCAGGTAGATACGTGAACTTACAACAAATTTTCAAAACACCCAATCCCATCATTGGCGTTGTGCATCTGTTACCCCTGCCAACGTCTCCCCGTTGGGGAGGGAGTTTAAAAGCGGTGATTGATCGAGCCGAACAAGAGGCGACAGCACTGGCATCAGGGGGAGTTGATGGGGTAATCGTGGAGAATTTTTTTGATGCTCCCTTCACCAAAAACCAAGTCGATCCGGCTGTCGTCAGTGCGATGACCTTAATTATGGGACGATTGATGAATTTGGTCACGTTACCCGTGGGGATCAACGTGTTACGCAATGATGCCAAAAGCGCGATCGCGATCGCCAGTTGTGTCCAAGCCCAGTTTATCCGGGTGAATGTTCTCACTGGCGTCATGGCAACGGATCAAGGGTTGATCGAAGGACAGGCTTATGAACTGTTGCGGTATCGCCGAGAACTCGGTAGTGATGTACAAATTTTAGCTGATGTCCTAGTCAAGCATGGACGCCCCTTGGGATCACCAAATTTGACCACGGCGGTACAAGAAACGATTGAACGAGGGTTAGCCGATGGCGTCATCCTCTCTGGATGGGCAACAGGTAGTCCTCCCAGTCTAGAAGACTTAGAATTAGCATCAGCCGCCGCTAATGGAACGCCTGTATTCATCGGTAGCGGTGCCAACTGGGAAAATATTCCCACCTTAATGCAAGCCGCCGACGGGGTGATTGTCTCCAGTTCCCTGAAACGACGGGGACGAATTGAGCAACCCATTGACCCGATTCGCGTCAGTCAATTTGTGGAAGCGGTACGACGTGGTGTTAACACGACAGCGTCACCGAAACCAATGTCTTCGGTCAAGTTACATTCTAAGTAGGAGTGAGCCATAAATTTCTCGCTTATTCCTGAAATTGTTAGTGCTGATAGACAAATTATGAGACGCCGACGTTCTGCTCCCTGGATTCATCGCCACTCCCGCCCAATCATTGGTGCGATCGCGATTCTTGGTGCTTTAGATACGGCTTACCTTACCTTGGTGGAAACTGGGGTATTTAAAGAAGCCGTATGTCCCACAGGCGGTGTAATCAACTGTCAAGCTGTCTTAAGTAGTAGTTATGCTTGGCTTTTTGGTGTTCCCCTGAGCTTGTTTGGTTTTTTAGCCTATACTGCGATCGCGGTATTTGCCTTTGCCCCCCAACTGGTCAAATCCTCGGCTAACAAAGACTTTCGCCGACAAGTAGACGATGGGAGTTGGCTGCTGATGTTTGCTGGCGCAACCGCCATGGTTGTCTTCAGTGGCTACCTTGTCTATCTCATGTCTGTTGTCATTGGGGCATTTTGTATCTATTGCCTGGTATCCGCTGTCTGTTCAATCGCCCTATTCGTGCTGACGATCATTGGGCGTGAGTGGGAAGATGTCGGACAACTGTTTTTCACGGGCATTGTTGTCGGTATGGTGGCGCTGATTGGCACCTTGGGTGTCTATGGAATGAGTGGTGAACAGACAACGGCTGGCGGAGTAGACGGCGGCGTGATTCCTCAGATATCCACTGCGCCCACAGCCCCCTACGGCTGGAAAATAACCACCACCTCTGGCGAAGCGGAAATGGAACTCGCTCGTCATCTTACCGCCGTTGGTGCTAAAAAATATGGTGCGTTTACTTGTCCCCATTGCCACGATCAAAAGGAGTTATTTGGCAAAGAAGCCTTTAGCGAAATCGATTATATCGAGTGTAATCCGGCTGGGAAAAATCCGCAGCCTCAAGTGTGCCAAGCAGCGGGAATACAAGCATATCCGACTTGGGAAATCAATGGTCAGTTGTATCCAGGGGTTAAGAGTTTGGAAGAACTGGCAGATTTAACTGACTACCAAGGAAAACGCGACTTTAAGTACCGATTGCGTTGATGAGAACTGTAGAGACGTTGCATGCAACGTCTCTACACGGTTAATCTGACAACGCAAATAAATCGAGGGGGAGATGACCGTACATTTCATTAATTCCCCCCTCAAATGAGGATTGACAGGACACTAAAACACCGCGATGCTCACCCGTATAGGAATCGATATAACACAATCCTGAATTGCCGTTATATTTGATATACACCGCTCCCTCAATCGGAGTGAGATCGAGATTCGGTTGATACCCTAAAGCTTGAGCATAGGTTTTGAGCGCCGATAAACCCTGAGCGGCTGTATCCGCACAAATACCAAAAATTTGATAATCTGAATGCTCGGCAAGTAACGCGATGGCTTGCCGAATTTTCTCTTTGTCGGAATCTGACACCACAGGTTGACTCTCAATACAGTTGAAGGGTTCGAGGAGTGCTTGAGCGTCTGAGATGGTGAGAGGGGTAAAGTTTTGGGTAGACATAACTGGTGATGACACTAACGTGATCGATGATATAGCAAAAGGCTTCAAGGCAGAGGTTTCCAAGGCAGAAGGGAGGACAAAAGCGGATTTGGTATCACTTCAACATGATATTGATCACTCAATTTATGTAAAACTAATCACATATTTTTTTGTTTATTATCACAAGCTATCAGAGATGTCGATCAAGATTTAGTAAACATTTTTACGCAAAAATAATATTTATACATAAGAAAACATCAAAATAAAAAATATACAAGATTTATGAGTACCTGTCCCTGCTGCTCCCATCCCTTACTTCGGCACATTAGCCACCATCGCCTCTACTGGTTCTGTTCACACTGCTGGCAGGAAATGCCCAGGGTTGATACCACTTGTCATCAACCTGTCCAAGAACTAGAGCGGCTATTTAATCTGCCGACTGTCTCCAGTAAGACTAAATTAGTCAGTCACCTGTAGTACATATTTACTGAGTTTATGCCCATTAGTCCAGGTAATATTTACTGTTCATAGCGTATTACCAGGAAACATTGAGGGTATAGATCTCCCCAGAGGAGTTCTTGAATTATGGATTACTTACCAATCTGTTCAGCAATTGCCGCAAATCTAGCCACTTTTTTAGACAATCTCCCTTACCAACATCAGTTAATCATCAATGGACAAGCTAAACATGAAATTAATCGCCAAGCGGGTGAAATTATCTGTTCTTGTTTAGCCGACTATCCCATCAACCTTTATCTCCAAGGAGAACACCCCAAGCTAAATCCTTACGCTGGCTATTCTATATTTGTCGATCCAATCGACGGGACATCCAACTGGTTACGTCAAGTGGGTGACCCGTCTTTAGTGATTGCCATCACGTCAAAAAGATTGGATGTGACTTTAGGAGATTTAGAATTTGCTTATGTACAAGGATTACGCACAGGAAACTGCTACTATGGAACCCGGAGCGCTGCCTATTTCAAAAGTGCTCACAGTCAAGACTACACTCAGATTTACTGTCACTCTCAAGTCTCCCTAGAGGACGCGATCGCATACTTACGTCCCGGCTATAATCGGGCAAAAGAAGCATTGAGCGGCAGTTTCCCCTTGTGGTTATGCTGTCGGGATATTCGCTCGATCGATAACTCAGCTATGGAATTTTGTGAAATCGCCCGAGGCGCTGCTGATGTTATGGTCGAATGTCGTCATGCTTCGGAAAATTATAATTTGCTCGCCTATCCAATTTTAAAAGCAGCCGGCGGTTATTTAGTTGATTTTCGCGGCAATTCTCTGGAGTCTCTCAGTCTGGACTCTGAATATATTGTCGATTATGTCACCTGTGGTTCCGGCTATTTATTACGAGAGATTCTCCATATTATTCAGCGCTGGGAACAAAACCACGAAAAAAGTTTCCGTAGTTTTTTAGGGGAAATTGAGCGGGAAAACCAAGTTTTGGGAAGTCAAATTGCTTGATTTGTCATTCGTCATTCGTCATTTGTTATTTGTTATTGGGCGCTGTAGGGGCACCATCCTTGCGCCCTACCTCCCACATAAGATGAGAAACGCTATAGTACAGTCTAGATTGGGAAATCATAATCCGTAATTCGTATAATTCCAATGTTCAAATCCCTGCCCTTGACAACTGCACTATCCCTAACCCTCCTCTCCTTGACTGCCGGATGTTCCCCTCAATCTAATCCCTCCCAACCTTCCGCCAACGAAAACGATATCGATACTGTCTCAGTCGCCGACAGTCCAGCAGAAGCGGAATTGGCGCAAAAACCAGCGATTCCCTCACTCGCTTCCCCGGATAATCCCAATCCGGCGATCCAAGCGCAAATTGAGCAGTACATGAATGGTTTAGCCGCCAAAGGATTTGCCAAGGAAAATCATGGGATCTGGATTCAAGCGGGGGATACTCTACTGGCGAATTATCAAGGTACTGTTCCCTTACCTGCGGCTTCTATCACCAAAATCGCCACCTCCCTCGCCGCTTTGCAAACCTTTGGTCCCGATCACCAATTCATCACCCTGATTGGCGCAACGGGTGCTGTGGAAAACGGGGTTCTCCAGGGAGACTTAGTGATTGAAGGGGGAGACGATCCATTCTTTGTCTGGGAAGAAGCGATCGCTCTCGGTAATCTCCTCAATCAGATGGGTATCCAGCAGGTAGCGGGTAATTTAATCATCACAGGCAAATTTTACATGAACTTTGAGTTTGCTCCACTCAAATCAGGGACTCTTCTCAGACAAGGATTAAATAGTCAACTTTGGACTCCCGCCGCCCAAACCCAGTATCAAACCCTACCCCCAGACACCCCTAAACCTCAAGTTGCGATCGCGGGTTCGGTACAAATCTCCCCCACCCCTCCCAGCAACGTCCAACCCTTGATTCGCCACTATTCTTTCCCCCTGGCTGAACTGATCAAAAAAATGAATCAATATAGTAATAATAAAATGGCGGAAATGCTCGCCAACTCCGTCGGGGGAGCGAATGTTGTCGCCCAACAAGCCGCCGCCGCCGCAGGCGTTCCTCAAGCGGAAATCACGTTAGTTAATGGGTCTGGATTAAGCGATCAAAACAAAATTTCTCCCCGTGCGGCTTCCGGTTTATTTCTCGCCATTGCCCGATATCTTCAACCTTATAATATGAGCCTTGGCGATGTATTGGCGGTTGTTGGACAAGATGAAGGTATTTTAAACGAACGTCCACTTCCCCCATTCGCTATTGTTAAATCCGGAAGTTTAAATAATGTCAGCGCTTTAGGAGGAGCAATACCGACGCAGCAGCAGGGAATTATCTGGTTTTCGACGATGAATAGGGGTTACAACCTGGAAGGATTTCGCACCCAACAAGAAGCACTGCTGCAAAGTTTTATTAGCCAGTGGGGAGGCGTTCAATCATTACCCGAAACCTTACAACCCAATCCAGAACGAGTCAATAAAACCTCTAGCAACGAAATTGTCAATGAATTATGAGGAAATAGAGAATGGGAAACAGTGACATAAGACATAAGACATAAGACATAAGACTAATTTTCAGATTGGTTTGGCAATAGGGAATGTGGAGGAAGGGGATGTTTCCAGACATTGCGATCGCAGCCCATTTTTGGTGGCAAGGCTAATTTCGCCGTGATTCAGAGAAAGCGGGCTTGCTATAATAGGGCAATAATTCCGAACTACCACCTCTTTAACTATGACTTCCCAGCAACTTGACAACCGCTCTCAAGGTCTCGAAGCGCGAGTTGCAGCCTTAGAGTCAGAGCTAGCCCAGTTGAAGCAACTACTTGCTGGCTTGCTTGAGCAGGAAACTCCTTGGTGGATGAAAGTGGCAGGCAGCTTTGAAAATGATCCCACATTTGATGAAGCCGTTCGTCTGGGTCAAGAATGGCGGCAGTCTGTTGAGTAGCTTTCCTAGCGCTTTACGATGTACATTCTCGACACCGATCATCTCAGTCTTATCCAGCGTAATGGGCAAGAGGGCAAACGCATTCTAGCAAGGTTGGCAACCGTTGAAGCAGCAGAGGTTGCCGTCACTATCATTACCTACGAAGAACAAGTTAGAGGTCGTCTCAGTGTAATATCTAGGGCAAAAACGTTAGACGAGCAGCTACTGGCATATCAAGGGCTACAACAGCTTTCAGATAATTATCGCTCGATTGTGGTCATTCCATTTAATCGTGATGCTGCTCTAGAACACCGACGCTTGAGAAAAAGATATCCACGTCTAGGTAATATGGATCTGAAAATTGCCGCGATTTCTATCGTAACTAATGCAATATTACTTACTCGTAATACATCAGATTTTGGACAAATTAAAGAATTGCAAATAGAGGATTGGTCAGGAGTATAGATAAAATAAGTACCTGGACATAAATTCTATACCCTGTACTAAAAAATGATAAGGAGCTTCAAAGCCTTATAAATGACTAATTTTCAGATTGGTTTGGCAATAGGGAATGTGGAGGAAGGGGATGTTTCCAGACATTGCGATCGCGGGATGTTAACTTACTCAACTCAACCGTAGCCCCTAACTGTTCTAATTCTCGCCCCTGAGCAGCAGACAACCCCGCATTTTGCTTAAATATAGCTCCCTCAACCTTCACACCACTCAGATTGGCATTGAACAGATTCGCGCCTGTGAGATTTGCCTGTCTCAAATCCGCATTCGTCAAGTTGACATGACGCAGAAACGTATGACTTAAATCGGCTCCCCTGAGATTTAAATTACTTAAATCAGCACGACTCAAATCAGCGCGACTCAGATTTGCCCCTTCTAAATTAGCATGACTGAGGATAGCCCGACGCAATCGCACCTCCTTTAAATTGGCTCCCCTTAACATCGCCTGATTCAGTTGAGCATTGCTGAGATTCGCTTGGCTCAAATCGGCTCTGAATAGACTGGCTCCGCTCAGATTTGCCTGTTCTAAAATTGCCCCCTCTAAAGTCGCTTGATCCAATTGACTGCGCTGTAAGTCTGCACCTGTTAAGTTCGCCTGACTCAGGTTTGCCTCACTCAAGTCAACCTCACTTAAATCCCCGTACTGGAGGCTAGTTTGTCGTAAATTGGCATTCTTGAGATTGGCACCTGTGAGAATTGCCTGATTCAAATTTCCATGGCTGAGATCCGCCTGTTGGAGGTTGGTATGTCGCAGTTTCGCCCCAATCAAACTGGCGCGACGCAGATTAATATTTTGCAAGTTTGAACGACTCAGATTGGCGTTATTTAGGTTAGCGCCATTGAGATTGGCACAATTCAAGTCAGTAACCGTTAAATCAGCCCCCATGAGTATGGCACTACTTAAATTAGCGCCCCCCAATTTAGCCAGACTCAAATTCGCCTCACTCAGATCAGCACTGCTGAGATTTGCTTCCCGCAAATCGGCAGCGCTCAAATCACTATTACGAATGTCAGCCCCCTTCAGATCACTCCCGCGTAGATTAGCACCTTTCAATTGGCAAAAAATGCGGTATGCCTCCAAATCAGAAACCGCTGATTCGCCCTTCTTAATTTTGACGACATCAAATTGCACGTTCTCGGTATAAATAGCAAAAACAACATTAAAAATGTCCAAAAAATGAATAAAAAATCGGCATTCTGTTTCCGAATATTTTTCGTAATATCGAATTAAATTGGCAATACAATTATCTAAATGAGTGCGAACATAATTACACAATAAAATAATTTTGAGCAGGAGAATTACAATTGTAAGAGGACTGCCTTGGCTGGTGAGAGTGATAAAGAGTGGCGAGGGTTCCTGCCCATTTTCTGTGGTTAAAAATTCCAAGGTGCGCCGACAGGTCCGCAGTAATAGCTCCATGGTCGTCGTTTCCTCATTGTATGACTCATAGAGCATCTCTAGTTTTTCGGTCAGAGTCTTTTTAAAAAAATCAATCGACTGATGAGGACTCGTTGAAAAGAGTAAATAGTCGAGTAATTTCTGCTTAAAGTCTCGATAAGTCAGCGTTTTGCTCTGCTGAACAAAAACATCAGCCGTATGGGAATAACTGTGCAGAAACTTACGCGATATCAGTTGTTTGAGCAGACGAATGATTCCATTGCCCAGTCGAGTGGGATTCGGGGGCGGTTCCTTTTTAAAGGTTGGCGAATTACAATGCACGGTGTACATTGCTAGCTCAAATTTAAACTTCTCTTTTAACCGTTTTGCCGTTTTCTTAGCTAATTCCCGCTGCTCAACTGGATTTTGAGAATCTAAATATTGCGGTAACAATAAATAATAAGCATAGCGATGACTCCACCCTCGACGTTCGGTACGGCTTGAGGTAAAGACTTTAAGTTCTTGATAATCCTGGCTTTCAATAAAATTAGCAATCCACGTTCTCAAACGATTCAGGGTCTGAGATACAGTAGATTTAACTGAGTCTACCTTAGCCAGCGTTTGAATCAACTCCTCTATCGAGTCTGATCGCCGACTTGCCAACCAATTGTTAATTAAAATATAGCAAGACCGCTTCAGAGTATTTCTGAATTCTTGCTCATTCTTTTGCTCAAGCAGCTCATGCATTGAGCGAGCGACGTCTGGATTTTGCGTACACTCACTGGAAAAAAATAACTGCTTAAAGTCCTGTAAAACAGTTTCAGGAGGATCATTTTCCACTCGATCGATTAGGAATTGAAAAATAACCTCCTGAGCTTGCTGAATCCGTTGCTGCTTTGATTCTCCATCAGCCGAAGAATCGATTTGCTGATTGTCTGGTATGATGCGCCCCTCCATAAATAGGCAAAATCTGAGTTGGCTAATCCTGGTGGTTATCTGTCTCTACTGCTCCATAGCGGCGACAGTCTCTGCCTCTAGTTTAACCTTTTCCCAAAATATCCTTTATCGGAAATATTTATTCTAACCAAAATCCGTAGCATCTTGGGGAGCGGGGATACAGGGGAGATAAAAGAGATGGGGGAGCAATAGTCCAGACGTGCTATGGCGTATCTGGGAGATGGAGGCGGGTTTAGTAACATCAGGACTGAAAAAAAACGATAATACGTAGGTGGGAACAATTAAAGTTAACCGCAGAGATCGTTATACTCGCTTCCCGAAAAGAAGCAAGCTACGTCTTATATAAGCGTTTGAGGGCTCTTTACCCAATAATTGCACCCTGTTGTTTGAGTTCTCGCTTCATTGGCTCAGAGAGTCCAGAATTATTTCCAAATCGAGTTCCCTTAACCTTCACATCCGTGAGATTTGCATTAAACAGGTTGGCACCAATAAGATTAGCATGATTGAGATTTGCCCCCGTCAAATTAACGTGACGTAGCAAAGCTTTACTCATATCGCTTCTACTGAGGTTACTATTGCTCAAATCTGTGCGAGTTAAGTCCGTTTTCTGAAGATTGGCATGACACAAACTGGCATAACTGAGGTCAGCCCGATCCAAGTTAGCACTACTTAAATTGGCGTGGTTTAGCTGAGTCCAATTGAGTTGAGCGCATCTAAGATTAGCATCCCTGAGATCTACATTCTTAAGATTGGCTTTACTGAGATCAGCATTGCTCAGATCAGCATAGCGCAGATTGGCATTCACTAGATTCGCAGAATTCAAGCTAGCATTACTTAAGTCAGCACTACTCAGATCGGCTTGCTGGAGATTAGCACGACGCAGTTTAGCGCTCTTTAAAATTGCACAGCATAGATTAGCTTGTCGCAGGTCAGCACAACGTAGATTTGCTTCACTGAGATTCGCACCGCTCAAATTAGCATCTTGAAGCATCGCACCGCTTAACTCCGTGCGATTAAGCATGGCACCGCTTAAGTTTGTCTGACTAAGTTTGGCAAGAC
>JGI11783J13700_1109124_pt1 | contig 16342 bp, 12 predicted proteins | sample ElkSlonscriptome_6_FD_13700 | JGI IMG/M metagenome (IMG submission 13700)
TGTCCCTAAACCCGCCCCTACAATTGTGGCTAAACCCGCCCCTACAATTGTCCCTAAACCCGCCCTGATAATTGTGGCTAAACCCGTCCTGATAATTGCGGCTAAACCCGTCCTGATAATTGAGTGATGTGGAGGGAATAATTTTGACTAAAATTAATTGGTATGCTGTCGGCACATTAATAGCAATTGGCTGGTTAGGACAAATTAATTCAACCGCTTGGGCAGCGTCTAAGAGAATAACAGAACCTTCAGTACCAACTGCCAAACGAGAACATGCTCAACTTCCCACCTTGCCACCTCCACAAGAAATTAATAGTCCCACAGAGGACGTAAATATTAATGTTCCCAATCCCTTTGCGCCACCGCCACCCCTCGGTTATCCAGAAGAATCACCGCAAAGAGTCCCGGATACTCAATTTAATGAATATATTCTCGGTATTGGTGATTCCATTGCGGTTACAGTAGAACGTTTTCCTGACCTGAATTTTTCCGGCACAATTGATTTACAAGGGAATATCTTAGTTCCCTTAGTCGGTAAAATTAATGTCCTCGGACTTACTCCCGACCAAGTTGAAGCGAAACTAGCCACCGCGTATAGTGAATTTGTGGTTGACCCCGATGTTACCGTAGTTCTAGCCGGATTGCGTCCCGCCACAGTCACCATTGCAGGTGAAGTGACTCGACCTGGCTATTATTCCCTAGCGCCCGGTTCTCAGCTTACGGCGGCTCTACAAGCGGCTGGCGGAACCACGAATCTGGCTGATTTGCGTACTGTCATCGTGCGTCGGCGTTCTCCTGTGGATAATTCGATTATTGAGCAACAGATTGATTTATTTACACCGTTGCAAAATGCGACAGCCTTACCGGATATGCGTCTCCGAGATGGGGATTCTGTAGTCGTATTGGAATTAGAAATCGGTACAACTATGGATTATGACCGCAGTCTCGCCTCTCGCTCAACGCTGGCGACACCGCAAATTACGCTGCGAGTTTTGAGTTATCCTACTGGTCGAATTGGCAACCTGAATTTGCCCAATGGGAGTAATTTTATGGATGCATTGACCTCCCTGGCGCCGAGTTTGGACGATGCGAATTTAAGTGAAATTGCCTTAATGCGGTTTGATCCGGAACGGGGTAAGGTGGTGACACAGGAGATTGATGGGAAAGCAGTCCTCATGGGTGATTTGGCGCAAAATGTCCCCTTGCAGAATGAAGATGTTATTGTGGTTGGTCGTAGCCTTATCGCTAAAATCAACTATGCTTTGCGTTTAGTGACTCGACCCTTTAGTGATTTTCTCGGATTTCGCAACTTTTTTGAAAATGTCGGGAATGTGTTTGGCTCAGGGGATGATAATAATTAGGGCTTGCTAAATAAGCATTGTGGTGAGTGTAGAGACGTAGCATGCTACGTCTGGGAGCTGGGAAGAGATGCAATTTGTTATCCGGACAAGACGTTGCTCGTTGAATGGCTGCGCGATCGCATCCTTTCCGCTATCATCCTACAAGGGTGCTGAGCTAGAATACAAGCACAGACACTTTGACATCATTTATTTCCCTCAATTCAGTATACCCCCATTCGGTGCCTCCTCTCCTAGACTCCGCTTGCACGACTCGTTCAGTTAAATTGCTATGACTATTCCCTTAATTAAACGTTATTTAATCGCCCTTGATCGCTATAAATTTATTGGTATCGGTATTTTTGCTTTAATTACTGGCGGATCGGGCGTTGTGGCGATTATGCCCTCTCCCCCCAGTGCTGTGTCTTACGAAGCGGTTGGAATTTTGTCGGTGACTCCTCCGGTGAGAACCTTTTCGGAAACCGGAACCCAAATTCAGCAGCAGGGGGTGCAACTGGGAAAGGAGAATCTTTTAGAGGAGAACGTGATTAAAGCCACATCTATCGCTGTGGGCGCTGATCCAAAACAGATAATTGATAATGTAGATTTGAAGTTCGACAAGTCTGGAGGAGAGGGAGAAGGGGCGATTCCATCAATCATTGGAGTGTTTTACAACGATGATGATCCGGAGCAAGCCGCCAAAACTGTAGAAGTGCTGATGCAAAAAATGATCGAGCAAAGTCGTTTGATTAATACTGGACGACTGCAAGCGATTATTGACTCAATTGAAACACGCTCAGCGGAGGCGGAAAACGAATTAAAACAGGCACAAGAAGAACTGGAAACCTTTAACCGGATTGAAGGCGCTGCCTTAGCCTTAGCTGAAGATAACAGCTTGCTGGCACAAATTAATGCCAACCAACAACAGCAACGCCAAGTGCAACAGACTCTAGAAGGAATTGAGAGTCAGATGGCTAGCTTGCAGAGGCGGTTGGGGTTGACGGCGGATCAAGCTTATACCAACTCAGCCCTGAGCGCTGATCCCACCATCGCTGGCTTGCGCGGACAATTGCAACAAATTGAAACTCAGGAAGAACTGCTCAAGAGTCAAGGGTATAAAGACCAATACCCGAATGTGCAAGAGTTGCAGCGACAGCAACGCACGTATGAGGCGATGCTGGCACGACGAGCCGCTGAGGTGATTCAGGGGAACGGCAGAGGTGAAGCTTTAACCCCGCCGCAAATCCGAGCCGATAGCAGCCTTGACCCAGCTAGGAAACAGTTAGCTGATACATTGGTGTCATTATCAACTCAACGCGATACCCTGCAAGATCAACTGGAAACTACTAAAAGAATTGGACAGGAACTGCTCCAAGACTATCAACAGATTCCCACCAAGCAGCTTGAGCAGGTAAGGTTGGCGCAGCAGTTTCAGCTCAAACAAGACTTCTACAACAGATTACAGGCATCACTCATCGACGCCAAAGCCGCCGAAGCGGAAACCGTGAGCTATCTTAGCGTTGATCAGCCTCCGAATGTCCAGAAGAAAGGTGGGAAAGAATCAACCAATCCCATTGTCATCCTCGCCGGGGGAACCTTTGTCGGCTTAGTCGCGGCGGCTGGTGTGATTCTCATCCTAGCTATCTTGGATAGCAAACTCTACGCGGCGAAAGAAATCCAGCAACTGCTGGCACAACATGATGTCCCTGTCTTGGCAGAATTGCCTGTGGTGATGAGCATTGACCCAGATTTGGGACAAACGGGTATTTTACTCAAGTCAAGTTCACCTTATTTAGAGGTATACGAACGGTTCCGCAGTAAGCTTTGTAGTGGAGAGCATAAATCCTTGAAGGTGGTGTTAATCGCCAGCACGGTTAAGGGAGAAGGCAAAAGCACCACTGCTTATAATTTAGCGATCGCGTCAGCCCATGCGGGTAAGCGTACTCTATTAATTGAAGCCGATTTGCGCTCATCCTCCCAAGCCCATTTCCACCACGTCACCCCTGAACCGGAAGCGACGACCCAACCCTTACCCTACTACGGGTCTAAGAGTGCCTGTATTCAATTAGCCCCGAATATTGAGAATCTCTATATCGTACCCAGTCCCGGACCCCAAAAACAAGCCGCCGCGATCCTAGAATCGCGAGAATTTCAACAGCTTATCACTGATGCTCGCAGTCGCTTTGACTTTGTGGTCATTGATAGTCCGGCGCTCTCCCTGTCCAATGATACCTTGTTACTCGAACCCCTAGCTGATGGAATGGTACTCGTCACCCGTCCCGGCTACAGTGAGAAATCAATCCTGAATCTGGCAGCTCAAGAATTAACTGAAGCCGAGCCATCAGCGTTATTAGGGGCGATTATCAACAGTGCAGATACGTCGATTCCAGTCAGCGCTACTGAGGTTGAGGAGGATATTGAACTGGAGTATGAAGACGAAGACGAAGACGCTTTTGAAGATGAGGAATTAGAAGAAGAACAAGAGGAGCCAATTCCGACAGGGGCTACACGCTCTTGATGTCATTCGTCATTTGTCATTCGTCATTTGTCTTATGTCATTTGTTGATTAGGAAGTTCACCTTAGTAGGGGTGCAAAGCTTTGCGCCTGATTCAATGGTAAAGTCGAGTCCAAAATTTTAGCTGTGTCAGTCCAGTAGGCAGAACCTTCTCGTACTCGCAATGGAGAACCCGAAGGGTAGAGTAATCCAATTGTTGGGTTAATCGGTTGGGTTTCGCGATCGCAAGTGTCCAACCGACACCCGACACCCCACACCCCACACCCTCATTAATACAGATTATAGAAAATACAGATGATAGAATAGAAATGTTAAGTTTTTTATACTCTATTAATCTCTGTGGTTTGGCAACTCTCCTCATTACCGGAATCCCCATCGATACCCAATCAAGACCGTCTTTCCCGTTGGAGAGAAAAACTCGTTGACAATTTGCCCCAAACCAAAAGAATTACCCAGCAGATCATCACCGCGATTGGCGTTGGTTTACTCTTTAGCTGGCTGCATGTCCCCGTCGGTTGGCTACTGGGTCCGATGCTGGTGGGAATTGGCTATGCTATCAGCTTAGGACGCCGCCAACCCTTACCTTCAAGTTTTAAACTCATCGGACAAATTGTTGTCGGTTTAGTTACAGCCACTCGCTTTTCTCCAGAAACCATTAGTGTGGCAACAACCTACGCCGTACCTTTGTTACTCTGTGTTTTGCTCACCGGAAGTCTGAGTTTATTTAATGGATATCTCTTAAGTCGTTGGGCTGGGATTGATCGCACCACCAGTTTACTCGGATTTATACCGGGTGCAGCGTCCAGCATTGTGGTTATGAGTGAAGAAATGGGAGCCGATGCGATCGCAGTTGCTCTACTTCAATATATCCGAGTCTTGCTGGTTGTGTTACTCATGCCCAGTGCGGCTACTCTTCTGGTTCCCGCCAACCCCGATACGCCAGTCACCACCACTGTCGCCCCAACCAGCACCTTAACAAGTTTACCCTTAGCGTTGAGTCTTTTAATTCTAGTGGGGTGCGGTATCCTGGGAATTTGGGCAGGAAAGCGATTCCGTCTACCTTCCCCTGGATTTTTCGGTCCGTTTCTAGTCGGACTAGCGGCGTTTTGGGCATTGCCCAATCCAGTGCAAATGCCTCAACCTTTATTTGCGGGTGGACTATTGCTGATTGGATTATCGGTTGGGGTACAGTTTGACTGGCAAACCGCCCGTAAACTCTTCAAAGCCGTCTTAATTGAAATTGGGTTAGTCACTGGGTTAATTATCACCTGTTTAGGGATTGGCTATGGCTTTCATTGCATCACCGATGTGGATATGGCAACGGCTATTTTAGGATTCACGCCGGGAGGAATCGAGGCAATGGTGGCTACCGTAATGCAGTTAGGAGGGGACACCGGATTGGTATTAGCCATGCAATTAACCCGGATGTTAAGTATCATTATGATTGCACCCTGGTTAGTGAAGTTTTTGGTCAAGCGTGCCAAAGCTTCAGATGACCAATACCTATAGCATCGAACCCGTTATCAACCAGGAAAAATTCACCCTTACGCCGGATTTTGACGCTGTTGCATCGGGAAAGTAGAACGCAATATTTCATCCACAGTCTCTAGCGTTAGTGCTTGTTGATCAGCCAAGGCTTTAATCGTCTGAGTGATTGCCTGAATTTGGAAGGGGTCGAAGTCTAATCCCAGTTGACTGGCGCGATTGGCAATGGCATGACGACCTGTGAGTTTATGATTAATTAAAAAGGAACGGGATAGTCCAAAATCATTGGGATCAATGGCTTCGTAAGTCTGGGGATTATTCAGCATGGCTTTAGCATGAACTCCCGCCTTATGGTTAAATGCGGCTGAACCAATAATATAATGGTTAGCTGGAATTGCCATACCCACTTTATCGGCGACAAGTTGATGCAGTGCTGCAAGTTGAGGTAGGCGATATTTCCACTGCAATTGTTCCGGGTTAAGCGTGTAGAGACGGGCGATGAGTCCAGCCAGGGGGGTGATCCCATTCCGTTCTCCAATTCCCAATACTGTAGTATTGATATGAGTTGCACCGGCTTCTAGGGCGGCGTAGCTATTCGCGATCGCACAACCTGTGTCATTATGACCATGGAATTCAATATCAGTATTTGTATGTTGGCGCAGTGTCTGGACTAAATTAAAGACTTGATTAGGAGTTGCGACACCCACGGTATCCGCTAAACCGAAACGATTCACCATGCCGAGTTTATCGATAGCACCATAAACCTGGAGTAAATCCGGAAGCAAACTGCGAAACGAATCTTCTGTCGAAAAGCGCAACTCTGTTTTAGGACTTTGATCATGGATAAAAGTAATAACCTCCGTTGCCCGATCAACAATTTGATTTATACTCTTTCCATGACCAAACTGGCGCAGAAAACTGGACGTACCAAAAAACAGATTAATCCCATGAACGCCTGTATCGAGTGCTACTTTTGCATCCTCTAAATGACAGCGAATATGGGTCAGCACTTTGGTGTACAACCCCAATTGAGCTAAATGCTGACAATCTTGACGGGATTGCGGTGAAGCACAAGGGGAAGTAACTTCAATATATTCAACGCCGAACTGGTCAAGCGCCCTGGCAATTTCTATTCTATCCTGTGATGAAAAGTTAGCCCCACAAAATTGTTCTCCTTCCCGTAAAGTCGTTTCTATAATTGAAAATTGACTAGGTGACATTGATGTTGTCCTTTCCTTTGTGGTAACTTCTCACATCCATATCTATAGTATCGGAGCGTTTCAGGGCGGATTGCTTCTTAAACTACTGATTTTATAAATCTTTTCAACCTGTACCACCCTGCAAAAATTTATCTAGATTTAACAATCAATAGGGTATAAATCACTACAATATGCTTATTCTCAGATCGGGTACTCTGCTAAGTAGGTGGACACATTAAAGTTAACGGTTGGCAACGGCGAACAGAAACCAGTAAGGGTTTGAGGGGGATTTACAAAACTTAATGATCGTGCCGTTGTATGCCAGTCCGACTACTTAATCAGGAAATAAATTTGTCTGTCAAAGCTCAAGTAAGAATCGAACTTACCAGGTAAATTCTTGAACCCGTTTTAACGGGTTTAAGCTTTTAGCCCCAACTTTAGTTGAGGGCTTACAGCGCTTGAGGCTGTACCTCATCAACCACCAAATCTGCTGTAATTCTTTTTCAACTAGCTATTTTTCATTTTCCCGGAATTCGCTACTATTTTAGTCACCCGGCTAAACGGGGAAAAATATAATTGCCAAACGCTGTTGAACTCTTCCTCAGCCAATCCCACTGAAAAACTTTCCGGTTCTTTGGGAACATATAACGTTCCCGCTAGATAGTCCCAAATTGGAAAGATTAGTCCCAAGTTTTTATCAAAGTGTTTCTCTAATTGACTATGATGAATCTGATGCATAGCTGGACTGACTAGGATATGATTCAGATGCCAACCATAGGAAATCCAAACATGGAAATGGCGAAGATTTGAAGTCAGATGAAATATATAAACAATAACACTGACACCTGTTATAGTAAAGGGTTCAACCTCAGCCTTAAACGTATATCGGAATAAACCTGTAACCAACCCCAGCAAACAGGCTTTGCAGGTATAAATGATCATATCATCGACGGGATGATCTCGCTTTGCGGTTACGGGGGTTAGCACTTGGGCTGAGTGGTGAGTTTTATGGAATTCCCACAGAATGGGTACTTTATGTAACAAGTAATGTGCCAGAAAATAGCCAAAATCTATGGCGAAAACGACGGCAATTGTATAAGCGATTTGAGCGGTAAAAGTTACGTCCGGTTGTATTCTCGGTTCCCTGAAAATTCCGTAAAAGGATTGAGTTGTCAGTTTGGCTACTATTTCCGTTACACTAATCAGTAGCGTCAGACTGATAACGGTTTTTATCAGCCCATTAATGCAATAACACTGATAGTCTAAGATTGCCGATTTGTGAGTGTAAATTGAGTGAGGGAAACAGTAACTCAGTAAACCTCGCCAAGAAAAATTGACAGGATGTGGATGAGAGATTCGGTATAATCCCAAAAGCAGAATTAAACTGAATAAAATATAAATCCAGTAAAAATTGTGGGCGCTGTCAAATAGAGGAATAGCTAGGTCAATTATTTCCTTGACGGATTCTGGAAGTGAATGAAACACTTCTTTGACCGAATCAATCATGATTTTTTATTGATTTTTACTTATCTCAAGGTTCAAGAAAGATTTTGGGAATCCCAAAACGATGGCTTGGTATCATCAGAGAATAATCCTAACAAAGGACCCAGAATAGCCCCAAAGATAAACCCGCCAGCATGCGCCCAGTAAGCGATACCACCATTTTCCATCCCCACATTGGCGGGGGCTTCTAACATGGCTAATCCATTAAACGCTTGCTGCAAGAACCAAAATCCCAGAAAAAATACAGACGGTAATCTCAGTGTGGTGAAAAAGAAACCAAGGGGAATTAATGTAACCACTTTAGCATTAGGAAACTTCAGAATATAAGCCCCCATCACCCCCGCGATCGCACCACTGGCACCCAGAGACGGAATCCCCGATTGGGCGGAGAAAAACCACTGGGCTAAACTGGCTAATACGCCACAGGTTAGATAAAATATCACAAACTTGAACCGACCCAATTCTTCTTCAATATTATTGCCAAAAATCCAGAGAAATAACATATTGAATCCCACATGAGTAAACCCCGCATGGAGAAATTGTGCTGTGATTAACGTCAGCGGTTCAGGTATCGGCTGATTTACCGTAATTCCGTTCAAACTCGCTGTCAATTCCTTGGGAACAACGGCAAATAGATGGAAAAATACATCGAGTTGTTGAGGACTTAACGTTAGCTCAAAAATAAAAATTAGTACATTTGTCGCAATCAGAATATAGGTAACATAAGGTGTAATTTTGATTGGATTTTCATCTCGTAATGGAACCACAAGCCTCTTTCTCCCTGATAAATCAACAATTAATTATTTAAGTAGGTTGATGGATACAAACAATGACAAATGACAAATGACGTAGCTTGCTTCTCAAGGGTAGCGAGTATGACGAATGACAAATGACAAATGACGAATGACAAATGACAAATTAATCTTCAGACAATAATCCAAATAAAGGACCAAGGATGGCTCCGAACACAAAACCGCCAGCATGCGCCCAATAAGCAATTCCTCCAGTTTCCGTCCCCAAATCCGTTTGCATACTGACACTCGCCACGCCACTAAACGCTTGTTGGACAAACCATAATCCTAAGTATAAAACAGCAGGTAATCGAATGGTGGTGACGAAATACCCTAAAAAGATCAAGGTATTGATTTGAGCCCTAGGAAACCTGAGAATATAGGCACCCATCACTCCCGCGATCGCACCACTCGCCCCCAGAGATGGAATCCCTGATTGCATGGAGAAAAACCACTGGGACAAAGCGGCTAGTATACCACAAGCAATGTAAAAGATGAAGTATTTAATATGACCCAGGCGCTCTTCAATGTTGTTGCCAAAAATCCATAAAAACAACATATTGCCACCAATATGCAAAAACCCCCCATGGAGAAACTGAGAACTTATCAAGGTCAACCATTCTGGCACGGGTTGATTGACTGAAATCCCCTCAAAGCTAGCGCTTAACTCTTTGGGTACAACCGCATACAGGTGGAAAAATGCATTAAGCTGGGGTGGTGTTAAAAGTAATTGATGGATAAAAACCGCAATATTTGCAGCAATGAGCGCGTAGGTTACATAAGGAGTAATGCGCGTCGGATTATCATCACTAATGGGGAACACAGTATGAATTATGAATTATGGAATCTCAAAGACAGTATTTGAGTAAAATTATACCAATTGCCTTTTCAGCGGCGATGCCCGACTGCCCATTCCTACGATACCCTACAGGGGGATTCGTTGAGCAAAACTGATAAGAACACTTTATCATATTAATTGGCAATCTCAATCACTTCAGGCAGATTGAGGAACCATCAGGGTGAATGAGTGGCTGTTGGAGTCAGGTTTTTGTAACGTTAAAGGCTAAGAGTTCTTACCCTTTAAGAATACCCCCTTAGCTGAACATCTAAATTCATGGACTTACTAGAGTACCAAGCCAAAGCCTTATTCCGTGAGATCGGCATTCCCGTCTTGCCCTCTCAATGCATCGACCATCCCAGAGATCTCAAGCAGTTAGACATTCCCTATCCCGTGGTTCTCAAATCCCAAGTCCCCAAAGGGGGGCGGGGTAGAGCGGGTGGTATCCGGACAGTGGAAAATACAATTGACGCGATCGCCACCGCACGGGCTATTTTTAATCTATCCATTCTCGGTAAATATCCCAACGTGCTGCTAGCGGAATCCCATTATGATGCTGAGCAAGAATTCTATCTAGCGGTTATCCTGGACTACACCTTGAGACGCCCCGTTTTGTTGGGTTCATGCCAAGGTGGTATCCATGTAGAAAACGTCATGGCACAGATGCAGCGAGTCGCCGTCGAGGAAGATTTTTCTCCCTTTTACGCCCGACGTCTAGCCTTCAAAATGGGACTGCAAGGTGATCTGATCGAATCAGTCAGCGATATTGTCCAGAAAATGTATCAACTTCTGATCCAAAAAGACCTGGATTTAGTGGAGATTAATCCCCTTGGCGTCAGTGCTAGCCATGAAGTCATGGCGCTAGATGGCAAAATTGCTGTCAATGATCACGCTTTGGGACGCCAATCCGAGTTGGCGAACCTCGCATCAAGCCTCACCCACACTCCCCAACCCGCCGACCAACCAACGGATCTGCAATGGACGGATAGTCAGGGAAATATTGGTATTTTGTGTAATAGTCCTTGTCTTGCTGCTGCCACATTGGATTTAGTGTACAAAGCCAAAGGTAAGCCAGCAAGCTGTTTAATTGTAGATGGTTATGCCAGTTGGGATGTACCGTCCGCCGCCTCTCCCGTCCAACAGTTACAAAATGCCTTGCAGCAATTGACGGACACTCAAAACATCCAAGTTGTCTTAGTGAATATTTTGAGCAACGAAGCAGCTAGTGAAGCCGTGGCTGAGGTAATTGCCACTTATCTACTATCGAAAGATGAAAATAACTCCGGAGTCAGTGCAGTAGATCCCGCCAAAACACCAGCTACAGGAAAATTGCACTCCCGTGACTCACGCAATCGTCGCCGCCGCCATCTCACTCCGAAATCTTTATCTAGGACAGAGTTACCTCACCTAGTCATTCGCTTAGCTAACGGCAAAATAGACACTATCCAAGACCGTTTAGCGGCACTCCCTGTACACTGGATGGGTAACTTGGATCAGGCAGTGGCACAAGCGATTTCTCTGGCAAGCTGAAAGAGTTGTGAGTGTGTAGGGGCGGGTTTCACTATTATCGTTTTTTTCCGCCCCGATGTGACTCAACCCACCCTGACTGAATTGGGAATGCGATCGTTGTGCAACATAAGACTTAGCTTGCTAGGAGAGAAGTGAGTGTGACGAATGACATAAGACGAATAACCAGTACTTATCGGTATCCTATAGTTAACCCCTTGCGCCAAACCTTTACTGATATTGTTGATCGCATCTACTACATTGCTGCATCCAACGCCTATGAAATTCACACCAGACATGAAAATCCTGGTTCAGGGCATCACCCAACCCATCGGTTCCTATTATGCCGCCCGCATGAAAGCTTATGGTACGAATCTAGTGGCTGGGGTTAGTGCAGGTCAGGGGGGACAGACATTGCATGGGATTCCCGTCTTTGACCTCGTAGAAGAGGCGTTATCCGAAGTTGGATATTGCGACGCCACGGTTATTTTTGCCGAATCCTACAGCGCCTTGGATGCAGCGTTAGAAGCAATAGACGCTGGCTTGTCACCCATTATTCTAGTGACTGGTGGTATTCCACCTCTAGATATGATTCACTTGCTAGCCAAAGCCCAAGCCAGGGAAACCCTGATTGTTGGACCGAGTAGTTCTGGGATTATTGTGCCAGGAAAACTTTTACTGGGGACTCAGGAGTGTGAATTTTATACGCCCGGTACAATTGGTGTGATTAGCCGAGTTAGTACTCTCACTTATGAAGTGGCTTTAGGGTTAACCCAAGCTAAACTTGGACAATCCATCGCCGTGAACCTCGGTAGTGAAGCCATTATCGCTTCGTCATTTCGTCAGTGGCTGGAGATTTTAGCCCAGGATAAACAGACAGAAGCGATTGTCTTAGTGGATCAGACGGGGGGTGATAGTGAAGATGAAACCGCAAAGTTTATTGCCCAAGCCATAGAGAAACCTGTTATTGCTTATGTCGCTGGACAATATACCCCTGAAGATAAACAAGTCGGGGATACCAGTGCCATTATCGCAGCTCAGTTATCAGGACCGATCGCGAATACGACAACGGCTCAACATAAGGTGGCGGTGTTCAAACAGACAAATATACCTGTAGCTGAGTATCCGTCCCAAATTCCTGACTTGGTGAAAAAGGCGCTTAAATATCATTAGCCAGGAGCAGAGGAAGCAGAGGAAGCTTGTAGAGACGTAGCATGCTACGTCTGGGAGCTGGGGGATAAAAATCTAAATTAGAGTTCGCCGCCATCAGTATGGGAACAGAACTTCAGCGAAAAAAATCAAATAGGGGGTGACACCCCCCACCCCCACAGTGCTATACTGTGTTATGTAGATGCACCCTGATGATCGGGAGAGTCGCCTAGTTTTAGGGCTCTCCTTTTTTGTTTGTCTGGATCAAGGTAGCTGCCAAGATTTATGTGACATCCTCCTACACCGCCACACAAGGGTGGAAAGCCATTTTTTGACCCAATAAGTGCTTTCGTTTTGGTGTCTGTTCGGTCAAAAACAAAAGCACTTTTACCTAAAAAGCAGCATCTCCCCCATCTCCCCCTCACCTCACCACTTATTCAGCAGCCCCTAAATAGGGGGTGACACCCCTCACCCCCAAAATGCTATACTATGTTAAGTAGATGCACCCTGATAATCGAGAGAGCCTATGATGGGCTCTTTTTTTTTCTCTTCTTCAAGAGTAATTGGTCAACTCAGCAACGTAAATAGGGGTGAGACCCCTCAACTAAACGGTCATGAATCCAAGTCAAACGAGTATGACGAATGACGAATGACGATCACAGCCGTTAACTTTAATTATCCCCACCTACTTACCATGACCATGACTTTACCTGAATCAAGCCGATTGCAATTGACCCCAGATTTGAGCATCTGTCGCCTCTTAAATGGCTTATGGCAAGTATCTGGCGCTCATGGACGCATTGAGCCCAAAAAAGCCATCCCCAGTATGTTTGATTATCTAGATGCTGGCTTTACCACCTGGGATCTCGCCGATCATTACGGACCGGCTGAAGATTTTATTGGCGAATTTAGGCGTCAACTGGTGGCGACTCGCGGCGAGGAGGCGTTAGCGAACATACAAGCGTTTACCAAATGGGTACCCCGCCCGGGTCGGATGACTCGACAATGGGTGGAGAAAAATATCGATCGCTCTCGCCAACGGATGGGAATAGATTGCCTGGACTTGTTGCAATTCCACTGGTGGGACTACCGCGATCGCAACTATCTGGACGCCCTCAAGCAGATGGCACAACTGCAAGCAGAAGGGAAAATTAAGCACCTGGCGTTAACCAACTTTGATACCGAACACCTAAAAATTATCATCGACGCCGATATCAATATCCTCTCCAATCAAGTCCAGTATTCCCTGATTGACCGCCGTCCTCAGGTCAACATGGCACCATTTTGTCAAGACCATGACATTAAACTTTTCACCTATGGCACAGTCTGCGGTGGCTTGTTATCAGAAAAGTACTTAGGACAACCTGAACCGGGTGGGGCAGAACTGTCTACGGCTAGCTTGAGAAAATACAAGAACATGATTGATGGGTGGGGCGGTTGGAGTTTATTTCAGGAATTGCTCACCGTACTCCAGGACATAGCCACTCACCATAACGTGAGTATCCCCAACGTAGCCGTGCGGTATATCCTCGATCAGCCAGCCGTAGCTGGTGTGATTGTTGGTGCGAGGTTAGGCATATCGGAACATATAGACGATAATGCCAGAGTATTTACTATGACCCTCGATGCCAAGGATAAGGAGAAGATCGAAGCCGTATTGGTCAAGTCTTATGATTTGTATCAAATCATCGGCGATTGTGGCGACGAATATAGGCGATAAGCCAGAAAAGACAGTCCTGAATCCGTGATCCGGGGAGAGTATATTCTAAACTCAAGAATAACCAGAACGATAGCAGACCAATGGAACACTCTCCCGTTGACGCCCAACCTGATGCTCAATCGGTGTCATCGGCGTCTCCTCATTGGACGCCATTTGATCGCACGATGATGCAACGGTGCATCGAACTTGCCCGCCGTGCCCTCGGACGAACTAGCCCCAATCCTTTAGTGGGTTCCGTCATTGTCCGGGATGGAGCGATCGTGGGAGAGGGATTTCATCCAGGTGCAGGTCAACCCCACGCAGAAATTTTTGCTCTCCGTCAAGCGGGTGACAAGTCTCAGGGAGCGACTATTTATGTCAACTTAGAGCCTTGTAATCACTATGGACGAACACCCCCCTGCACAGAAGCCTTAATTGCCGCAGGAGTCGCTAAGGTTGTCGTCGGTATGGTTGATCCCAATCCTCTCGTGGCAGGTAGTGGGATTGAGCGGATCAAAAAGGCTGGGATTGAGGTTGTCGTGGGTGTGGAAACGGAGGCTTGTCGTCAGCTTAATGAAGCCTTTATTCATCGCATCCTGCACAAGCGTCCTTGGGGAATGTTGAAATATGCCATGACACTTGATGGCAAAATTGCCACCGCCAGTGGTCACAGCGCTTGGGTTACAGGTCAAGAGGCGCGGCGGTATGTGCATCAACTGCGGACGGCTTGTGATGCCGTTATTGTGGGGGGTAATACTGTGCGTCTGGATAACCCTCATCTCACCAGTCACGATACCGATACCCACAATCCGTTGCGAGTGGTCATGAGTCGCACCCTAGACTTGCCGATCGATGCCCGTTTATGGGAAACCGCTGATGCTCCCACGTTAGTTTTGACCGAGATCGGAGCCAATCCGGATTTACAGCACCAGCTAGTGAACAAGGGAGTAGAAGTGATTGAAATGACGCCTCTGACACCCGCCAAGGCAATGGCGTATCTGTACGACCGACAGCTTTCAACGGTGTTATGGGAATGTGGTGGCACTTTGGCAGCCAGAGCGATCGCAGATGGCACCGTCCAAAAAGTACTGGCATTTATTGCTCCGAAAATTGTCGGTGGTATAACAGCGCCCTCACCTGTTGGGGATTTAGGACTAGCAAGGATGACAGATGCTCTGACGCTTGAACAAGTTAGTTGGCGTCAGCTTGGATCAGATTATGTTGTGGAAGGCTATGTGTCATGAATTTATAACATAAGACATAAGACTAAAAAATGCTTGAAGTGACCATTTTCAGCGTGTTAGTCGGCAATCTGGGTTGGCAGTCAGTGGTTGTCAGTACATGGCTGCGCTGGCGACAGATGATCGGGAGTCATCATTATCAGGAGGAGGAAGAGGAGATTGTGATGGGTTTTGAGGCAAAAGAAGACTCAGCGTTATTACAACAGCGACAAGCCAACGGCACGATTGACCGTATGAGCCATCCAGAACAACCTTCAGTAGACCCGCAACTGGTTGGCTGGGAATTCAAGATTGTGCGATCGCACCACGACTTATTTCATAAACCGGCTGTGTTTCAACAACTGTGTGAAGAAGAAGCCTTGGCGGGTTGGATTCTACTGGAAAAACTTGATGATCGGCGAGTCCGATTTAAGCGACTGATTGCGTTACGGAATATCATTGATCCCCAACAGCTACCGTTTGATCCCTACCGTTGTTATTATGGGTCGTCATGGACTGCCCGAAGTGGGTTGGCTCTAGTCGCCGTACTGATCGCGATCGCGATTCCTGCCTATCTGAGCTATACCCTCGTTTCCAACCTGCTACACGACTCTCCAGAGGCTTCACCCCCGTCTCCTTATCCAGATATACCAGCCCAAGATTTCCCACCTGCGCCGTGACGTGATTATCGTTAATCCTACTCTAACCCTTTAGCTTTAACTTAATAAAAATAAAGTGGATACCGCGATCGCACTCGCTCAGGCAAATGCGGCTCAAGCTGAAAACTCGTTAATGTTGATCGGGGAAGATGAACTCTACAACCCAACCATTCTCATTGAAGGCGGTGATGCGATCGCGGGAATGGTACTGGCTGTTCCTTTTGATCCAGTTCAGTAAATAGATGTTAATTTAAAAATTGAGCTTTTTAAAGAAAAATAGAAAAAAGCCAAGTTATCAAACAAAATTATCCTGAAATTGCCAATCCTCACCTGTTTTTTTCACTAAAGTTTAGTTAATTACGCCAAGTTTACATGGCAAAACCGAGTTTTTCCAAGGCGATCGCCAAAGCAGGATCATAGCGTAATTGGTCATGGTAATT
>JGI11783J13700_1071758_pt1 | contig 16159 bp, 12 predicted proteins | sample ElkSlonscriptome_6_FD_13700 | JGI IMG/M metagenome (IMG submission 13700)
CGGAATCGCCCCCGTGATCCGAGCCTGGTTAAAAGCCGCGCGATCGCGAACATCCAGAATGGTCAAAGCCGGTTCACCCCATTGCAGGCGCGATTTGAGGGCTTGAGCGCTAGACTCTGGCATCTGTTGGGGTGGTGGAGTAGGAACTGCCTCAGCTACGTTTTCCTTTGCCTCGGCGATGGGGTTCGTTGTTTGTGGGTCTGACATAATAGTTGTGTAGTGATGAGTCCTAATTAACTCACCATACTCAAAGTTGCCTTCTACAAACGTCTTTCTTTAGACATAAGGTTTAAAAATCTGTGCAACCTGATAAGTACAAATACTTAGGCTTCCTTGACCAAATAGCTTGCGGCTAACTCAGTCGGACTTATCTGTTCGTAAGGTTCAAAGGGTTGATGAATCCAGGGATTGTCGGGTAAATAGTCCACGTAATAATCAGGGGTGATCAGGGAGTGAGCTTTGTACCACAGAACCGCCGTGCGAATCTCCTCCAGTTCATTCCCATATCGTTCCTCTAGCCAATTCATCGATTCCCGTAGGCTAACGCCAGAATCCACTAAATCATCTACCAGCAGCACGCGACTCCCCAAGGTTTCCGTTGTCATCGTCAGATGGTGGGAAAAGGTGATGTCACCTCGAACACGGTTTTGGCAACCCCCATAAGACGATGCGGAAAGAATCGCTAAGGGTTTACCATAAATTCGGCAGAGGATATCCCCCACCCGCAGTCCTCCTTTAGCAATGCAGACAATTTGGTTAAACTCCCAGTTGGCTTGATAAATCTTGACGGCTAGGCGTTCAATTTTTTTATGGTATTCTGACCAAGTAACATAGAGGTCTGACATAATTATCGTCCAGTAAAGGGTTAATCGGGATAGAAGGGTTCCCTTAAATCCTATATAGGGAACCGCGAACAGGAAACGGGAAACAGTAGGAAACTGGTTCGAGTCTTTTTTGTGTCATTCGCAACTAGCCTGGGATTTCATGCCTGATTTGAAAATGCTATATAAGTTATAAATGTGACGCAAAAAAATCCCCTATTCCAATTTTTGTCCTCTTTCTCTATTTATTGATTACCTAAACGCTTTTCTGGAAACTGTAATATAAGTTACACTTAAACGAGAGTTGGGGAGACATTTAAAAGTGACCTATCGAATTTTAAGCCTAGATGGTGGAGGCATTCGCGGCATTATATCAGCCGTTATCTTAGCAGAAGTTGAGCGAGTTCTCAACCAACCTTTGAGCCAATATTTCGATTTGATTGCCGGAACGTCTACGGGTTCAATCCTCGCCTCAGCTATCGCAACTGGACGCAAAAGCCAGGAGATTATCCGGCTCTATCAAGACAAAGGAGCAAGAATTTTTCCTTATCAAGGTCGTTTTTCCCCCCGGCGGTTGGGATTAGTGTTTCAATACGGTCTTTCCGCACCGCTCTACCCAGACGATGGCTTAATTCAAGTGTTACAAGAAGAGTTTGGCTCAACCCGGTTATCGGATATTGAGGATTCGCTGCAACTGATGATTATTGCCTACGATACCCTGGGGCGAAAACCGATTGTATTCAAAAGTTGGCGTCAAGACCAAGATTTTTTCACGATTCCTTTATGGGAAGCCTGCGTCTGTTCCTCCTCTGCACCCACCTATTTCCCAGCTCACCTTTTACAAACACCACGGCGACAATATTCGGTCATTGATGGTGGCGTTGGTGCCAACAATCCGGCGGCGGCGGCTCTGGCAGAAGCCCTACGATTAAATTATTCAATTCAAGACATTTCTGTACTCTCAATTGGTACTGGAAGTTCTGAGCGTCCATTTCCCTGGAATGAGACACGCGGTTGGGGATTGGCACAATGGGGATGGAAAGGACGCCTGATTGATGTATTATTTGATGCCTCTTCTGATATTCACGATTACATTACTCGGCAGATCCTGAGTTCTCAGGACTTAGATAATCCTGACTTTCAGCGCTACCTCCGTCTCCAACCTGATATTATGAATTTTGAGATCGACAACGCCAGTCCGGAAAATATTGCTAATCTAACTATGTTTGCCCGAGATTACATCGCAGAGAACCAACAGAGGCTGAAAGATTTTTTAACCTTGTAGGGGAGGGTTTAGGGATTCAATCTAGGTAAGCAAGAGGAGGCGATTGAAATCGCTGCTACACTTGCCTTGCGTCCGCCTGCGCGGACTGGGTGATAACGGAGGTAGCGTTCCCCGGATTTGGTATCATTCGTCATACTCGCTTTCATCGAGAAGCAAGCTACGTCATTTGTCAGGGTTTGAGGCTTGTTTACAAAACAAGCGTGGGCATGCTGTTTTATTTTGTCCGACTACTTAGTTACCAAAAACTGAACAACAAAACCCGCCCTTATTCATAATCAATAAGCTAATGACACCCAAAGCCCATAAACAATTCGCTCAACATTGGCTGCGTAGTGAAAAAGCCTTAAATCAAATCGTGAAAGCAGCCAACTTGCAGCCACGCGATCGCCTGCTGGAGATTGGTCCGGGAACGGGTGTGTTGACGCGGCGACTCTTAGGGGAGGTAGAGTCATTGGTAGCGGTTGAGATTGACCGGGATTTGTGCCAACGTTTGGTCAAAAGTTTAGGTGAAAACGAGAATTTTTTACTCTTACAAGGTGACATTCTCTCCCTGAACTTAGCCGAACATCTCGCCGCCTTTCCTCATTTCCAGTCTCCGAATAAAGTCGTTGCTAATATTCCCTACAACATTACTGGACCGATTTTGCAAACGCTGCTGGGAACCATCGCCCAACCTGTTATTCCTGCCTTTGAGTTAATTGTACTCTTGGTGCAAAAAGAAGTGGCACAACGATTATGTGCGAAACCGGGTTCTAAGGCATTTGGTGCATTATCGGTGCGGGTACAATATCTGGCAGACTGTGACTGGATCTGTGATGTCCCCGCCAAAGCTTTTTCCCCACCGCCGAAAGTTGACTCCGCCGTTGTCCGCTTGCGTCCCCGAATTGTAGAGCCCTCAGCCGATAACCCCCAACAGCTAGAAACCTTAGTCAAGCTGGGTTTTGCCAGTAAGCGGAAAATGTTACGAAATAACCTCAAATCCCTGTGCGATCGCGATAAAATTAACCAATTACTCGAACAAGTAGACAGTCATCCCCAAGCCCGTGCTGAAGACTTAAGCGTTAGCCAATGGGTTGCTCTGGCTAATCGCTTAAACGAGACAGCAGGGGAAGCTGGGGAAGCTGGGGGAGCAATGTAGAGACGTGCCATGGCACGTCTGGAAGCAGGGAATTGACTGATGGATTATGTCCACAAAGCTGCACGAGTAACCTATTCGATGTAATTTATAATTCATAATTCATAATTTATAACTCATCATTCCCATGCGTTCCTATTCCCTAATCGCCCCTGCCAAAATTAATCTGTATCTAGAAATACTAGGCGATCGCGCCGATGGGTATCATGAACTGGCGATGATCCTGCAAAGCATTGAACTCGCTGATCAAGTGAGTGTCCGGGCTATTGGGACTCAAACCATTCAAGTTCACTGTGATCATCCGCAAGTTCCCCTGGATAAAACGAATCTGGCTTACCGGGCGGTGGATTTGATGAGTCAACAGTTTCCCGATTGCTGGGCGCAGTTTGGCGGTGTGGAAGTCACAATTAAAAAGAATATTCCCGTCGCGGCTGGATTAGCGGGAGGGTCAACCAATGCCGCCGCCGTTTTGGTAGGATTGAATATGCTTTGGCAACTGGGACTCACGCAGCCAGAATTACAAGAGTTAGCGGCGAAACTGGGTTCAGATGTACCATTTTGTCTAGCTGGGGGAACCGCGATCGCAACCGGGCGAGGTGAAGAACTTGATCCCTTACCCAATCTGGATTCGTTCTATCTGGTGTTAGCCAAACATCAAAATTTAGCCGTTTCTACAGCTTGGGCATATCAAACCTATCGGTCTCAGTTTAGCAATACATACGGGCGTTCTGAGGGAGTCGATAAATCGATAATAACTGAAACGATAAATCTCCCCACTCGTGTGCATTCGGGTTCAATGGTTCAAGCAATTTCAAATAAAAATTTCGCCAAAATTGGTCAACTGCTGTACAACGATTTGGAGCAAGTTGTACTCCCTAACTATCCCCAAGTCCTGCAACTGCGACAAGCCTTTGAAAATTGCGGTGCATTAGGCACAATGATGTCCGGTTCGGGACCAACGGTATTTGCCCTTTGTGAGTCTCAGGAACAGGCTCAAGCGCTTTTACAAGATGTCCAGTCAGAAATTCATGATCCAAATTTAGGTTTTTGGGTGACAAAGTTTGCCAGTCATGGAATTCAAATTGTCTCCTAATAATGATTTCGAGAGAACAGGGAACAGGGAACAGGAAATGGGCAAGCTGAGGGAGATATAGAAACGTAGTAGGAGATGTAGAGACGTAGCATGCTACGTCTCTACAGTTAGGGCGAATTTTGCTTATAACTTATGACTTATTGTATTAAACCAGGATGTCTTACGCCGGAAAATCTCGATTCCGCTCACTTTTGTCAAACCTGTGGGGAACGGCTACGCCTCAAAGAACGCTACCGCCCTCTACGCCCCCTCGGTAGCGGTGGATTCGGCAGAACATTTTTGGCAGTTGACGAAGATATTCCCAGTCAACCCCATTGTGTTATTAAACAACTTTATCTAGAAAATTTTGATCCAGACACCTTCCCAAAAGCCAAAGAACTGTTTCAACAAGAAGCCATCCGTTTAAATGAATTAGGCAAGCATCCGCAAATTCCCACCCTTCTGGCACATTTTGAAGAAAATCAACAGTTCTATTTAATTCAAGACTTTATACCGGGGCTAACCCTGAGCGAGGAGTTAAACCAGCAGGGACATTACAACGAAGAGCAAATTTGGGAATTATTGCGTGAACTATTACCCTTGATTCGCTATATTCATTCCCATCGTGTACTCCATCGAGATATTAAACCCGCCAATATTATCCGCCGCCAAGATGACAGGAAGTTAGTGTTAATTGACTTTGGCGTGGCTAAATTGCTGACGGATACCGCCTTGCTGCAAACGGGTACAATTATTGGTAGCCCAGAATATATGGCTCCCGAACAACTCAAAGGTAAAGCATTTTGGGCAAGTGATCTGTATAGTGTGGGAGTAACCTGTCTGTATTTGTTGACTCAGGTTTCCCCCTTTGACCTGTATGATACCTTCAACGAAACTTGGGTGTGGCGGGATTTCTTACCTCCGGGAACTCAAATTAGCGATCGCCTTCTGAAAATCCTGGATCAATTAACTCATTCTCGTCTCAAACAACGTTATCAATCGGCTGATCAGGTGATTACGGATTTGACCCCTGCTACCTCTCCTCCCGTCGGCACTCATTTTATCAACCTTCGGCAACCCAAAACCCGCAAAACTAAACAGAATAATCTCACCTCAGAAGTAGGAATTGATTATCGGCAATTAAAGCAACTTTTGGCTACCCATAAATGGCAAAAAGCCGATGAAGAAACTTGGATCATATTAGGTCAAGCCTGTGGTAAATTCCCCGGTTATTATCTAAAGTTGGATGATATCCAAGAATTACCTTGTGAAGACTTGCATACCCTGGATCAGCTATGGGTAAAATACAGTAAAAACCATTTTGGCTTGACAGTACAACGTCGCATCTATCAAGAGGTTGAAGCTGACTATCCCAGGTTGTGCGATCGCGTGGGTTGGTCAATTCACAATCCTCGCGTTCCAGATAAAGCTTATCGCTTTAATCTTAAAGCTCCAGTCGGACATTTGCCATCCCGTCGCTGGGTGGGAGGATATTACGACTGGTGGCGTCATGCTGAAGTTATGGCGGATAAGTTGGAACAATGTGGTTTGTAGTAGAGGGTTTAGCCCTGGATTTTGTTGGGTTTCCTAGGGAGTTGGTCAAGTAGAAACCTGAGTCGGGGCGGGTTTAGTCACATCTGGGTGCAACCAAAAAGATGATCATAAAACCCGCCCCTACAAAATCAACACTCACGTTGCTCAACATACTGTAAAAGTTAGACAATTGCTTTTATTTTTACCCTAGAAGTAGAGGAAGCACCGCCTAATCAAATAAACTGCCATCTACTCTTTAATTAGGGAATCAATTTCCTTAACAACCTCTTTGGTTTCAGCCGTTAACCTCTTAGACATAGGATGGTGGTTATTGATCTCTCCCAGCAAGTTTTTGACTCGCTTAAGCCCCTAAGACGAAGGGCGGGTTTTGTTGAGACGTTAGCTGTAGATTCCGAAAGTGAACGGCTAAACCCGCCCCTACTCGATCACGTCTGTTTCAACAATTATATAAAAACGACGTAGCTTGCTTCTCGCTCTCGCGAGTTCTCCACCGTTAGCTTTTATTGTGTCCACCTACTTACTTAGGACAGGTGTTGACCCAATTCCTGTCGCAGGCGATAGAGAATCATATCCGGTTCAACTTGATTGAGAATATCTTGAATCACTGTACTCGCCCCTAAAGGTCCCCAAGTGCAGCCTTGTTCCAGATACACTTGCGCCGCATGACCAACCGTATACGCCCCATACCCGGCAATCCCCGCTTGAGTTACAGCGGTTCCAGCATAGGCTGTTACTCCGCCAATACTGGCAACGGCTGAGGCACTTTTACCCACTCCCAACAGCGCACTACTTCCCAGTTCACCCAACAGTAAACCACCGGAACTAATTAATATTTTGCGCCATAATTTTCCCGCTTCATAACTTGTCATCGGTAAACCGTAGAGTCGCGATAAGGAACGAATCAGTGCCAAGTCTGCTACAGTTCCCCCTAAGATATCTAAGATACCAATCGGATTCAGCGCCACTGCCAAGGCTTTATACTTCGCAAAACGCCAGATTAAATCTTCGGCTTCCGCCTTACGCTGTGCTACAGTTTTCTGGGCAATGCTAACTTGGGCAATTCGGGATTGAAATAGGGCATTAAGTGCCAAGAGCGATCGCCCTTCGCGATTGAGTATCCTTAAAATGGCTTGCTGCAACTCATCCACCTGCGGCGGTAGGGTTTCCCATTCATAACTGACGCTTCCATCGGGCAATTCCACCCGCACTTGTATAGGAGAGGGTTCTGCGGCTACCCGAACAATCTCTTGGGGTGATAACATCTTTTGTAAGCGGCGATCGCCGGGAGTACCTGTACCCAGTTCTTGCAGTTGTCGATAAATCGCCTCTCTATCGTGTTCTGGATACAAATCAATTTTGTTAAATACCAGAATCAGCGGCTTTTGGGCTTGTCGCAGTTCCGACAACGCCTGATACTCCGTGCGGGTAATATCCCCAGCCACGACAAATAAAATTAAATCCGCCTCAGACGCCACCTGTCGCGCCATCTGCGCCCTGGCTTCTCCCTGAACTTCATCTAATCCCGGCGTATCAATGAACTCAACCTGCACTTTCCCCTCACCACCAGAAGTCCAACGTACCGACTTGGGCCACTGGGTTACCCCATGTAGGGGACCCGTTTGCAAGATTTTCTGACCCAGCAACGCATTGACAACAGCCGATTTCCCGCGACTGACTAAACCAAAGGTGGCAATACGAATCACGCCTTGGTCAAGTTTGTCTAAGCCAAACTGCAATACCTCCAGTTCATTCTGGAGGGCGGCTTGCAGTTCCACATCGGGAAGGGGGCGGCGATGATGCAGGTTGTTGTACCAGAATAAAGTGTGCCGCAAACTGGCACGAGCGCGGTGAATATAGTAATCTTGGCGATTGTGGGTGGGTTTAGGGGAAGAGGATTGTGATTGACTCAAGGTTAGATGGGAAAGGATGGGCTACAGTTCTATTTTTGTATAATCTGCGTTGGATGTTTCGGCTACGACTCAGGATTCTGTAGTCTGGAAAAATTTCTGAGTTTTTTTATTGTATCGTTGTTATTACTGTAGGTTGGGTTGAGCGAAGTCGAAACCCAACGATTTAGCAAGTGAGACTTTAAATTGGGAATGGGTAGCGAGCAAGATGCAAAGCCTGCGGCATGGCTTCGCTTAACGCACTACAAGGATTTTGCCATTCTTGACATTAAGGTTTAAATACCGAACAGCTTAAAAAGGGGGGAACCAGAAATTAATCAAAGTCCCCCTTCAAAAGGGGGAGACCAGATGTTGCTTCGCTTTTTGTTCCATGGGGGAGACCAAAGGATGCTTCGCTTTTGGTTCCATGGGGGATTTAGGGGGATCTAAACTTTGAGCGCTAGTTATACAAAGTCTTAAGTTGACACGGATGACTGACGTGCGCCCGATTAAACCGTAAAGTCTATTCCATTTTTTGGCTGTGCCATGCCAGTAGCATCGGCGTAAAAGCTGTGATAAAATTTACAAAATAATTAAAACTCAGAATATTCAAAAAAAGTAATGCAGACTACGTTCCCTCCCCTTTAAACTGAAGTTCCCCCAGTCAAAAAATCTTGCACTGCCTCACCGTGAGGCTTTGCAAGATTTTTGAGGAGCTTGAGCGTTAAAACCATTACGGTATAAGGCTTTAGCCTTGTTTTGGGATACAATCTGTTGATGTTGGGATCATTAGCTTAAATTGCCGAAATGCTTAGTATATCTATATTTGGGCATATTGTGACCCCTTTTTTTTATCTTTTTGTGAAAAATCCGGGAGAATCCCCTGCACGTTTTGGCAGGGGATCGAATTCAACGCTGTTCGATTCTCTTTCCCGTTATTGGGGTCCGGGGGGTCTGTCTTCTTTGAATGAAGATAACCACTCTCGAACTTGACCTGCTGCAACATCGCGAGATCCAAGTCCAAACGCCAGCGCGATCGCGACAGCAATTGCACCTAAGAGTAAGCCAAAGGCTAAGTTTACGATATCGCCAGCAATACCCATTTGTTGCAGCGCCATCGCCACGGAAAAGGCAATAATCGCAATCCGAGCCGCTTGTGCCAGGATTTGGGATTGGCGCGATCGCGAACTGGTAATCAAGTTAAAGGCAAGATTCGCAAAGTACAAGCCAACCGCAAATACAATTAACCCTGCCAAAATCTGACCCGCGATCACAATAATCCCGTTGACAATCAGGGTTAAGGCTTCAAACTGCAAGACATCCACTGCAGCAACCGTGGCAAACAAGAGGATGGCGATGAATGCAATAATACCCACCAGTTCTGACGGTGTACGAATGGATGGAGTTGATTCCGGTTGAACCCGCGTTTGTGATCCAGTCTCTGGAGTGGGTATGCCTAAATCGGGCTGTTCGGCAGGGGGGGGAGTCGGAGCAGGACGACTGGGACGGGGTTCCGGTACACCGATCCAGCGATAAACATTGTTAAAGCCAATGCTGGCGAGAATATTGGTAACTAAATCCTTGACAAACTGACCGATTACGTAAGCAATCAACAGAATCAACGCTGCCGTAAAGATTTTCGGTAGGGCGTCAAGAATCTGATTTAACATCGCGATCGCAGGCTCTGAGATCGCATCAATCTGTAAGGCATTAAGCGCGGCGATGCCGACGGGGATCAAAATTAAGACATAAACCGTCGTGCCAATAATCCAGGACAGTGATTTCCCTCCGGGCGCACTTTGCAGTCCAAATCGCGCTCCTAGTTGATCCGTTCCGGCGGCTGACAACAGATTGGTAACGATGCGCCGTACAACCTGAGCCACTAGCCAACCCGATGCTGCAATCACAAGGGCTGCCAAGATATCTGGCAAGATTGCCAAAATTTCATTCAGCAACTCTTGCACCGGGCGCAGAGTGCCTTCCAAGCCCAAGGTGCTGAGAATGGAGGGCAGAAATAACAGAAAAATGAACCAGTACAGAGCGTTCCCCATGGTTTCACTCAGGGAAAACTGGTTGGTTTGACGTTGAGTCTCACCTGCTCCAGAACGGGGTGTCTCACTGACTTGTTCACCCAAGCGCTCATCCAAACCTAATGTCCGTAATCCTCGGGTTGTGATCAGCTTAACCAAGCTTGCCAACAACCAAGCCACCCCCAACAGAATTGCCCCTGCGAAAATCTTGGGCAAAAAGCCCAGGATTTGGTCGAGAAAATTATTCAGCGGTTGAGAGACGACCTCAAGATTCAACGTCTGCAGAACCGCTACCACCGTAAAGATGATGATAATCCAGAAAACGGCACCGGCTACCCATTTCTCGATCGGCGGCGCTTCTGCGCCTTCTTGACCGCCAGCAAACCACTCGGCAATTTGATTGTCGATACGGGTGCGGTTGAGCAGTCCGTTGGTCATTGACTTAGCAATCGAGGCAACGATCCAACCGACCAACAGGATGGCACCTGCGGCAATTATATTCGGCGCGAAGCTGGTGACATTTTGCCAAATTCCCTGAAAACCAGCTTGAGCGTTTTGGATGGGTGCTGGTGTGTCTTGGGCTAAGAGGGGATGCACCCAAGGGGGCACACCTCCAATTGGGATAATTCCTTGCCAAGGTTGGTTCATAGTCTTCCTTCTCTAATAGTCTTTAACAGTAAACGCTCTCACAAACAATCTGTGACTTTCAGGCTACAACTCATCGAGTATTTATAGTCCTCTCAATCCATCGATATCTTTGTCTCCATGTTTTTGGGCTAATTCAAGATTTTTCGCCTCCGAGTGTCATTGCTATCGGTGTCCCATTGATTACGGCGTCACCTCTATCTTTATGGGGAATTTGGTGACAAAAATCAAGCTTATGTTAGTTTTTTACCTCAAATCAGCTTTTTTTGGCGTTCATCAGGGTATAGCATCTCTCTTTGTCAAATAGGTGAGGCAAGTGAAGCCGATCGGAAAACCAGATGCTCTCATCCCTGATCTGGCGTTGCCAAGAGTTTCCTGATCTCCGATTTGCCTCGTCTTCTTCCCTTTCTGCACAATAGAGGAGATTCGATCCGGATTGAGTCAGATACAGCGAGCTGGCGCTGTAGTAATACAAGTCAGATTACCAGCTATTGAGACGCTATTATCGCTTTAAATGTCCAATTCTCAAGTTTTTGAACAATCTATCCCCATAAAAGCTAGTGCCACTACTGTTGAGCGCTGTATAACGGATCTGACGCTGATGCACCGCTGGCTCAATCCAGCCCTGCGTTGCTATCCGGTGGGGGAGTGGAGTACAGATATTGGCAGTCGCAGTCGCTTTGTGATTCAAATCCCGCTAGTCCAGCCTACCCTCAACAGCGTCGTTGTGGAACGCGAACCCGGTTTAGTCGTTTGGCAATTCCAAGGATTTTTCCGAGGGCGCGATCGCTGGGAATGTCAACCCACGATTCGAGGTACGAGGCTGCTGAATCGTTTTGAGTTTGAAATTCCCAATCCTCTCGTCAGTTGGGGCTTTAATACCTTTGCCACAAGCTTGACACAGCAGGATATGAAAGCCCAGCTACGCCGCCTGAAACGAGTCGCTGAACAGATGTATCAAGGGACGGATTAATAATTTTAGCAAGTATATTAGATTCAGGGCTAACCCGAACGCCATTTGCCACTAATGCATCTCACCCACTATGACAATTCTGCTTACCCTCGGTGTTATCGTACTGACTCTGATTTTATTTATCAGTGAATGGTTGCCCGTTGATATTACCGCACTCACCATCATGGTGCTGCTGATTATGCTGGGATTAGTCACCCCAGAGGAAGGCATATCTGGGTTTAGTAGTTCCGCCACGATTACCGTGATGGCAATGTTTATCCTCAGTGCAGGAATTGCCCGCACGGGTGCGATTCAAATCGTCAGCGAACTCCTAGTGAAGTGGGGAGGTAAAACATCCTCGCAGCAGATTTTAGCATTGGGGGTAATTGCAGGTCCGATTAGTGGTGTGATTAATAATACGGCTGTTCTAGCTGTCTTTCTGCCGATTGTGGAAGATTTATGTCGCCAACAACGGATTTCTCCCTCCAAGCTTCTCATCCCCTTGTCTTATGCCAGTATTTTAGGGGGAATGATTACCGTAATTGGCACATCTACCAATATTTTGGCGAGTGGTTTGTCAGACAAACTGGGGTACGGTACATTCAGTTTATTTCAGTTCACCAAATTAGGACTAATTACCTTCACGATTGGCTTAACCTATCTTGTATTAATTGCCCCCCGACTCTTACCCAATAAAAAAGCGGCGGGTAGTGATACTCAAGAGTATGGACTTCAAGACTATGTGAGTGAAATTGTGATTCCACCAGGTTCCAGCTTGGTTGGACAAACGTTACGTTCGACTCAAATTCAGCGTAAATTTGATATGGACGTACTGGAAATCATCCGTAACGAGACTCGTTTCGCCCAACCTCTGGCTGATAAAATATTGCAGCCTGGAGATATTTTAATTGTCCGGGGTAAACGGGAATGTTTACTGAATATTAAAGCGGAACGGGGGATCGATATTTTGCCTGATGTCCAATTTGGCAAGAAACCCATCGAAGAAGACTTAACATCTGGGGAAGATACGATCGCTGAAGTCTTAATCTTGTCAAACTCTGATCTAGCTGGATCTACCCTTAAAGACTTTCGATTTCGGCAACGCTATAACCTGACAGTATTAGCCATTCGTCGTGGACAAGAATTTGTTCGGGAACGGTTGGGTAAAGTTCCCTTACGGTTTGGGGATTTGCTCTTGGTACAAGGACCAAAGCAAAGTTTTGTCGGATTACAAAACAGTCGTGATTTGTTAGTCTTTGAGCAACGAGACATGGAGTCGTTACGGCGAGAAAAAGCTGGAATTGCTGTAGCAATTGGTGTGGGTGTTGTTCTAGTTGCGGCGTTTAACCTATTACCAATTTTGGTTAGTGCCTTGGCGGGAGTGGTTTTAATGGTCGTCACGGGCTGTCTGAAACCCGGGGAAGTGTATAGTGCGGTTCGCTGGGATATTATCTTTCTCTTGGCTGGATTAATTCCGTTGGGAATTGCCATGGAAAATTCGGGAACGACTAAATGGTTAGCTGATAATTTAGTTTCCCTAGGCAGTAGTTTTTCGCCCTACTGGATGCTGACGTTTTTCTTTCTGATTACGGCGTTATTGACTGAGGTGTTATCCAATAACGCTTCGGTGGTTTTACTCTTACCCATTTCAGTGCAAGTGGCTCAGACGTTGGATCTCAATCCCTTTGCCTTTATGTTTGCTGTCACCTTCGCCGCGTCGAATAGTTTTATGACACCGATTGGGTATCAAACCAATACGATGGTCTACAGTGCAGGAGGTTATCGGTTTTTGGACTTTTTCCGCGTGGGCGCTCCCCTCAGTCTGTTGATGATGTTTGTCATTCCGCCGTTGATTATTCTTATTTATGGGTTATGACGATTTGTCCTTTGTCATTCGTCATTCGTCCTTTGTCCGCAGGAGGGTGGGCAAGCCCAACGAATGATAATAGTAAGTGTCTCTAAGTTTATAAGTGTTGCCCACCCTACTTAAATTCGTTGTATTGAGACGGCTGCTAGATCTGAGTATTACGAAACTCGCCATGACCAAGTAGGATAAGTTTTTGACCCATCAACAATCAACGAAAACATGACAAAAGTACGAATCGGACTGCTATTTGGAGGACGCTCAGGAGAACACGAGGTTTCGATTTGTTCAGCACAAGCGATCGCGAAAGCGTTGAGTATGCCGCCGAATACGGATAAGTACGAGGTTTTACCCTTTTATATTCAAAAAGATGGCATCTGGCAATCCCCAGATATCGCCCAACAGGTTTTGGCATCGGGAACGCCTCTAGAAGCCAATGGAGAGGGAAACCTCTGGCAATTTCCACCTCAGGTGGCTGACGTGGAGGTTTGGTTTCCCATCTTGCACGGACCCAATGGCGAAGATGGCACGATTCAAGGCTTGTTAACGTTAATGCAGGTTCCTTGTGTGGGTTCGGGTGTCTTAGGTTCAGCCATGGCAATGGATAAAATTGCTATGAAACAGGTATTTGATCAAGTGGGACTCGCCCAAGTGAAGTATATGGGATTGAGTCGCGCCCAAGTGTGGTCAAATCCCTGCGTTTTCCCGAAACTGTGTGATCAGATTGAGGAAACGTTGGGATATCCCAGTTTTGTGAAGCCCGCTAATTTGGGATCATCGGTGGGTATTGCCAAAGTGCGATCGCGAACGGAATTGGAAACAGCGTTAGATAGTGCAGCTAGTTATGATCGCCGGATTATTGTAGAAGCGGGAGTCGTGGCGCGGGAAGTCGAATGTGCGGTTTTAGGGAATGATAATCCGAAAGCATCTGTGGTGGGTGAAATTAGTTATACCAGTGATTTCTACGACTATGAAACTAAATATACAGAAGGTCGTGCCACGTTATCGATTCCCGCACCATTATCTGATGCTGTGAGTCGTCAGATTCAGGAGATGGCACTCCAAGCATTTGCGGCGGTAGATGCGGCTGGTTTGTCACGGGTAGATTTCTTTTATGTAGAGGCGACAGGGGAGGTTTTAATTAATGAAGTCAATACCTTACCGGGTTTCACCGCCACCAGTATGTATCCTCAACTCTGGGAAGCTAGTGGTGTGCCGTTTCCTCAATTAGTTGATCAGTTGATTGAATTAGCCCAAGAACGGCAAAGTTTTTAAGTAGGTGGACATTAAAGTGAACGGTTGAGAACTCGCTTTCGCGAGAAGCAAGCTACGTCATTTGTCATTTGTCATTTGTCATTTGTCATTTGTCATTTGTCATTTGTCATTTGTCATTTGTCATTTGGAAACTGTAGGGGCGACCCGCTTGCTCTAATTTTCAACACCAGTCCATTCAATTGGGTCGGGTCGCCCTTTACTTAAGTCCTTGAGTCAGAATGTGTTTCTCAAGAGGAATGGCAATGAAGCAAGCATTTTTGGAGCACCAAAATCCTTGATATGCCGTAGCCGTAGGGTGGGCATTGCCCACCAACCTCAAGTCGGTGACATTCTGCTTAAGATTTTCTATGGATTAGACTCAGGAGGGCAAAGCCAGTCTAACAATTCACCCGGAATATCTTCATAGCGTTCTAACACAAAGTCCATCAAGGCAAGATGGCGCAAATCTCTGGGTTGAGGACGGCGATAGTTGCGACCTCTTCTGAACCAGTTTTCGACAGTAGACATGGAACGATCGCAGATAAAGGCGATGGTTTCATGATTCACCTGCCATTTGGCGTAAAACTGTTGCGGCGTCATTCCCAGTTGACAGTAACCGTAGAGGTCAATTAAGGCTTGTTCGCGTTCGGTGATTGGACGGGGACTTCTCATCAGGCGTCCTCCAAGGGTTGACCCTGAGCGAAGCCGAAGGGTTCGAGATCGTCTTCCCAAGCGGTATCAGCTACCGTCCACCGAGAACTGGGGGAACGTTGGTCTAGCCAAATCAGATAGCACCATGTCCAAGCACAATGATGGGGCGCAAAGCTGTAAAATCTGCCGATCGCAATCCCCCAATCTGGAGAGTTAAGATTAGTTTGGCGATCGCTTGTCCATTTCAGTTTGTCTCCGTCTCCAAAACGAGGGGGTTTGACCTGGGGAAAGTTGGCGGGTAGGTGAATGGATGGGAAAAGAAATCGCCGGAAACTGAAGCTGTGCAGTAAATCAGTGCTACCGTGACGTAGGGCATTGAGATAAGGTGCGATCGCGTTTCCGTTTAGGTTAGCGGTTAAGTCTCGGATCAGGATAGCGGCGAGGCTTTCGAGTTCGGATGGGGTGAAGTTCATCCAAGCAGCATCAAAGTCAGCGTCAGAGTAGGTTTGCAGGTGGGTGAACAGAGATGCGATCGCGAAATCCTCTAAGGCTTGTTGATAGCCTTGCTGGTAGGTGAGTTCACCAGGGGGACAGTTTGGTTTTAACATAGTAAAAGTCTCCGTTTACGGGGTAGTCACAAGTCGGCAGAAAGCGTCGGAAACTTGGTGCTGGCTTGTGACACATTTGGATTTGTTAGCGGTTGGATAAATAGACATATCGCTGCTGGTGGATTATGTAGAGTCGGGATAATGCCTCTGCTGTATAGCGTTGGGCTTCAATGCAGATTGATTGCCAGAGGCGATCGAGGGCATTTAGATTGGGACAATAGCGTATGAGCGTGCGACAAGCGGCAATCCACTGTTCAATTTGGCGGTAGCTGACGAAGTAACCCCCGATTCCTTTGATATGTACCCAAAGGACGTTATGCCATTTTTCCCAGTTGAGGATGCGCTCTTGGGGGATGTTCAGGTGTTTGGCGATTTGCCTAAGGGTGATGACAAAGGTTTTGG
>JGI11783J13700_1036634_pt1 | contig 16040 bp, 13 predicted proteins | sample ElkSlonscriptome_6_FD_13700 | JGI IMG/M metagenome (IMG submission 13700)
CGCCTGCAAGGGCGCAAGGCGACAGTAACCGAATACCAAACCTTAGCCTCACAGGTGCAAGTTCTCCACTCTAGCCATCATGCCACATCGAATCCCACACAACCCCTAGACTCTTATTTAGTATTAGGGGATGGTTCTCTAACCTTGAGTCAACTCATCAGCCCCGGTTGGCGAATGCCCAATTTATCAGATGTATTTGCCTGCTGCTGCGAAGTCAATTTTAGTGTTAACGAACTTACTGATGATTTACTCAGTTTAGCCACAGGATTTCTCTGTGCTGGAGCCAGGAGTGTGGTGAGTACCCAGTGGTCGGTAGAAAACTTAGCCAGCGCCCTATTAGCGATTTTTTACTACAATTTTCGTCAGGCGGGGATGAGCCGTTCTCAGGCGTTACAGCAGGGGCAGATTAAACTGCGGAATTTAACCGGAGAGGAGTTTGCCAGGAATTATCAAGGGGAGATGGGCAAGTCGTTGTAACAGCAGTATGATCAGGCGGTGACTCGGCGGAATGATGCCAAAATTAAGGGTGATGTGGCTGAGTGCCAGAAGTGGCAGGATTTAGCGGATAAGATTCAGGTACAACAGCAGCGTTTGCACTTGTTGGCAAAGGAGAAACAGCCTTTTTCTCATCCCTATTATTGGGCTGGTTTTGTCTCTCAGGGATTGGCTTGATGATTGTCATTTGTCATTTGTTCTGACTTTTCACGGGAAGTCTAGAAACTATTGTAGAGACGCGCCATGGCGCGTCTGGGCGGGTTTAGTCACATCTGGATGCAACCGAAAAGATAGTAGTGAAACCCGCCCCTACACACATTGCCCCAAATACCGTGGAAAGTCTGGTCATTTGTTTTACTCGCTCCCCCAGCTCCCAGACGTGCCATGGCACGTCTCTACACCGCTTCCCCAGCTCTCTACCCCCACCACCAGACTTATTCAGCAACCTCTACTGATGTAGACGATGCTGATAGCGTTGTTGAATATCCTGAATCGTAAATACCGCCTGAAACTCTAAGCCAACCGACTGGTAAAATTCAGCACCGCCTTGCTGTCGATCAACTAAAGCCAGCACCTGATTCACCTGATACCCCGCCTCTCGCAGCCGCTCAACGGCTTTCATTGCCGATTGTCCTGTGGTTACCACATCTTCTAACACCACAACCTTAGCGCCGACTGGCAAAGAAGGACCCTCAATATATGCCCTTGTCCCATGTCCTTTGGTTTCTTTACGGATAATTAAACCAGGAATAGGTCGATTTGCGATCGCGGACACCACACTCACAGCGCTGACAATCGGATCAGCGCCCAAGGTTAAACCTGCAACAGCTTGAGTATCTTGGGGAAGGAGAGACAGTAGCAATTGTCCAATTGCTAATCCTCCGTGAGGATGCAGCGTAACCTGTTTGCCATTAATGTAATAGGAACTGGGCTGTCCCGACGAGAGAACGAAGTCTCCCTCTTTGTAAGCCAGTTGACAAAATAAATCCAGCAGTAACTGACGTTGAGAGGTTAATTGGGGTGAAGTATCCAGAGAAAGCAATGGTTTACTGTTGTCAGCCATGATAGTCAGATGGTGAAAATCCAATCACTACTATACTGAATTCAAATATCAGAATATGATTGAGGAAAAGTGAGGCGAAGAATTATGCATAAGGGGTTGAGGATATTGCTCAGGGGGTTGGTTGTTGCGGCTTCCACGATAATGGCAAGCACAGCACTGGCACAAACTGAACCCTCAGACTTTGAGCCAGTCCGCCTAGAAACGATTCCCGATACCTTTGAGCGAGCTTTTTTCAACGAATCGGGAACGTTTTACGAAAACCGCAGTCTCGGACGTCAGCTCAACTATATTATTGGTCCAGGTGGAATAGGGAATGCGGGGTTTCCAGATTTGGAACTGGAGCGAGATGCCGAATTGATTAATATCCTCTACGAGGACATGTTAAACCAACAGTTTGCCAGTGATCCAGTGATTCGCACACCGGATTTACCGAATCCTTTTGACACCTCAGTACGCTTATTGCCTGTCTCTGATCGCTTTAGACCCCAAGGCAGCCCCCGAATTGAAGGGACTGAGTTTTTCTTTGAAGCTCCATTGCCACGGTAGCGGCTAGATATAAGCCACTTGAGCGGGGGAGGATGTCAAAATAAAATCCAGGGTGCAGGAGTTGAACCTGCCTAGGGCGAATTATGAGTTCGCTGCCTCAACCGCTCGGCCAACCCTGGTGAATCTGTCTCTTTACTATATTATAGTAATCGGAGTTGGATATCCTGTAGCAACAGTTGAGTGATATTCCCTTGCCGCCCATTCTAGAAGGATTCTCCTAGTAGAGGCTCTAGGGCAAACAGCAGCCGGCTGACAAGTTTTATGTTATCGGCTTTGTCGCCTCTTGTTAAGGGGTGGGTATTTGAAGCTAAACTCCACTAGGAGAATAATGGTGATGTTGGCAGATTCACATAGCGATCGCGCCGCCGATCCAGCGTCTTAATTAAATGCAACATTTGCCATCAACTTTTTTTACATCAACGCGGCGACAAAAACTAAAATGGAGAGGACTACTCCGTGGAGTAATCTAGTCCTGAGATTTATGATAATGCTGTATAAAGGTCTGTGAGCTGTCATCTGGCTTTATGCTATTCTTGACAAATCTTGCCCACCTGATGATGGCTTCGGGGGTATTACCTTCAGCGTTAGTGTAATCTGTCACTTATCTCGATGCGCTATAACCATAAGTCGTGTTACTCTTCTTCTATAACTTGAATCAGTAATGAAATTCAACTCGACTGTAGCACTCACTCTGATTCTGCTGGCAATGATGTTAGGTGCCGGCTTTGTGAGTGCCATGTGGGGATTTTCCCTAGGTCATGAAGCTCTTAAAGGTGTGACTCAGCCCGATGTTCGCCCGACGAAGAAGCTGGCAAATAACCAGGAGGTTGAGCCGGGTGACAAAGAGGTTGCGCTGTTGAGCGAACGGGAGATCCTGGTCAACGTTCACGCCTATATCCATGACCAAGATAAGGATGAAGATTCTAATTCCGATAATAACGACTCTGAGTCAAAGAGCCAGACTGAGACGGATAAGCCAGACGAGTCAGCCGCAGAGAATCAGCAATCTGAAGGTGAAGAAGAATCATCTGAATCGGATGTATTCGACACAGAGACATCGTTTACCAGTAATGGCTCGAATCAAAATTTACCGCTCAAAAGTCAGGATCGGGGGGTCACGTTGGAGGTTCGTTCCGCCAATCTTCAGGGAGGCTCGTTGTTGCTGGATGTTAGTTTGAAGAATGAGGGCGATAATCCGGTTCGGTTTCTTTATAGTTTTTTAAATGTTACCGACGACAAAGGTCGAGCCTTGAGTGCGATTACCGAAGGGTTACCGGGAGAATTGCCGTCCAATGGTGAGGAATTTTCGGGTACGGTGAGTATTCCTACAGCATTGCTGGATGACGCCAAAGCGCTTTCGTTAACCCTAACTGATTATCCCGATCAAAAACTTAAGCTGAAAATGTCCGAAATCCCTGTCGCCAGGTAAATGGTAACGGAGCAGGTTGGGATCATTAAGCATGAAAGCATATAAAATTCCAGTAGGTTGGGTAGAGCGATCGCCAAACCTAAACGGTTAACCCTAACATTGGGTTACTCTACCCTTCGAGTTCTCCTATTCGAGTTCTCCTAGGCGAGTACGAGAAGGTTCCGCCTACGTCTCTCAACTCAACTGACAAAGGTAATATGCTCCCAGCAGGTTTAGTGCAAATGTTTTTCTTACGTTCAGTTCTATTGCTCGCTGTATGTTAAACGGTATTTGTCAATCAATACAGTCCCCTAGAAAGAGGCTGTCTGTGAAGTACCGTTGTGGATCTGCTCAAAGAAGCAGTAGAACTGCTTTTGCTGGTTACCTGCTACCGTTCTTATGGTTGCCCACTTAATTTTTCTGACTGCGAGTGCTTCTACTCCCCTTACCAGCCGGGACATGCTGTTGCGATTATTATTAGTCCTGCTTTTGATTGCCATCAATGCCTTTTTTGTCACGGCTGAGTTTTCCATGGTTTCGGTGCGGCGATCGCGGATTAACCAATTGGTTGATGCGGGGGATGTGCAAGCTAAAACCGTTCAATCCTTACAACAGAGCATTGAGCGTCTACTCTCAACGACTCAGTTAGGCATTACTCTATCCAGTTTAGCCTTGGGCTGGATTGGCGAGAATACTGTCGCCGTTTTCGTTGCTGCTGTACTGACTAAATTGCCTTTACCCCCAGAGATGGTTCAAGGAATCGCTCATTCTCTGGCAATTCCGGTGGGATTTTTCCTGATTGCTTATCTGCAAATTGTTCTCGGTGAACTCTGTCCGAAATCTGTGGCGTTGCTGTATTCTGAAGAGTTAGCTCGGTTTTTGGGTCCTCCGAGTCTGGTGATTGCCCGATTTTTCAATCCGTTTATTTGGATTTTGAACCAATCAACGCGCTGTTTATTACGGCTGGTTGGTGTGCAATATACGGGAGGATGGTGGAATAACCAAGTGACCCCCGAAGAGTTACAGTTAATTATTACCACCGAGCGGGAATCCACGGGTTTAGAAGCCGAAGAACGAGAGTTACTGAATAATGTTTTTGAATTTGGCGAAGTTTTGGCAACTGAGGTGATGGTTCCGCGCACCAGCATTGATGCCATTTCCAGCACAGCAACGGTGCAAATGGTGTTAGAAGAAATTGCCAATACCAACCATTCTCGCTATCCGGTAACAGGGGAATCTCTGGATGATATTCGCGGGATTATCCATTTTAAAGAGTTAGCTAAACCCTTATCGGAGCGAAAATTAACCTTAGATACACCGATTGAACCCTGGATTCGTCCCGCCCGATTTGTCCCGGAATTTACCCCCTTGAGCGAACTCCTACCCTTGATGCAGCGATCGCACTTGGCAATGGTGATGGTGGTGGATGAGTTTGGCGGTACGGCTGGCTTAGTGACGCTGAAGGATTTGGTGGCAGAAATTATTGGTGATAACCCGGAACCGGAAAGCCCTGAAGAAATACCGATCCAACTTGTGGATGAACAAACCTTTTTAGTTCAAGCTCAAATGGATTTAGAAGAGGTTAACGAACTTTTGGATTTAAATTTACCAGTAACCGATGAATATCAAACCTTGGCGGGTTTTTTATTATATCAGTTCCAAAAAATTCCGCTGCAAGGGGAAGTTTTAAATTATGAGAATCTAGAGTTAAAAGTTATCTCCGCCGCAGGCCCCCGCCTGAACCGAATTTGCATTCATCGGTATGAACCTCCAACTGTTCCGGTTGAAGATTTGTCTGAAAGCGATGTAACGTCAGACATTACGGCAACTGAGAATACAGCGAATGAAACGCAAGATGATACGCCAGATGCTTCTACCAATGATTTAGAGTAAAGGGTGACCCGATCCAATTAGGGGCTGCTGAATAGCGCGTCTGAATCATTAGAGGGTATTGCCAACCGATTAGTCAAAATGGGAGTACCGAAACAAGATATCGTTTTAGCCTTCCATGAACCCGAAGTGCGTCAGTTTACAGATTTTGGTACAGGTGATGCGATCGCACATTAATCCAACAGGACTTACGCAGCTACACCACATATCGTGGCAAAGGTGGGTTAGGCTACGCTCTCCCCACCCTACACATAGAGGCTTTGCGTAAGTGTGATGCCTTTACTCCCCCGTGCTGGATTTATCTGAGCAGGGGGTTTGGGGGAGTTGTCAGACCCACGCTGTAATTTTAAAATTCAAACACAGGCATAAGCTGTAACAGCCCTAATCCTAACTCTTTAACCGAGAGCGATCGCGCTTCAAAGAATGCCATCATATCCTTGGGTTGAGGATTACCACGGGAAGCACCTTTGAGTCCTCTGGCGATAATTAACCCACAGTAGCCCTTCGTTTTTAGACACCGTTTTTCCCAATGCTCACGATTCGCCGTATGAGTCGGATCAGCTTCAGGAAACTCACCAAATAGGTATAGATAATTATCTCCTGTTTGCAAAATGCCCAAATCGTAGCGATCGCCAACTAGAGGATCTTCTCCAGGGTTAAAGCCAATCCCCTTGAGTCCCCCGGCTGTTTGAATTTGCTCGATTAACACTTTGGCTTTTGGGCGAGTGGTTTGAATTAACACCACAGGTAAGCCTTCTCCTAGGGGCGGGGCGTCTTGAGACTGATAAAAATCAATATCCTCCTGTAGCAGTGCTATACTCTCCCAGGGCATCATCCCCAAACTCAGGTAGGAATCTTTCGGGATTAAGTCATCCCGTAGCGGAAGTTCCAGTTCCTCCTCATCCTCATCCTCATCCCAGTCCTCGTCATCCATATCATCATCAATCGCCATCTCCCATAACTCAGAGGCTACCTCTGGTCGTGTAGACACTTTAATAGACGCGATTGATTTTGACTCCGTATCTTCCTCTTCCGTATCTATAGGGATAGGGATGCGGAAGCGCTTGTTCATCGCCGGAAAATCATCCGCCGCTAATTTTCGGGATGATCCTTGGAAAAATCGATGCAGGGCTTCCAGCGCCATATAGACAAGTAGGGCTTCTTCCTCATCCAGGAAGGGGCGCATTCCCTCTAATGGATGCACCGCACCAAAACTCGGTAAAATCTCTTCAACGGATAAATCGGCTAAATCTACATCCTCATCATCTTCAAAGTCCTCATCCGCCGCTTGATAGGTAATAAACAAGCAATCTTGTCCCAAAAATGCCTGTTCCATCGCCTCGACCGATTCCTGATTGACGACCGACTCCCGAAACCGTTGCAGTGAATCCAAGGAACGATAGAGCAGAATTCCATACTCCACACCCAGCATCCCCATAACCGAGACGTAAAACTCACCCACATCCCAGCGATTTAATTCCACACTCAGGATCTGATGGTCAGCCAAGATATCCCAAGGCGCATCTTTCCATAAGTCATACGCCTTACCAATCAATAGATCCGCATACTTCGGGGGTAATGGCGGCTGGCGCTGGAGGGCAATTTCCTCAAACCCGCGAAATAACTCATCAATCAGGGGTAAATCGGGGACATAATCGATCGCAATCTCCAACTCTTGCAGCACCCCGCGCAATAAAAACTGAACTTCGCGATCGCGTACCACAATTTTAGAGGGACGGGCGGGTCGAGCCGGACTTTGGGGATGTTCCATGGCTCGTAATAACGTGCGAACAATCGCTTCAGGTCCCATTTCTGAGGAGACGATATCCATCGCCCGGACAATTCCTTCTGAGCCATCCACCCAAAGAATGCACTCATTATTACCCTCAGCATCAAAATCACCCTGATCGGATACAGTCACTAAAGAACGGCGATCCCCTTCCCAGACGCTGGGTATTTGGGGTAACCGTTTGAGCCGACGACGAGTATTGCGATTGAGAGCAGACATAGGGTATTTGGCAATAAGTGCAAAAATCATGGCAGGTCAGCCATGATTAATAATAGATTAATAATAGATACTCCTAGTGAAGTACTCCGGCAAGATCCGCTGAAGCCGCAGCTTCATTGAAACAACCATCATCGCTTCCTGTCTCGCTTGCCGTTGCTAATTTGTAGCAATACAAATTGGTCTTACACAGCATCTCTAACTCAAAGGAGTCTTTATCACCTCAACAAAGGGTGAACCCAGGCAGCAACCCGCCTTCCGCAGGTCGTTATTCTTTGTTCGTACAACATGGCTTGGCTTTTCTTTTACCCCTGAGCGTAGTCGAAGGGAACCAGTGGTCATATTCTTTCCTTGGCTGCGATGTTTCTGCGGCAAGCATATTACTGCTACTTCGGAATTAGCCTGTCTGATGTCCATACGCCCAAGGGGGTCAGCAACCAATATACATGATAGTATTAGCGTGCTAATAGTTGCAACGCAAAATAATAGGGTTACTCAACTGATTGAAGACTGAATTGATAGACTGCCGTTGCCAGATGTATTGGAAACTTCCGTTCCTCCGGTTTCTCGCTAGTCATCCCCACCCTACAGCCGTTCATTCTCGCCTGACGGCTACGAAAATCCGTCTGTTGAGGGTGGAGACTTCCGCGATACGCTAAACCGCAATACCTTCCGGGCTGCGCTTCATTGTTTAGAGAAAGGAGTTCCCAAGAAAATTTTTATGGGGTAAATACACGTTAAGGGGTCAGTCTCGATAAACTTGATCCATAAGCGTGGAACATCAGTCGTTCATCATCCAAGTTTAACCTAACCAGGAGTTACAACATACTCATGACACAAGCAACAACACAGCAACGAGGTATCCAACTGACCGAACAAGCCCTCAAGCATATTGTGGCGCTGCGAGACCAACAAGGACAAGACCTATACTTGCGGGTTGGTGTCCGTCAGGGGGGCTGTTCCGGGATGTCTTACATGATGGATTTTGAAGATCCGAGTAAGGTACGGGATAACGATGAAGTGTTTGACTACGAGGGCTTCAAAATAATATGTGATCCCAAAAGCATCCTGTACCTGTACGGTTTGGTCTTAGATTACAGCAATGCCATGATTGGGGGAGGCTTCCAATTCACCAACCCCAACGCTAATCAAACCTGTGGCTGTGGTAAATCCTTTGGCGTTTAGTTAAAAACGGGGGAATAGGACGGGAGTAGGGGTTTGGTAACCAAACCCCTACTCCATTTAAAATCAGATCGCGGTAAACCTAAAATTGAATCTATGACCGAAACTGTTAATTCTCTGTTCGAGAGTGGCTTAGAACGCTACAACGCGGGTGAGGGACCTGATTCCCTGATTCCTGTATTTAAACAACTGTGCGATCGCTTCCCGAAAAACGCCGCTGCTTGGAGTTGTCTGGCTTGGTTGTATTTGCTGGATGACCAAGCGGAACGGGCATATAAAGTAGCGCTTAAGGGGACGAAAATTGATGCCAATGCGCCCCAAGCGCGAGTAAACCTAGCGGTAGCGATGTTGGAAACCGGGCAAACTGGGGTGCGTAAACACATCGACATCGTTAAGCAGATGATGGCGACGGATTCTCAAGTTCGTCAGGATGTCTTTGAGAGTATTGAGGATGGACTGAATAGGAAGCCTGACTGGGACAGTTTAAAGCGGGTTAAACAATGGCTATCTGAAGGGTGATACCTTGCACTTGCAGATAAGGGAAGCTGGGGGAGCTGGGGGAGCTGGGGGAGCGATCGCTTATCGATCAAATCGGAGGGAATTTTGTATCTGAGATGACCGTTTTTTCGTAATTTCCGAAGATGATTCGACAACTGAACCGATGTTTTAGGCTCAGCTTCTCGATACACTAGAGATTAGACGTCATTGGAGCAACCAATGACTTCAGACATAAGATCCATGACCCACGACCAATAACCTATGACCCAAACACTGTTAGTTGGTCTAAAGGCAGACCAGTTCCGTCATCCCCTTGATTTCCAAGCCACCCAAGCCTTGAAGCAGTTCCCTGGACTGGACTTGATGGTGCGAAATCTCCTCGGACCCTTGGCGGAACAATTCTTTTACCTGAATAATATTGCTGCCAGTGTTTTGGTAGGCGAAAATCAGCTACCACACCTGCATAATTTACTGCTAGACGCCTGCAAAACCCTGGACTTAGAACCCCCTCAACTATATGTGCAGCAGCATCCCGTGCCAAATGCTTATACCTTTGCCATGCGGGGTAAGCAGCCATTTATCGTCCTGCACACCGCTTTAATCGATATGCTGACCCCCGAAGAAATTCAGGCGGTGATTGCTCACGAATTGGGACATCTCAAGTGTGAGCATGGGGTTTATCTGACACCGCTTAACATTATGATTTTAGCGGCGTCTTTACTGCCAACTTGGGGCGCTGTAATTGCCCAAAGCCTTCAGGAACAGATGCTGGAATGGTTAAGGTGTGCGGAATTTTCCTGCGATCGCGCAGCGCTGCTGGCAACTCAGAATCCCAGAGTGGTGATGTCGGTGCTGATGAAACTCGCTGGCGGTTCACCAACCCTAGCTCCCCAACTAAACCTCGACGCCTTTATCGCCCAAGCCAGAGCCTATGATGATATCAGTAACTCGGAATTGGGAGAACTGCTCAAATCCGCTCAAACTGCCCAATTAAGCCACCCCGTCCCCGTGTTAAGGGCGCGGGAAATTGATCAATGGGCAAGTTCTCAAGCTTATCAGTCCTTGCTACAACCGACATCTATTGGCTATAATGAAAAGGTTGCATCCAAGGGCGGATGGCGAAATTGGTAGACGCACCACACTCAAAATGTGGCGACCTCTGGTCGTGAGAGTTCGAGTCTCTCTCCGCCCATTCAGATTCAGAGCCCATTTAGATTCAGAGCCCATTTAGATTCAGAGCCCATTTAGATTCAGAGGTGGTGATCATAGGAAATCTTCCGTTGCGTTCCTCCCCGGTCTAAAGACACGGGGAGGAACGCACGGTAGTGGCTTTAGCCACCTATTGTGCTTAGGCGTGGTGCGGGTCATTGATATATCTTTGAATGGTTGTTGCACTAACATTACCTGCGGTAGAGAAAAAGTAACTGTTTGTCCACAAGGAGGGTAGTTTCTTGAGTTCAGGGAATTCCTTTCTCAGGTAATTAGCACTGCGTCCTTTGAATGCTCTCGCCACCTGATATATTGCATCTGTCGGATGAATCTCAACAAACAGATGAATATGGTCTGGTGCTACTTCAAGCGCTCTGATATGCCAACCTTTTTCTGTAGCTAACTCGCTAAATATCTCAAATATTCTATCACTAATCTTGCCTATTAGCACTTTCTTGCGCCGTTTGGGTACCCAGACTAAGTGGACTACACACAAGCCGATGGCATGGTTATAGTGCCTATACTCGTATGACTTTTTCCGCATTTTATCTCTCCGGATTGACAGTTGATTTAATTGTAGATTACAATAGTGCAAACAACAAAAGTCAATTGCCAATATAATGGCTAAGACCGAAAAGCCTAGGGGAGTACAGCAAATGCTGCTACATCCCGACAAAGAGACAAAAGCGATTTTAGAGTACCTGTGTGAACAGTCAGGAAAACTCTACAACATGGGCGTATACTTTGCTCGTCAGGTCTTTTTCAAGAGAGCCTTGCTCCTAACGGGAAAGTTTGATTTAATCTATGAGCCAAGTATAGGTAAAAGCCAGATTGCTCAGTCTCTACCCTCAACACCAGCCCAACAAACACTATTAAGTGTCGCTGAAGCGTTCAAATCCTACAAAGGATTACGTCAGGCTTGGTTTAAAGGGCGATTGCCAAATAGACCTAAACCACCTGGTTATCTCAAAGGGTCAAAGTTGTTTAAGATAGCTTATCCGAATTCAGGGGGACAAAAGCCCAAGCTAATTGGTGGTCAACTTCAGTTTTCTCTGGGGGTGACTGTTAGACGTTGGTTTGGAATTGATAGCTTTAGACTACCTGTTCCGACTAACTTAGATGTTACTAAAGTTAAAGAGTGGACTATTCTACCTAAAAACGGTGTATTCTATTTGGAAGCTTCCTATGAAATACCCAAGCAGAAGACATTCGTAGGTATTGATGACCAAGCCTTAGCAATTGACCTAGGTACAACCGATAATCTAGCAGCTTGCGTTGACACCTTGGGCAATTCTTTCCTGATTGATGCCCGTGCAATGAAAGCATTCAATCAATACTGGAACAAACAGGTTTCAACCAGGAAAGAAGGAAAGCCACAGGGATACTGGGATGGCTGGCTTGACCGAGTGACCCGCAAGCGTAATCATCGGCTCAAAGACGGTATCAACAAAGCGGCAAGGTTAATTATCAATCACTGCCTTAAATACGGCATAAGTAAGATTGTTTTAGGCTGGAATGAAGGGTTTAAGAACAACGCCAATATAGGTAGATTGAACAATCAGAAATTTGTTCAAATACCCCTAGGCAAACTTAAAGACCGATTGCAGCAACTGTGTGAAATTCATGGTATTCACTTAGAAGTAACAGAAGAAGCCTACACCAGCAAAGCTAGCTATCTTGATGGAGACTCCCTGCCTAAGTTTGGCGAAAAGCCAGACGGGTGGAAAGCATCAGGAAGACGAGTAAAGCGTGGTTTGTATCGTAATAGGAATGGCTCGATTGTAAATGCCGATTTAAATGGCAGTGCCAATATTTTAAGAAAAGTAGCCAGAAAGTTAGGCATTGACCTAAACCGACTGGGTAGACGGTGTTTGACTACCGTAGCGAGAGTTAGATTGTGGGAATTACCACAATCTACTCTGTCAGCAGAATCCCCGCGTATGCGAGACCGGGGAGTGTCAAGACACAACGACTCAAGAGTTGGGAGTCTCCTCGCCGTCAAGGGCGAAATGACAAAGGCAAAGGCGGTTCCGCCAGAGCTAGACAACTGAAGAAGCAACGGCAAATGTTGCTCAAGAAGTTGAAAGAAAGCGGAAAAGCCAAACAACAGAATCAGCAAGGGGGCAGAGAAAAAGACACTCTTCCCTCTTTTTTTTAGGTTCGTAGTTGCGCTTTCATATCAAGTCCGGTTAATTAAATTAGGGTCTGCTGAATAAGTGTTGTGATGGGGAAAGGCAATAGGGAATAGGCAATAGGCAAAAGAAAACGGCTCTGTATTATAGCAGTCGCCAGGGTGATTAGGACATCGGATGAATTTCTTTCAACTTCTCTGCATGAACAGAACATTCCCTTGAGGAGATAACTGCCGCTGGTGCTGTTGGTAGGCTTGTAACCAGAGGACTCCGGATACTAATAAAATTGAGAAAATGACAAGATTGAGAATCATTAACCCTAGGGGAAGTGGAGACGTTTTGGGTATATCTGGATGAGGGAGGGGTTGTTTCTGGAAATGCTGCAAAATAAACGCCGCATTTGGCGGTCTACGATGGACAAATGGAGCCATAAAATAGTTAAGCCAATCGACTAAGGGTTCAGAGATTTTGTGCGTATGCTTGCGCCACATTAATTCACCTGTTTTATGGTTGGTTTCTAGTTCTAAAGGATGTTTACCCGTCAGTAAATGGACAAATGTACGTCCTAAGGCATAAAGATCCGATTGAGGAACCGCATTACCGTTGATTTGCTCAGGAGGGGTATAACCGGGTGAAAAAACTCCTTCTCCGGTTACATCTTTTCCCATCAGCCGTTGGACAACTGTACCGCTCATTTGGCAAACTGTCCCAAAATCAATTAGCACCAGTTGACCATTAGGTCGCAGCATGATGTTGGAGGGTTTAATATCCCGATGGAAATATTGTTGTTGGTGCAGCGTATCTAAGATATCGAGCAACTGTTTTAGCCATTCAATGGCTTTGGCTTCGGAAATGGGTTGATTATGTTTGAGCCATTGTCGTAAATTTGTCCCCTCCACTTTTTCCATCACCACACAATGTAAAGGTCTGGCACGGCGGGAGACAGAAACGGTAAAATAATTGTCTTCAGGTTGAACTTTAGGAATACCCGGATGGTTAAGTTTCTTTAAAATTTCTGATTCTTGTCTGAACAGGCGAACTAAGGTGGAATTGTTCCGGGTTAAAACTTTCAGTACTTTATGTTTTGTCCCTTTGATTGCCGCCTCTGCTGCCAAATCCTGGACTTCAAAGATTTTGGTGGGATTGGGTGCGTCTAGGGGTCGAAGGGGTTTCAACAGCCGATATCGACTGTTGATGGTTAATGGAGTGTCACAGCCTTGGCAGTATTCCAGATACTCCGGGTTTTCCCGTTGGTCGCACTTGGGGTTGATACAGTAGCTCATCGGATTTCCAGGGGTGGGTTGAGGTGACTTCTTAAAATTAACATCTACCTCCCGGAATAAATTAATCTTAGTTCCCTGTTCCCTGTTCCCTGTTCCCTATTCCCTGTTCCCTGTTCCCTGTAGTGTAAATAAAGTGACCTCTGGAGGACAGTTGAGTCGTATGGGCAGATCACTAAAACCAATCCCACGATTAACATACAGTTTATTACCTGAAGCGCCGTAGCCGTCACTCCAACCATCGACATGTTCCCAGCCTTTAGCTAATGCTAACCAAGACCATTGGGGTGTGAAGGGTAAGCGAATTTGCCCGCCATGAGTGTGTCCAGCAACGGCTACGGGTGCAGTATTGGCAGGTAAAGCCGGAAAGGATTTGGGATTGTGCATCATCACAATTCTGGGATTCGTGGATGGCACTTGCGCGATCGCCTCTTTGGGTCGATCGTTGTTTGCCAGATGGGAACCTATGCCTACCAAATAAAAGGAGTCGGTATTTCCATCACTGAGATTTTCTTCAGATTGTCCCGGTGGAGATAATTTGACGGCTTGGTTTTCCAGAACCTCTATACCAATGTCTTCTAACGCCGTCTCCAACCGCGCTGCTAAGTTCTCTTTGGGTGGAGTATCCAGGCTAATCATACCGTAGTCATGATTCCCTAATACGGCATAGGTGGGAATATTGGCTTCGGGTAAGGGACGGACTAAATCAACGATGTTAGCAATTTCTGGGTCTGTGCCTTTAAAGGCATGGTAAATAAAGTCACCGCTAATCAGGACGACACTAGGGCGTTCTTCAACCAGTTTGCTGATACTACGACGGACAGTAGCGGTATTATCTAGCCACATTCCGTATTGAAAATCGGAAATTAATCCAATTCGTTGGTTTTGCCAAGCTGTAGGAAGATTGGGAATGACGGCAACTTCTTCTTCTGTGTCGAGGATATAAGGCTCAACCAAGCCCCAAATTATCAGGAAACAGAATAGTCCGACTAAGCCTAAGAGAATGTACTTGATTTTTTTCATGGTTCATTGTTGATTGTTCATGGTTCATTGGTAATCTTCTCCCCCAGCTCCCAGACGCGCCATGGCGCGTCTCTACAAGTTCCCCTTCCTGTTTTCCCTAATCAATGCAATATTACTTGGTCAATCGTCGTCTGGTCATCTAAGGGGGTAGCCCGATTGGTGGTTTGGCTGGAGCCGATCGCATCCCAAACCCAGCCATCATTGTGAATCAGCGCCAACAGCAGCCGTCGGCGTTTGGTGACGTGTTTGGTGGCGTCCAAAAATTGGCGATCGCTAACCGTGGGAATCCCGTGTTTCCTGAGTCGTTCTAGGGGTGGAAGCGGTGGGTTTTCCGAGGCGGGTTCTAAGTAAGCGGATTTGAGGGTTTTCAAATAAGCCGCACTAGCCCGACGTGCTGCACCTAGCGCCGCCGGATCAGGTTGATGTGACTTTTTGATGCCATATTCCAAGATAGTTAGTGCTTCATCAAGAGCCACTAAACTCAGCTTGATCGAGCGAGAACGTTCTATGCTGTGGAAATAATGAAGAATCGGGTAAGTTAGATGGCGTTCTCCCTGTTGGGCTAGCATTGGCGTCAGCGCAATTAAATGCTGGTCAAACTGCCCAAAATCTTTGCCATTCCAGGCTCTGACCAGAATTTCGTCAGCCGTACCACCAAGAGCGGAAATATAAACCGCCAGTTGGCGTTGCTGAGTCGCGGCTGAAACCACAGGTAAGAGATAGGCGATTGCCAAGGTAACTAAAAAGAACCCATTCACCGAAGCAATTGCTGTAGCAATTTGCCAAACTGAACCTTGAGGACTATAACTCCCCATCCCTAGGGTTGAGATAGTATAACCGACAAAATAAATTCTTTCTAACGTAGTGGCGGGCAATTTTTTTGGCGTCACCACAGCCGTCTCATAAGCGCTAAAAAATAATGTCCATCCTATCCAAGTTAAAACAAACCAAAGCACAGGGACACTAACCAGAACTATCCACCCCGTAACGAGCAATAAGCGGTGATGGGAACGCCAGCGATGAATCTGAAGCGCGATTTTCCACAGCCAAGCCGAGAGTCTGCTGGTTAGAGGTCCTCCTCCCCCTACTGTCAGGGTTGTGATCAGGACATCAATGGAGACAACGATGAGAATGAGCAGTCCGGAAATGACTAGCAGAATTGACATAAGGGAAACTAAAACAGTCCATGCGATCGCAGATTACCTCACCACGAGGCAAAAAACCTGCATCTGAGGGAATAGGTAGGGCTTGCTGAATAAGTGTTGTAGCAGGGGGAGCTGGGGGAGCTGGGGGAGCTGGGGAAGCTGGG
>JGI11783J13700_1003293_pt1 | contig 16004 bp, 8 predicted proteins | sample ElkSlonscriptome_6_FD_13700 | JGI IMG/M metagenome (IMG submission 13700)
CTTTGGAATACCGCTTGCTTCTTGCTCCCCTCTCCCAAGCTTGGGAGAGGGGTTGGGGGTGAGGGCTGGCGTGGGAGTCGCTGCAAAAATGAACGCAATTGACCTATAAATTTTATCGGGTCGCCCTGCATCAGGTATCAGAAAAACCCAGAAAAATCGACATGAACCATTGCCTAAAATCAACCCATTAATTTTCCCGACGTAATCCTAAATCGCCTAGGATTAATTATCGGAAACTGCCACATCAATTCTATCGATATCAATTGAAGGGTAGGGGCGACCCGCTGCAAAAATGAACGCAATTGACCTATAAATTTTATCGGGTCGCCCTGCATCAGGTATCAGAAAAACCCAGAAAAATCGACATGAACCATTGCCTAAAATCAACCCATTAATTTTCCCGACGTAATCCTAAATCGCCTAGGATTAATTATCGGAAACTGCCACATCAATTCTATCGATATCAATTGAAGGGTAGGGGCGACCCGCTGCAAAAATGAACGCAATTGACCTATAAATTTTATCGGGTCGCCCTGCATCAGGTATCAGAAAAACCCAGAAAAATTGACATGAACCATTGCCTAAAATTAATCTATCAATTTTCTGGTCAACCATCAATCATCAACCATCAACACTATGTCAACGGTGATGTCACGGTAAAGGTTGTGCGGTCTGGGCGGGTTTAGTTACATCTGGGTGAAGTGAGAAACGATAGTAGTGAAACCCGCCCCTACACAGACACCTTCGTCAAAGGTATGGGTCAACTATCAACCATCAACACTATGTCAACGGTGATGTCACGGTAAAGGTTGTGTGGTCTGGGCGGGTTTAGTTACATCTGGGTGAAGTGAGAAACGATAGTAGTGAAACCCGCCCCTACGCAGACACCTTCGTCAAAGGTATGGGTCAACTATCAACAATCAACACTATTTCAACGGTGATGTCACGGTAAAGGTTGTGTGGTCTGGGCGGGTTTAGTTACATCTGGGTGAAGTGAGAAACGATAGTAGTGAAACCCGCCCCTACGCAGACACCTTCGTCAAAGGTATGGGTCAACCATCAACCATCAATACTATCGGTAATGTCACGGTAAACGTTGTGCCGACATTAACTTCACTGTCTACGCTAATTTCACCGCCATGAATGTCCACACAGCGCTTGACGATGGAAAGTCCTAATCCTGTTCCTTTAATTTTGCCGACATTGCTGGCACGATGGAAGGATTCAAACAGGTGTTTTTGTGCCTCTGGAGGAATGCCAATTCCACTGTCTTTAATCTGGAACGTAATCGTTGTATCGTTCCTGATTAAATGAAACGTGACGACGCCACCTTGCGGGGAGTATTTTACCGCATTTGCTAGTAAATTAGAGAGGATAGGGCGCAATAGATTAATATCCAGACAAGTCTCGGTGAATTCACCTTGATGTGTAAAAATAATTTGGTATTGTTTCCCAGCATTGGTCTGGAGCTCTTCGACTAAGTTATGACAAAATTCAACTAAATCGATGGGCATGGGTTGAAGTTCAACTTTGCCGGACTCGGCTCTACCAATTAGTAAAACATCATCCAACAACTGAATCATCTGATTCACAGATAGTTTAATTTGCCGCAAATGCTTTTCTTTTTTGGTATCCATGCTATCTCGACAATAGCGTTCGAGCAGATCATTTGAGGAACTAATTGTGGTGAGGGGGGTGCGGAATTCATGGGAGGTGATGGCGATAAACTGAGTTTTCAGTTGGTTTAATTCTTTTTCTTTGGCTAAGGCTAACCTCAGCCGTTCTTCCGACTGATGGCGCGAGAGGGCAATTTCAATCGTGGTTTCCAGTTCGTCTTCTTGGAAGGGTTTGAGAATATAACCAAAGGGGGCGGTTATTTTAGCTCGCTTTAAGGTAGATTTATCTGCATGGGCAGTAAGATAAACGACGGGAATATTTAGACGTTGACTAATCTCCTCAGCAGCTTTAACTCCATCCAGTTTTCCGGGGAGTCGAATATCCATGAGAACTAAGTCAGGTTTAGTGTGAGTCGCCGTGGCGATCGCCTCTTCTCCCGTCGTCACTATCCCCACGACGTCATACCCTAATGTCTGCAACGTGGTTTCAATATCAAAAGCCACAATTTCTTCGTCTTCTACAATCAGCAGCCTCGCATTCGATGTCATGATGATGGTTTCCTTGCTAATAGAGAGTTGGTTGGGCTAGCTCAAATTTGAACGCCATAGACAATTTTATATCGTTATGGCTATATTCCATAGAATGATCTTAATGAATAACAAAACATAACCAATGTATTAAAAGATACCTAGCATGGAGCCAGTCAGGTGAGTTCAATGTTGTCTGGGAGGATTAGTCTGGGAGGATTAGCAACTCCGGTTGAATACTATTATAAATAAAGTTCCCTGATTGCGATCAAGTTTTATCTCACCGTTGAGTTGCTTAGTCAACCGACACACAAGCTGTAAGCCGAGAGACGAGGTTTGCCTGAAATCCACGTCCTCTGGGAAACCAATGCCATTATCACCGATGGTCAAGCATAATTGTTCTTGGTGAACAGAGGATAGAGAGTCTGAAGTGGCGTTTGTTAAGTTGTTTTCCCCATCTTCCCCATCTCCAATGGCACTGACTTTAGAGTTTGTAGTCAGCGCTTCAGCGCTTATGGCACTAAAGTGCGTACTACGAACCCAGCTTAAGTCAGCGACATTCCCCCTATCTCCCTGATCCTCCCCTTCGCCTTCATTAGTTCCTCCTCTCGTCTGGAGAGTGATGCTAATTTCACCATTGCGAGAGTCAGGAAAGGCATATTTTAGGGAATTGGATATTAATTCATTAACAATTAATCCACAGGGAATAGCGGTATCAATCGACAGCGAGACGGGAGCAATCGTCAGATTAAAGGTAATTCCTTTTTGCCTTGCTCCATAGCAACGAGAGAGAGAGTCAACCAGACTTTGGATATAAGCGCCAAAGTTAATCTGGGATAAATTCTCAGACTGATATAGTTTTTCGTGAATCAGTGCCATTGCTTGCACGCGATTTTGACTTTCTTGCAAGAGTTCTAGTATTTCGGGTGCTTTCATTTTTCTTGCCTGTAAGCGCAATAAGCTGGAGATAATTTGTAGATTATTCTTGACTCGATGATGAATTTCTTTGAGCAAGGTTTCTTTTTCGATTAAGGACGCTTTAATTTGCGCTTCTCCTTGCTTTCGTTGGGTAATATCGCGCCAGGTTATGGCTAACCCCTCATCGAAACGAACAGCACGAATATCAAAGGCTTGTCTCAAGTGTTGAGGAGTCGAGTCATCATATAAAAGTAATTCTTTAACCAAGTGTTGACCCGTTTTCATAACCTGACAATAGGCATCAAATAGCTCATCTTGATAAGGCTGCGGCAAAACCGAATAGATTCGTTGACCGATCTGCACGGGTTGAGTAAAGCAGTTATACCGATTAGTAGCGCCATTAATATACTCAATGACAAAATCAATAACTTGACCCGAATTATCGCGAATAGGTTTATACAAACCAAAGCAATCTAATATATTATCCAGTGACAGTTGGAATCGGTGTTTACTTTGGGTTAATTCGGTTTGTAACTGTTGCTGTTGCGTGATATCTTCGATCATGGCAACACAAAATACAGGTTCGCCAATCAAGTCGCGCAGCACCGCAACGGTTAGATTTGCCCAGACAATCTCACCATTCTTTTTAAAATAGCGCTTCAGCATGCGGAAACTATTGATTTCCCCCTGATCAATTTGGTCCATGTAGTGTAAATCATGCCCTAGATCATCGGGATGGGTAAAATCGTCAAAGGTAAGCGACATGATTTCTGACTCAGAATATTCTAGCGTCTGATAATAAGCCGGATTAACTTGAATAAACTGATGGGTATGAAAGTTAATTAGGCACATGCCAATGGGAGCATGATCAAAAATTTGTCGGAATTGTTGTTCTCTTTTTTGTAAGGCGGCTTCTGTTTGTTTACGCTCTGTGATATCCTGAGCAATTCCAGCAATACGGTACATTTCACCTTGTTCATTGTAGATGGGAAAAGCGCGATCGCGAATCCAACGCATTTCTCCATCGGGTCGTAGTATCCGATACTCTTCATCATACTCGCCTAATACCTCTGTAGGCATAGCGTTACAAATGCGATCGCGATCATCGGGGTGAATTGTATCCAACCATGATAGGCAATCAGTATACCAAGAAGCACAGGGTTGACCCCAAATTGTTTCGTAAGCCGGACTAATATAAATATTTTTGGTTTTCTCTACATTGGTCATCCAGAAAACATCCTGAATATTCTCAGCAAACTGACGGAATGTTTCTTCACTCTGGCGCAATGCTGTTTCAGTTTGTTTGAGATTTGTGATATCGAGAATTGTCCCAAATACACCAGTTAGCTGATTAAGTGAGTTTAAAATTGGTTTCCCTTTAGCGAAAATGTAGCGAATCGAACCATCGGGACGAACCAGTCGATAGTCTAATTTATAGGGTTGTTTATATTGGATACTATGGGCAACGGTTTGAGTAAAATATTTGCGGTCATCGGGATGAGTAATCTGGTGTACCAGTTGTGCATAAGTCGGTTCACCGTGATCCGGATCTCGACCAAAAATCCGGAATGTTTCGGCTGACCAAGTAATTTTATGAGTCGTTATATCATAATGCCAATGACCCAGATGAGCCAGTTCTTCTGCTTCAGCAAGTTTAGCTTGACTTTGGCGTAAATTTTCTTCAACTTGCTTGCGATCGGTGATATCTTCAGCAATTCCCACATTGCGATTAACCTGTCCATAATCATCGAGAATTGGCAAAGTACGCGCCCAAATCCAACGCTGTTCACCATTGGGTTGGATAATCCGATATTCTTGCTCAAACGGTTTGTCCCAGACGTGAGTTTGCCATTCAGTACTCACGCGATCGCGATCGTCCGGGTGAATTACATCTTGCCAGGAATTTGGTTGTTGATAGAGGGAGTCACAAGAGAGTCCCCAGATTTTTTCGTAAGCCGGACTAACATAGATCATCTGATCAACCGTGCGGATAAATAAAACTTCCCGCAGGGTTTCGGCAATTTGGCGCAAATTCTGTTCACTTTCTTTTAATTTAGTGTTGACGCGCTGGCAATATTGGATTTCTTTAACCAATTTTTGACTGGTGTAGCGTAAGTCCAGGGTGCGCTGATTCAGGTTAGATATCAGGATTTTGGTGAAGAAATGAGAGAGATTGACTTCTGCTTTTCTGCGTTCAGTAATATCTAGACTACTACTAATTAACCGATAAATTCGCGACTCTTGATTGTACAAAGGTGTGAGCGTGGTAAACCACAAACTATCCTGAGATTGGCAATAGGTTTCATAGACAATCGCACGTTCCTCCTGGACACATCGGGCATAGTTTGCCAAAATAGCGGCGGCTTCATCCGCCGGAAAAATCTGTTCCGGGGACTTGTCTTTTACTTCCTCTAAAGCTTTACCCATCCACTGTTCAGATGCCGGATTCATCTCCACGAAACGAAATTCACCAGACGGTAAAACATCAACTACTGTAATCGGATGGGCAACGCCTTGATAAAGACTCTCTAAGAATTGTTGTCGTTGTTGAAGTTGGGCGTAGGTTGGTGGTTCCATGTCTCGCTAAAGTGGCTAGGGTATAGGGGCGGGTTTGACTACTATCGTGTCTTACCTCACCCAACTATAACTAAACCCGCCCTCACCGATTTATGTAGGGGCGGGTTTTACGATTAGCGTGTCTTACCTCACCCATAAGTAACTAAACCCGCCCCCGACTGAGTGTTGACCCTAAGCTAGATTGGCACATATTGGAAAATGTGCTAGAAGTCAACATAACAGAGTTAGATCGGATAGATATCAATATCTGTATCCTGCGATCGCGGCTACGCCCTTAAGTCGAATGTCACTGACTTTAGAGTTTGTAGTAAGCGCTTAAGCGCTTCTGGCACTAAAGTGCCTACTACGAACCCAGCTTCCCCTGCTCCCTATTCCCTGTTCCCTATTGCCTATGTCTAATAAAACCCTCGGTTTAGATACTCCACTGTATAAATACTTATTATCGGTGTCCTTGCGAGAACCCGATATCCTGCAAAAATTACGGCAAGAAACTGCCACCCATCCGGATAGCGCCATGCAAATCGCCCCGGAACAAGGGCAGTTTATGGCATTATTGGTTCAGCTTATGGGTGCCAAGAAAACCTTAGAAATTGGCGTATTTACAGGTTATAGTGCTTTAGCCGTCGCCTTAGCCTTACCCAAGGATGGCAAAATAGTCGCCTGTGATGTGAGTGAAGACTATACCGCCATCGCCCGCCGTTACTGGGATGCCGCCGGAGTCTCGGATAAAATAGACTTACGATTAGCGCCTGCTTTGGAGACTTTGGATGAATTATTAGCAGCAGGGCAAGCAGAAACGTTTGATTTTGCGTTTATCGATGCCGATAAAGTAAATTATCTGGCATACTATGAGCGATCGCTGCAATTAATTCGTCCGGGGGGTTTAATTGCTATTGATAATGTCTTGTGGGGCGGACGAGTTGCAGATTCTCAGATGCAAGATAAAAATACCGCCGCGATTCGGGAATTGAACCAAACCATTAGTCAAGATAAACGGGTGATCTTAAGTTTAGTCCCGATTGCTGATGGATTAACCTTGGCGTTGAAGCGGCGTTAGAGAGAGCCAAGAACTCAAGTTCTTGGCTAAAAGCTTAAACCCGTTAAAACGGGTTCAATATCTTACCCCGAACAAATGACAACCTATAATTTTGCCAACTGAGTTAGGAACGGTAACTGATGGTTAATGCAGCAATTGATAATCAATCCCCTGAACATGTAGTAATTATAGGTGGTGGATTTGGTGGACTTTATGCTGCCCAAGCATTAGGAAGGGCATCGGTTCAGGTAACGTTAATTGATAAACGTAATTTTCATTTATTTCAGCCTCTATTGTACCAAGTGGCTACAGGTGGTTTATCCCCTGGCGATATTGCTTCTCCCCTACGCGCCGTACTGAAGCGTCAGAAAAATACGCAAGTATTAATGGGAGAGGTAATCGATATCAATCCTCAGGATCGCTTGATTAAACTTCAGGATGGTAACACGATTGAGTATGATACTTTAATTGTGGCAACAGGTGTAAGTCATCACTATTTCGGCAACGACCAATGGGCAGAGAAAGCACCCGGATTAAAAACTATTGAAGATGCGTTAGAGATGCGGCGACGCATTTTATCGGCATTTGAAGTCGCAGAAAAAGAAGCTGATTCTGATCAACGTCGGGCGTGGTTAACCTTTGTGATTGTCGGCGGTGGACCGACAGGAGTAGAATTGGCAGGGGCATTAGCAGAACTGGCGCATAGTACATTAAAGCAGGATTTCCGCCACATTGATACCGCAGAAACTAAGATTATTTTATTAGAAGGAATGGATCGAGTATTGCCTCCTTATCCGCCCCAGTTATCTGCCGAAGCGCAAGCGGAACTTGAGCATTTAGGTGTTCAGGTACAGACCAAGACGCTGGTTACCAATATAGACGAGGATCAGGTGACGATTAAAAGTGGCGATCGCACTGAACAGATTACCGCAAAAACTATCCTCTGGGCTGCTGGGATGAAAGCCTCGCCGATAGGAGAGGTACTGGCTAAGGTGACAGAGGCAACGTGCGATCGCGCTGGACGAGTTATAGTTAATCCTGATCTCACTGTACCAGGACATACCAATATTTTTGTCATCGGTGACTTAGCCAATTTCCCCCACCAATACGACGACGGCAAACCCTTACCCGGTGTCGCCCCCGTTGCCATGCAAGAGGGGCAGTATGTAGCCAATTTAATCCAAAAACGCCTCAAAGGAGAAACATTACCTCAATTTCATTACACAGACTACGGCAGTTTAGCCGTGATTGGACGCAATGCGGCGGTGGTGAATCTCGGATTTGTGAAATTCTCCGGATTTTTGGCATGGTTAACCTGGATTTTTGTGCATATCTTTTTCCTGATTGAATTTGATAATAAAATCATCGTTATGGTGCAATGGGCATGGGGTTATTTCACCCGTAATCGTGGCACTCGGTTGATTACTAATCCAGAGGAGTAATCGTCATTCGTCTTATGTATAGCACTACGCATTAAGGTTAGGACATATCAAGAAAAATTTAAATCGCTCAATCCCTTGTCAGGTAAGCATTTATTGAATGGTAGGGGCGACCCGCTGCAAAAATGAACACAATTGACCTATAAATTTTATCGGGTCGCCCTGCATCAGGTATCAGAAAAACCAAGGAAAATCGACATGAACCATTGCCTAAAATTAAACCGTTAATTTTCTCTATGTAACCCTAAATTGCGTATAATTAATTATCGGAAACTACCACATTTGGCAGGGCGAGTCGAGAGCAGTTAATCCTAACACCACCCCATTTAAGCAGCGACTCGCCCCTACAGGTGATCACCGACGATCTCTTGAGACAAGCACCATTGTAGAGACGCGCCATGGCGCGTCTCTACATAAATGATGTGTCCTAACCGCTATGGCGGTTGCTATACTTAGTGTGCTAAATTGTTAGTTTGATTTGCCCTAATATTGGACAGCAATAGAGCTTAGCGGTGGTTCAAAACTTTATTACCACGGACTTCCAACTAAAGTAAACGCACTCCAATAATAAGGATGAGTGAGTTCCTTTGCTGGCAAATTCGCTAATTCTGGCGGTAAGGCAATCCGACGATTTGGCGTAACTAAATAACCCTCTTCTAATCGCACTTGTCCGCGAATCATCGCTAATTGTGCCTGTCGCAATGCTTCGGCTTTCAGAGGTGATTGCTGTAATTGTTCATAAAAACTTGTCATTAAGCCTAACGTGCCTTCATCACTGACATACCATAAACTTCCGAGGGCAGATTTAACCCCAGCTTGTACCGCTAACCCGGTAAATCCTAACTCCGCTTCTTCATCCCCTAAAGCTGTCCGACAAGCACTTAATACCATCAGTTCAGCAGTAGGATCATGTAATCCTAACTGGCGAATATCACTCAGTTTGAGTTTATGATCCCAAAACTGAATATAAGAAGAACTGGGTTGACCCGATTTAAATTCACCATGGGTGGCTAAATGGATAATTCCAAAGGGTTGAGATGCCCTCGCTGTTTTCAAATTAGCGGCGGTAAAGCCTTCATTCAAGAAGGATTTACCCTGCCATAATTGAGTCGCGATCGCGGATAATTCAGTAGGTACAGCCGGTAATGGACTTTGATCCTTAAATTTGGACGCACCCATAGCTAAAACGTGCAAATCTCTCACATCTCGATAGCGGGTATCAGTGAGTGAAAGACTGGGCATGACACCGATACTATACCGTTCAATTATAAATTTATCCCCATCATGCAAAACTGCCAGAGGTAGGGAACGCAATCCCTGATCCATAATAAAGGCTAGATTATTAATCTCTTGCGTCTTTAATTCTGTCTCTAAGGGTGCAATTAACCACTGATAAAGCTGTTGAGCATAACCTTTATAAGGACGAGGAATGTGAGTATCAGTAACAGCGCGGCGCAATTTGTTAGCGGTATCCATTACTTTTTCGCGGGTTGCACCGGGTATCGGGTGGCGTTTGAGTTCCCCATTGGCGGTGACGAGAATAATTTCTAGTTGATCCGTGTTCCGTGAGGGAGACTCGTTAGCTGGGAATTGACTTTCTTGACTGCGAGTTTGGGGCGCTACTGTGGTGGGTACAAAAACGGCGTAGATAAGCGCAGGTTTAGCCCCTGTAGCTTGTTCGATACGATGTAAAGTTGCCCGGGCATCTGCCAGAGTCAATATGGCAGTATCCTGAAGTCCTAAATAGGTTTCATAGTCACGGGTTAACGATTCCTCCCACTTGGCAACTTGGGTGTCAATTTCGATTTCCGGCGGTTCGTCTTTGTCGGGAGGTAAAGTGGGTTCAGTCAGAGGTTTGAGTAAATTAACAGGATTGATAGCAGCGTTAGTTTCTGAAGTGGGAGACTCCGGAGGCAAAATTGGTGGCAAAATCGGTGGAGAATCAACGCTGATAATCTGAATATTGCCCACCTGATGAGTAAACAAAAAGGATTGAGTGGGGGCAATCGTGAAATCGCCACTGGTAATTGTTCCCCTAGTTCCATTGGTTATCCCATCACCCACGATGAAGGGAATAACACCATCTCCCCCATGTCTCAACGTGATAGAATCTCCACCCAATCCCCCAGCCGTAGAGATGCTGGCACTAATCCCATTCTGGTCAATAAATGTTCCCGTAGCGCGGAAAAATTGACCAGCAGTGATATCAACTTGACCGCCTTGACCATTATTTCCGCCTTGGGCGTTAATAAATGTCACTTGAATATCGCCAATGGGATCTAAAGTAACATTACCGCCATCGCTGATAGTTCCGCTACTATTAATTTTTCCGGTTGTAATTGCTGTCGCCGCCTCAATTAAAATATCACCGCCACTGAATCCAGAACTGTTGAGATCATTCGTGATAATTGCTCCATCACGACTGGTTAACGTGATGTTTGCCCCTTGACCATTGCCCGAACTAGCATCAATATCGCCCGTGGTAATATCCTGAACAGCGGTTAGCGTAATTGCTCCACCATTGCTGGTTTGATCATGACTATCGAGGATTCCGCTACGAGTATCAATTGACCCGTTACTGCTGAGAGTAATTGCCCGACCTGGATTGATAATTGTACCTGTCGTAATCCGTTGATTGGCTTGTAGCGTAATCGTGGCATTCTGAGTGCCAGTCAAGGTAAAATCTGTGGTATTAATTGCTCCTGAACCAACAGGCGATCGCAAAATTACCGGAACCTTAAAGGTGATGTCATCTGCCAAGGTAATTGTACCCTGATTATCTTCCCCACCAATCACAACTTGCTCAAATCCATCTTGAAAGAGATTCAGTTTATCAGCATCCAGATTCCAGGTATTACTATTAGTTGTATCTCCAATTGTTATATCGACAGTCGGGTCAAGGGGGTAGAATTGCACCGTCCCCGCGCCCTGGATTTGGGGAGTTAGCGGGAAATTCGGATCATCACTCACCTGAATCTGATCCGCAATCAAGGTAGTCGTACTCTCTCCTGTTCCTCTGGCTTGAATAAAACCATCTTGCACATTAATCCCGGCTGCACCATTGGCACCGATTCCCTCAAGGGTTAGATTGCCTTCACCCGTTTTCTCTACTCCACCGCCTCTTAAATCAATACCATAGTTACTGTCTCCTGTTCCCTTACCCACACCAGTTAGAGTAATCGCGCCATCCCTAGCCCTAATCCGAGAGGGATTACTTCCACTCCATTCCTGAATCCTGATCCCATGATTTTCTGTTATTCCCGCGCCAGCAATCCCCTCAATCCTAATATTTCCAGTTCCTGTCGCCTCAACACTTGACCGTACAAAAACTTCAACGCCATGGTTATACTGGTCAGGTCCGGTTCCCCCCTCACCCATAAACAGAATATCCCCATCTCTGCTTCTCACCAAACCATTTTGGAAAAGTATTACACCTTGATTACCACGAACTGTTCCTTCTCCCCCAGTACCCCCTGTCCCTTCCAAAATCAGCGTCCCTGTTCCCATTGACTGGACAATTCCTCCCTGCTCAATGGAAATACCAGACTGTAACCCATTCTCCCCAGAACCCCCTGTCCCCACGAGATGAATGGTGCCATCTTCTGAAGATACTGTAGCACCATCAATCCAGATTCCTTGATTGCCGGGAAGATATTCACTTTCAAGATAGATTCCGCCGCTTCCCCCTGTACCGTTGAGAGTAATTGTTCCTTGTCCAATTGCTTCGACACGGCTATCCTGACTAATTTGGATACCGGGAATACCTAAAATCGTATTCTCGTCGGTTCCACCTCTACCGATGATCGAAATATGACCCGTACCCGACTCAACTTTTCCTGAGGCGATCGCAACCCCAACCTGATTCGGTATAATTCCCCCAGAATCCGTCTGTATCTCTGCCGATGGGGTTACCTCTACCCCAGTTTCTACCGTATTCCCCGAACCCGTTAACAACGTCGCTAAATCCAGAGGGTTTGTCGGTAACGCTAACCCCTCATTACTCCTCGGTAACTCTACCTCAAAACTTAACACTTGTCCCGGTTGGGAGATTTTCACCAAACGAGAATTCGGCACAGCCGCAATTGTAATCGTTCCCCCAGATGTCGTCAGCGTTCCCGTATTCACCACTTGTCCACCCAGTAACGCTAAATCCCCTCCGGGTGCAACCGCCAATTCACCCGCATTAATAATGATTCCCCCTGGGGATAAATCAAAGGCAAATTGACTGGGATCTCCGACCAAGTTCTGATAATTATTATCTCCGAATGCATTAAACCAGTCATTGCCAAATCCAATTCCCGTCGCCGTTGTTGCGGTAAAATCAGCCGGGACATTGAGTTGAGCATTCGCGCCAAAAACAATTCCCGCCGGATTCATTAAATATAAATTTGCTGTTCCCCCGGTTACCTGAATCAAGCCGTCAATAATGGAAGGATTTTCGCCAACCACTCGTCCCAGAATATTTCTCAGCTCCGGAGTTGCCAAAAAATTAGCAACTTGATCTGAATTAATGCCCAACTCTTGGAAACTGTGGAATAAATTCATCCCATCACTCGACAAACTGCCACCTTGAATATCAAAGTTGTCGCCATTTGGAGTGACAATTGTACCCGTACCGTCATCGGCTGGGATAATCGGTTGAGCCAATACTGGATCAGCCGTTACCAGGCTTACCGTTCCAGCTAAGAGAGTTAACAGGCAGATTTTGCACCACTGAGCAGATTTCATCAGGTTAATTGTTTGTTACAAACAGACTGCATTCTATCCCAGTGTTCTTTTTTATTTTTCCTTCAGCAACAAAACGCTAAAAAACGCTAACTTATGTAATCTTGTCGGTTGGTGGAAATAAACTCAACCCTATTAAACGCTGTAAATATTTCTCAAACTCCTACATAAGACAGATGACACAAGATATACAGCGCTTTGCGCTGTAATAAAGTACAGTAGATATAGCGCTTCGCGCTGGTCTATTTACACCAAGCGAGATGTATCCTTTATCAGGAGGCTTTTAGAACGTTTGTACTGTAACTACACGAGAGCGAACTGCTATAAAAGTCCCCCTTTTTAAGGGGGATTTAGGGGGATCGACAATGTACCGCATAGCAGAGCAAACTGCTGTAAGATAATCCTCGCCGTCAACTTTAATTTTTCTCACCAGCTTATTTTCTAGTCTCTAATCACTTAAAACCGCTAAATGCAAAATCCCATCCCCCTGATTCGCCAACGGATTCTGCGTGTGACCAATCACTAAGCCATCAAAGGGCGCATACGCTTTAATGCTATTCTCACCAAAGGCATCGGAAATAATGCACAAAACTTGCTTTTTGTCAACTCGCTGACCCAATTTAACAGTAAGGCGCAAAATCCCACTCCGGGGCGCTCGTACCCACTTACTTTGCTTAACTTCTAATGATAGGTGCAAAGACTCAGGGAACGCCAACTCAATCATATTTAATCCCATCATCATCCGTAGGATACCTTCGACACCGATCGCGATCGCATCCGGGTCAAATCGCAACGCCTCCCCCCCCTCATACAAGAGGATTGGGATACCTCGCTTCGTCGCGGCTTGGCGTAACGAACCATCACGCACCGTTGAATGCATCAGCAGGGGTGCAGCAAACGCTTTCGCACAGGAATAGGTTTCTGGGTCATCTAAATTCGCCCGGATTTGCGGTAAATTTGTGCGATGTTGAGCCGCCGTGTGCAAATCAATCCCATGAGTACAGCGACTCACTATTTCTGTCATAAACAAATCCGCCAACCGAGAGGCTAAAGAACCACGAGAGGAACCAGGAAACGAACGATTTAAATCTCTGCGATCGGGCAAATAACGGGATTGTTCAATAAAGCCAAAAACATTAACAATTGGCACCGCAATCAGGACACCCTGAAGTTGAGACGGATTAATCCGTTCTAAGACTTGGCGAATAATTTCCACCCCATTAATTTCATCCCCATGAATCGCCGCACTCATCCAAAGTCGTGGACCCGCCTCCACACCATTAATCACAGTAATCGGTAATGAAAGCAGCGTTTGTGTGGGTAAACGGGCGACCGGAATTTCTGTGCGCTTCCGTTCTCCGGGCGCAACAGTAATTCCACCAATTGTTATAGATTCATGATTCACAGTTGAGTTTTGAGTTTTTAATTTTGACCCTTCACTGCGTTTGAGGTAACCGAGTTCGTAGGGGCGGGTTTAGGGACTTACGTTTCGCTATTGATGATAACGTTTGCACAAAACCCGCCCTTTCCAAATGTAGGGGCGGGTTTTACGATTATCGTTTCTTCCCTCACCCATAAGTAACTAAACCCGCCCCGACTTGACCCTTCGCGTTCTTATTTGACGAATGACAAATGACCAATGACATAAGACCCATTAATACTGAATGCGATCGCGCGTTTTTCCTGATGCTGCATTTTTCTGCAAAAACTCAATAATTTTCCCCGCCACATCCACACCCGTCGCATTTTCAATCCCTTCTAAACCAGGAGACGAGTTAACTTCCATCACCACCGGACCATGATTAGATCGCAACAAATCCACACCCGCAACCCTCAATCCCATCGCTTTCGCCGCCCGTACCGCCGTACTGCGTTCCTCTGGAGTTAACTTCATTTGTTCAGCTTTACCCCCCCGATGCAGGTTGGAACGAAATTCCCCCGGTGCGCCTTGTCGCTTCATCGACGCCACAACTTTGTTATCAATCACAAAGCAGCGAATATCCATACCCCCTGCTTCTTTAATAAACTCCTGCACCAGAATATTGGCATCTAAACCGCGAAAGGCTTCAATGACTGACTTCGCCGCCTGATGAGTTTCCGCTAAAACCACCCCAATTCCTTGAGTTCCTTCCAGCAATTTAATCACCAGAGGCGCACCGCCCACAATTTCAATTAACCCATCAATATCTTTAGTGGAATTAGCAAACCCAGTCACCGGAAGTCCCACACCTTCACGGGAGAGAATCTGAAGACAGCGTAACTTATCGCGGGAACGAGAAATGGCTTGGGATTCATTCGCCGCGAACACCCCCATCACTTCAAATTGGCGCACCACAGCCGTCCCATAAAACGTCTTAGACGCACCGATGCGAGGAATAATCGCATCCAACTCTTCCAAAACTTTCCCCTGATACACCACCTTGGGCTTATGAGACGTAATATTCATATAACAGCGCAGGTAATTAATCACCCGCATGTCATGACCCCGCGCTTCCCCCACTTCCTTGAGGCGTCGCGTGGAATATAGCGAAGCATCTTGGGACAAGATAGCTATTTTCATACAAGCAAGAACTATAGAGTCGTCTTCTTAATTGTGCGCTTCCTGGTTGAACTTTGGACAAAAGACTGACCCGCATCGACTAAAAAGCGTTTGCGGATGGCTTGACGCCCTAACAGCATCCGGAATCCCATAACATCTCGGTTCGTCAGGGTAAGTTCAATCAACCAGCGCTCCCCGTTTAGTTCTACCATAGTTTGGATCACGGGTCGTAACTGGGCGTGACCCCCAGAATTGCGAACTTGTCGCTGGTCAATGAGTTCGGCTTCAGCAGAGACAGTGCGATGGGTATCTCGTTGATAGGGATGGACTTTGAACCGAACCCTGGTTTTGTCATCCCGTGAGAAGGTTTCTACATCAAAGGCGTGTAAGGCGGAGGAACGCGCCCCGGTGTCAATTTTAGCTTTAATCTGGGAAATTCCTAGATCCGGCAAGGCGACTCGTTCCCGCCAGCCGATAATGGATAAGGACTTGGACATAAATTCAGTAGACTGAACAGTTTTCGGTTAAGCTCGCAGGGGAGCTGGGGAAGCAGAGGGAGCTGGGGGAGCTGGGGGAGCAGAGGGAGCTGGGGGAGCTGGGGGAGCTGGGGGAGCTGGGGGAGCTGG
>JGI11783J13700_1055815_pt1 | contig 15980 bp, 10 predicted proteins | sample ElkSlonscriptome_6_FD_13700 | JGI IMG/M metagenome (IMG submission 13700)
CCCAGATGAGCGCCCAGCTATTCATCAATATTGAGACAGGAAAAAGGGCAGGTGAGGTCGTGGGGTGGTATGACCTTGAGGCATTAACGGGTGGGAAGCACCGCAAGACACTAACCGTGATTGGCGGTGCAACTTCGATGGGGAAGACTCAGGTGATGCTTTCTCTGTCCCACGCCATCATGACCAAACTCAACCAGCCTGTTTTGTTCTTCTCCTGCGAGATGGACAAAGACTCCATTAACCAAAGGCTCCTGGCTCGTCTTTCCGGAATCGACAATAGCCGCCTATTTCGAGGTCCACTACCTGGAGGCATAAAAGAGGATGAGTGGAAGTTTTTAGCACAGGCAATAAAGATATTTAGCGAGCTACCCTGGATGGTCTATGACGAACCTAATCCATCGATTACCACCATTCGCTCCATTGTCAAGCAGGCGATTTTAAGACAAGGGCAGCTAGGCGCAGTGTTTCTGGATTACGTGCAAATGCTCAATCTGGGAGGGACGGCTCAAAACCGGAACTTGGAACTGGGTCAGATTACGCGAGAGTTAAGAGCGATCGCGAAGGACTTTGATGTGGCGTTCTATCTTGGCTCTCAGATTAATCGGGATGTGGAAAAACGCCGCAACAAGCGTCCCACAAAGGCGGACTTGAGAGATTCTGGAGAGATTGCAGAAGCAGCCGATGCGGTGATTATGCTTTACCGCGACGCTTACTACAGCAAAAATCCTTACGACAAAACGATTGAGTTCATTGTTGATAAAAACCGGATTTACGGAAAGGTTGGCACAGCCAAGATGCTAGTCAACCTGGAAACCTCCAGATTTTTGCCAATTGGTCAACTACCGCACACCAACCCTTAGGGGTATGGTGTGGGCTTGAAAAAGCCTGTTGACCAGACGGCTCACCTCGACTTCGCTCGGTGAGCGGAGCCGAACCGAGCAGCCGTTAAGACTAAGAGTTAACGTTCGTACCAAGGGATGCGTGCCAGTTCCTTGCTCTACAACTGGGTAATTAAACAGGTCATTCGGAAAAGCCAGTGTTACTCAGAAAGTACCGGGTCTTAACACCGTCGAGGCAAACTTTACCAAGAAATTGAGAGATGCAGTAATGCGTGTTTTCGTTCTAGATAAAAACCTGAAACCTCTTGACCCTTGTCATCCAGCAAGGGCTAGAGAACTACTCTCGCAAGAGAGGGCTAAGGTATTTAAGCGCTATCCATTCACTATTGTTTTGCAAGACAGAGCCGAGTCAGAGTCTGTTACTCATCCGCACCGAATTAAAATAGACCCTGGCAGCAAGACAACGGGTATTGCGGTTGTTCAAGAGAAAACAGGACGTGTAACAAGCGCTTTTGAAATCTCACACCGAGGGCAACAGGTTAAAGATTCCCTTGAATCCCGCAGATCATTAAGGAGGGGGCGACGCAATCGCAAAACTCGTTACCGCAAACCCCGCTTCCTGAACAGAACCCGTAAAAATGGATGGCTACCACCATCCCTTGAGAGTCGAATTGCCAATATTGAAACTTGGGTGAGGCGAATCAGAAAACTTTGCCCAGTTACCGCAATCTCTCAAGAGCTAGTCAGGTTCGATTTGCAGCATATCCAAAACCCTGAAATTAACGGGGTTGAGTACCAACGAGGTGAACTGTTTGGTTTTGAGGTCAAAGAGTATTTACTCGCCAAATGGGAAAGAAAATGCGCTTACTGTGGCGTTAAAAATGTCCCCTTCGAGATTGAACATATCATTGCTAGAAGTAAGGGAGGTTCCAATAGAGTCAGTAATCTCTGCCTTAGTTGTCATTCCTGCAACCAAGCTAAGGGGAACAAACCCGTTGAAGAATTCCTGAAAAAGAAACCAGAAGTCCTCAAGCGGGTATTAGCTCAAGCCAAAGCACCTCTTAAAGATGCCGCAGCCGTTAATGCTACCCGTTGGGAACTGTATCGAAGGCTTCAGTCAACTGGTTTGCCAGTAGAGGTAGGTTCTGGAGGTCGAACAAAGTTCAACCGTAAAACGAAAGGCATCGAAAAAACTCATTGGACTGATGCAGCTTGTGTTGGTACTTCAACGCCTAAAAAACTTCTTCTTAACGGAATTAAACCTTTGAGCGTTAAAGCCAAAGGTCACGGAAAAAGACAACGTTGCGGAACCAATAAATTTGGGTTCCCAATTCGTCATGCTCCGCGAAAGAAATTCTTCATGGGTTTCCAAACTGGAGACTTGGTTGAAGCTAATGTTTTAACTGGAAAGTATGCAGGAGCCTACAGGGGTCGAATAGCGATTCGATTCAAACCAAGCTTCAAGTTAACCACAGGAAGTCAAAAATTCGACGTGCATCCAAAATATCTGAAAACAATTCATAGAGCTGACGGATATGAATATGCATTCTAAACACAAGGATTCGCTGTCACTCAATTTATTTGTTGGCGGCAATTCCCCAGACGCTGACCTTTCAGGTACAGGCGTCCGCCCCCTTGCCGCATTTAATTGGAGCTATCGCGATGGGTAAAATATTGCATTCTTTGAGCAGTTCCTGCAAAATCAGACATTTGGGTAGATTGACTGATTTAGCTGAAAAGCAGATGGGACATGGATTTTGGCGATAACTGATGAAAATTGGTTCATCTAGTCTTAAATACTGAAAACTGCAATATCATCTAGATTGCCCCCGGTGACAACCTCGCTAGATCTACGCCTTTTTGATTTTATGTGAATTTTTATTACAATAATTGCTCATTTGCATAAAACAGCCCGATTTTTTCCGAAACATATATTGAGAGAAGATATTGGAATACCAGTCTTTAATACTGGGTAGTCTGACTGAGCGGCTAACTCAAGGAGGACATGATATCTTCTCTCAACATCTAACTCAGCATTTTTCCAAGAGTGACAGCAACAGAATATTTGGTTTTCAAGCTTTTGGGCTTAGTGTTTCTATCCCCCATTCCACACTTCAATTTGTAGTATGTAAAGTAGTATGTGAATCCTAGGTCGCTTGGCAATTTTCTTAAGTATAAATACTTGATTTTTTTTCGGCTTTTGCCATCGCCAAGCGACTAAAATGGCGTCATCATAACGTATTACATCATGTAGTGCAGAAGTTGGGTTCTATGAATTTTTGTAAACATCAAGCCAGTTTTGTTGTGTTTATATTGACACTTTAAATCCAAGATTCTAGATTAGGCATTATGGAGTTAGCCGCTCAATCACAAATCAATACATAAAAACTACCCAGAACAATCATGCCAAAATCTAAGAGTCTTCGGATAGGGTGCACCCCCGCGCCTAGCCATCCGATACGGCGATTTTTGTGGCATCATTGGAGGCAATTGATAGAACAAGTGTCTTCATCGTCTCCGATCACAAAAAATCTGCCAAAGCTATCCGTTCAGCCTCCATTTGCTCGACTAGGAACATTGAAAATGCCCTACGAGCGAATCGCTTTCGACTGTTGTCTGTCCCTCGAATACGAAGTCACACAAGAACGCTTGCGCCAAGCCCGTCTCAGTTTCAACGTAGCCCTCGCGATCACAACTTTAAGCGCCGCGATCGGTCTCACTGGGATTGGGCTTTTGTTATGGGGAAAAGTCCCAGAGGGAGTCGTCACAACCACAGCCGGACTGACCTCTAACTTAGTCAGCAGGCGCTGTCTTCGGTTAACCAGAGAAGCCAATGACAGGCTTGACAGGATTACTTCAGAACAGTTTGAACGGGAACAATTAACCGACAGTTCAACTGCTTCAAACGAAGAAAGAATTTGAATACAAAACTGCTTATAGGGAGGCTACCCAACCTCAAAAGTTCCCTGTTGGGATTGAGGTAGTTCTCTCTTCATGTTGCCAAACAATTGGAGAGATTATGTCTACATTAACGGTAATGAAAAATAAACATGACTTGGATGAGGAGTTGAAGCGACTTGCTCTAAATGCACAACGGCATCCTTCAAGAAGTTTTGCCAGAAGGCAAGCTTTAAGTAAATTATTTCATCTAATAATGCAGAGTTCGCATAGGCTTAGTTGTCCCCCTGCTTTGGGCTTTACTCAGGAACTATTGAAAGAAATTCAAATGTTAGCTTATCAAAACCTATTTTGCTACATTTGCGAACATATTGAATGCTATGATCCCCAACATGGAGATGTACTTCAATGGGCTAATTTTTTGCTAAAACGTCGTTTTTTTCGGTTGGCTATGCAGGAAGTGATGGGATTCACAAAACAAGGAAATCCTAAAAGAGTTCCATTGACTACCATCTCTGATTACTCTCAGCTTGATAATCCTTCGCTTTCCCAACAGCTCATTCAATATCTGGAAGAAGATCCAGGAAAGCTTTTTGAAAAAACCCATATTGCCAAGAACCCAGCCGCTAATTTTAAAGTTGTTTCTCTAAAACGGCTAGCCGGATATTCTTGGAAGGAGTTGGCTTCAGATCTTAACGTTGAAATTCCAACATTGAGCAGTTTTTATATTCGAAGTTTGAAAAAATTTTCTGCACATTTAAAACAAGAACTCATGCAATAATTAGAGAGCGTGATAGCAAGAAAATGCGCTCTAGCATCACCCCCACATGGAACCTGGTGGGTCAGGTGGCATTGATTTCTGCATTACACCTTGACTGTTTGCCGCTCCTGGCAACGATCGCGTCTCAATCAGTCGGGCGTGGCAATACAACTGAAATATCGTCATATCGCCCTTTTCCGACTTTTGGGTTTTAACTCAATCACAAATGCCCTCTCCTTGGCTCTTCTTAAAACCCCAAACGCTGCGCTGCCCGTCGCTGAGCCTCCTCTCCCCGTGTTAACGTGGATAATATCGGTGTTAACGAAAAGGAGCGGGTGAGGCGCTTGAAGCGCGTTTCATGGGGAGGCGTTAAGAGTCAACAAGCTCAACTGAAGCTGTGAGCAGTTAGGAACTATTATCAAGTAATTTTTCCGGTGAGGTGGAAATTTTGGCGAAAAATTTTTTTATTATGATTCCAAAATATAATGTAGTGGAATAAAAAAAATTCGACGAGTGAGAGCAGATTCCGGCGGAATCACGCCTTATTTCATCCGACTGGCTTACTGAGGGAATTTGTTTATAGGGATGGAGTGACTGTGGTGGTAAAACGACCAGGCGTTGAAAAGAGCGATCGCGACTAATTCAGGGTATTGTAACCTCAATTGCCTCCTGGCAACAAAGTCTGTTGAGACTGAATCAACTGCTCCGGATTGAGCAAAAATAGCGGCGAGTCTTCTGGATTTTGCCTCACCAAAGCACTCACACAGCGAAGATTCCCCTGAGCAATATAATCCGCCGTTAACGGCTTAAACGCTGACTCAGGAACACGCTGTAACGAAGGCGGCGAATCAATCGGTAACCCCACAATTTTGCCAGCTCGGTTCTGCACAATCAGCAGGTAACGTTGTTCAGTATCATCCTCCCATTTCACCGATACTGTCCTGGCAGATTCCGCCGCCTCCCCCTGACTAGAACTGAGCGATAAATTTGGCAGATCAGCCCTCTTAAAAATCCGATGGTCTACATCAATCACCAGTAACTCTTGGTCTTGATAAAGCGTTAACCCCACAGCTCCCCCCTGAGGTGCGCCATAAATTTTGCCACGAGAAATCACTTTTTGCACAGCTCGAATCGGCAAAGCAAAGCCTTCCGTATAAAGGCGAAAAACAATTAACTGTTGAGTCGGTTGAGGCTTACGATTGGTAGATCGTCGGGAAGAAAGCGGAGAAAAAACAGCCATATAATTCAAAAATCAAAACTAAAAACTCATGCCGAAAGAAAGTCGTGAAGAGTCAAAACTCAAACCGGAACCTTGCCCCGAATTAACTGCTCTAGAGTATCTAATAACTCACGCTCATTGTAAGGCTTAGAAAAATAGCCACTGGCACCCAACGTCATCGCTAACTGGCGATGTTTCTCCCCAGTTCGAGACGTCAACATCGAAACCGGTAAATCGCTGAAAGCAGGGTCAGACTTGATCCGAGCCAAAAAGCCGTAACCATCCAGGCGAGGCATCTCAATATCACAAATAACCGCCTGCACCTGTAACCCCCCCAACAGTTTTTCCACAGCATCTTGACCATCTTTGGCTTGTTCCACCAAATACCCAGCCTTTTCCAACGCCAACGCTAAAAATCGGCGTACATTAATCGAATCATCAACCACCAGAACCGTATCTCTCTGGGGCGCCGGCGTCGCCACATTGATTGGCTGATCAGGACGAGGCGCATCCAATTGAGGCAACTGCTCCACCAGTGACCCATCCGTATCCGGCGTGCGCTCACTCCTCATCCAGCGCAGCAATGAAGCCGCATCCACCAGCGGCACAACCTTACCATCACCCAGAATCGTACAACTCGTAAACCCAGCCGGCATAGAAAGAGGACCTTCTACTTGGCGAATCGCCACCTCCTGCTCACCCCAACAGCGATCCACCTGTAGCGCAATCAACTGATCAGAAGGACTAATCATCAACACCGTTGGCTCACTAATACTCGGTACACCTTCCGGAGTCGTTATTTTACGCGAGCAATTAAAACTTAACCACGCACCCAAACGAATCAGAGGAATCATCTCCTCTTCCCACTTAAGAACCTCACTACCCGGAGTCCTCAAAATCTGCTCCTCATCCAGTAAAAGCATTTCCTCAATCACATCCGTCGGAAACGCCAACATAGTATGATTACTCTCAACCAGCAGAACCCGTGCCACAGACAACGTAAACGGCACCGTCAGCGTAAACGTTGTCCCCTGACCCGGTTGAGTATCAACCCGGATATCCCCCCGGATTTGCTTAAGATTATTACGCACCACATCCATCCCCACACCTCGACCCGACAGGTCAGTCACCCGTTCAGCCGTACTAAAACCCGGTTCAAAAATCAGCGAGAGCAACTCATCCTCACTCGCCGCCGCCAGCAGTTCCGCATCCAACCCCATTTGTTCAGCCCTTGCCCGGATTTTATCCAGATTAATCCCATTCCCATCATCACTAATCGTAATAATCGTCTGGTTCCCCCGGTGAGCCGCTTTAATTTCAATCGTTCCCTGAGCCGGTTTCCCTTGAGACTGGCGAAGATCAGGTTTTTCTATCCCGTGGTCAAACGCATTGCGAACCAGGTGCATCAACGGATCTGAGAGCGCCTCCAAAATACTGCGATCAATCAGAGTCCCCTTCCCAGAAACCTTAAGTTCAACCTCTTTCCCATGCTGTAACGCCAGATCCCGTAAAGCGCGTTGAAATCGCCCCACCAAATCCGACAAAGGACGCATCCGAACCCGAGTCAGATTCGTCTGTAGCTGCTTAGACGTTTGGTTAAGTTCGCGAACCGTTCCGTCAGTATCTTCCAGACTCAGTTCAATATCAGACGTGACTTCTTGAATCTGGACAATCGTTTCCATCACTTCCATCGACAGCAAGTGTAAGTCGCTGTAATGGTCCATTTCCAAAGCATCAAAAGCGCTGCTGATATCTTGCAGACTGTCTCCAGGTTCACCGCTGGAAACATTCTCATCAGGGAAACCCGTCAGATTTTGCACCTGGGTTGGACGCCATGAACCGCCCGGTTTTGCGGAGCGAGAATTCACCAGGGATTTTAACCCCGCTGGCACAGAACTGACCCCTGTGGCAACAGTATCATAGGTGGTACGCAGGCGAACATTCGATTGCTCCAGATGGTTAACTCGGCGGCTGAGTTTTTCCATCAAAGTACGCAAACGAGCCAAGTGTAAACTAAGACCATTACGCTCAATGGTCAGTTCTCCAAACAGATCGTTAAGCCGATCCAATTGCCGAACTGGAATACGGACAGTATTTTCTGGAGAATCCTTAGTCGCTCTTTCTGCTTGATTCGACGAGGCTTTCACCTCTTGCCATCTCACCTCACCGGCTCTTTCCACGCCAGCATCGCGATCGACAGTTCTCGACAGAGAACCACTGAAGGACGTTGTAGCCGTTGGCTCAAAAATACCCTCGTCACTAACCAACGGTTCGGCAGCTTCAGTATCTGGATTATAGTCAAACTCAGCCGCCGTTCCCGCTTCTTCAACAAACTCGGTTTCTGAGGTATAGTCAAACTCAGCCGCCGTTCCCGCCGCTTCCACAAACTCAGTGTCTGAGGTATAGTCAAACTCAGCCGCCGTTCCCGCTTCTTCAACAAACTCGGTTTCTGAGGTATAGTCAAACTCAGCCGCCGTTCCCGCTTCTTCAACAAACTCGGTTTCTGAGGTATAGTCAAACTCAGCCGCCGTTTCCGCCGCTTCCACAAACTCAGTGTCTGAGGTATAGTCAAACTCAGCCGCCGTTCCCACTTCTTCAAGAGATTGGGACTCAGAGCTATAACTGTCAAATTCGGCAACCCAATCCTCTTCCACCAACTCAGTAGCAGGCGTCGGTGTTACAACAACTCCCGGCACTTCGATATGAGTCGGCAAACTACCAACTTGATTCACCAAAACCAGCGCTTGCGATCGCCGCCAAGCTTGAAGCGCCGCCTTAGCAATCTCTCGAACCTGATTGGGAGCAGCTTCCAGGCTTTGAACCACAGACTCACACAAGCTACTAAAAGCCTCCAGCTGTAGCATCTCGCCCAACCCCCCCAACTCTTGAGCAAGAATCGAAACCTCTTCCTCTAAGCAAGGCGCTTGGGGGTCTTCCACCACCGATTCCAACCGGGAAAGACACCCCTCCACCTCAGTTTCAAACAGTAAAGCCGCAACATTCGTACCATCTTCCGCCCCCAGCATACTGTTGGCGTCTTCCTCAACCGGATCACCCAGACGTTCATGTAGCTGATCAAAAACCGGCGTCGCTTGAGTCGAAACCCAATCCGGGTCAGCATCCGTTCCCTGGCGATTAAGAGAAAGCACGCTGGAGAGACGATCCACCGCCCCCAACAACAAGCCCTCAAGTTCAGCATCCACATTCAAGGAATTCCTCTGAACTTTCATCACTTTAAACGAATCCTCCAGACGGTGAGCCAGATGACTCAACGTCTGATACCCCATCATTCCCGCACCCCCCTTAACCGAATGAGCCGCCCGCAAAATCGAATCCATTTGCTGACTCTCAATATGGTTCCCAGCTAAACCAATAAGAGCCGATTCAATCGTGTCCAGATATTCCTGGGCTTCTTCGAGAAACTGGAGCTGAATTTCAAGTTCCTTGTCCTGTGACATGGTAGAAACATATCTTATATAAAGTACGAAGTGTGAAGTTTTTGGGTTCCTTCAGCCATTACCCTTCTGTACCAACGTTGAACGCACCCACAGATGCCTGTAATTCCTCAGCAATCCCCACAGTATCTTGGAGAGAACTAGCCACTTGACGAGTCGAATTCGACGTGCGTTCAGAAAGAGCAGCAATATCCTTCATCAACTCAGTAATCGCTTGGCTAGTTTCCGCTTGAGACACCGTAGCCGTCGAAATCGACTGCACCAACTGGTCAATCTGGCGAGACACCTCTAAAATTTGACTCAAACTCTGCTTCGCATCCTCAACCAGATGCGTCCCTTCCACCACCTGAGACGTACCCAACTCCATCGCCTCAACCACAGACGCCGTTTCTTGTTGGATATTATCCACAATCTGTTCAATCTCTCGTGTCGCCGCCGCCGAGCGAGCCGCCAATTCCCCAACTTCCTCAGCAACCACAGCAAACCCTTGACCTTCTTCCCCCGCTCGAGCCGCCTCAATCCCGGCGTTAATCGCCAATAAATTCGTTTGCAGCGCAATTTGGTTAATCAAAGACACCACCTTAGAAATCTGTTGGGACGATTCACCCAACCGCTTGACTTTCTTCGCCGTTTCTGCTACAGTCTCTCGCAAGCCCAGAATATTCTTCACCGAACGATCCATTGCCAGTCCCCCGGCTTCAGCCGTCGTTGAAGCCGTGCGAGCCACAGCCGCCGCTTGACGGGCATTATCTGCCACCTGTTGAATCGAACGAGTCATTTGCTCAACCGAATCCAGAGTGCGAGTCGTTTCCTCCGCCTGTTTCAGCGCCTCCTCCGACAATTGACGAATTGCCCCTTCATTTTCACCCAAGGACGTATTCACCTGAGTCGCCGCCGTTTTCACTTGCGTAACAATTCCCCGCAGACTTTCAATCACAGCATTAAAAAAGTCAGCAACCGTGCCAATTTCACCCACAGTCACATCCGCCCGCACCGTCAAATCCCCTCGGGCAGCCCCTTCCACATCAGAAAGCAACTCCAAAAGCTGAAGCTGAAGCGATTCCTTCTGTTGACGCTGTTCCTGAGAAGCCAACTCCGCCTCAATCCGGGCTTGTTCCCGCTGTTCCAACAGATTAGCTTGGTCAAGAGCAAAACCCACTTGAATCGCCACCTGCTTAAAGAAATTAATTTCCGCCTCCTGCCAACGGCGCGGACTAGAACATTGATGAGTCACCAACAATCCCAGTAAATTCCCCTCTGCCAGAATCGGCGCGACCAAATTCGCCTTAACCTTGAACGGTTCAAGCTGACCCAAGTAACATTGGTTCAAGTTCCCCTCATAAATGTTTTCATTGCTACTGACAAAACCGCGCTTGTACTTTTCCACATATTGGTCAGCAAAACAGGGGTCAGCAATATTGGCACCCAGAGCTTTTGGGAAGGTACGCCCCACAGATTCAGCCACGATGGTGCCTTGCCAGTTAGCATCAAACAGATACACAACCGCTCGGTCAGTGCCTAAGGTTTGGCGCACCCCTGTAATCGCCGCCTCATAGATTTCTTCAACATTGAACGACTCCCGAATATTAGACGTAATATCGTTAAGTTGCTGAGCCAGTTCAGTAGCCGTTGCTTGCTGTTCCAACAGCGCCGCTTGGTCGAGGGCAAAGCCAATTTGGTCAGCAATTTGGGAGAATAGCTCCGTTTCTGCCTCTAGCCAGATACGGGGTTTGGAACACTGGTGACCACAGAGTAAGCCATAGATTTTACCCTCTCGGATAATCGGTGCCATCATATAAGCCTTAACCGACAGTTCCGAGAGCATGGTGTACTCCCAATCATCGCGGCTTTTATCATCAAGGTTATCACCGATACGAATCTGTCCATCACTGTAGACTTCAGCGATATCCCCGTCCTTTTCTGCCGCTTTAAACGATTGTCCCCGAACTTTGCTCCAACCGGGGGCTACGGCTTCGGAAACAAATGTACCACTGTTGGCATTATCAAAGCGGAAAATCAGCACGCGATCCGTCAAAAGTGCTTCACGAACCGCCGTTACAGCCGTTTCCAGAATCTCCTCAGCTTTGAGCGACTGGCGAATCCGGGGAATAATATCATTCCAGCGCTGCACTCGTTCAGCTTCAGCCGTTTTCGATGACGCCAGAGTAATACTACTTAAAGAAAGACCTACTTGAGTCGCTAACTCTTTGAGGAAATCGATTTCCGACGGTTGCCACACGCGGATATTAGCGCATTGATGAGCAACTAATAGACCAATCAGAACATCACCCGATACAATTGGCACAACCAAATTCGATTTTACCGACAGTCGGGCTAAAAGCTGGAGATGATCCGGAGAATAACCCGTTTGCTGAACATTAGATGTCGGGACAACCCGCCCTTGGCGATACTCTTCTAGAATTTTTCGAGGAATACAGGGGTCTGTAATTTTATCCATCAGCGCCCTGGGCCAACCGGGATCAACGGATTCAGCAACAATACTGCCACTCCAATCCGGTTCAAACCCATAGATGACCACCCGATCCGCATTCAGTTGTTTTTTAGCTTCCGTAACCGCCCGATCAAACAGAAACTGCTTATCCCCTCGACTCGCCGCATTCACCGTTTCAGCATAGGTTCGTAGCGCTAGGGCGGACGCTTTTTGCTCTTCCAGAAGCGTCTGAACCTGAGAAACCATGCGATTAATACTAGACCCCAAACTGGCAAGTTCATCATCTCCTGCGACATGGAGACGGGTATCCAAATCCCCTTGAGCCAGTTTCTGAACCGCGCTAGACGCCTCAAGAATGGGTTCAACCGCACGTTTAGCCAGCAACACAGCCACCACACCCGCTAACAAAGCCGTTATTCCCGTTCCCCACAGCAGGTTTGACAGCGTTTTGCTCGACTTATCTTGGGCAATTTCTTCCTTAATCGTTTGGTTAACCAAAACATAGTCAACAGTCCCAATTCCCAGAACAGGAACCACACTAAGCGTAACCGCCAAAACTGTAGCTTTAGTCGATAATGAAAGCCGCCCCCACCAGGAACCCGTTTTGGCAGACCCGTCGCTATAGGAAGCAGGAGTTGCACTGACAGGAAACGTCGGAGCCGCATTCATTTTATCCTGAAAGTCAGCACCGTACATGGAGCCATTGTCCCTCACGCTATTACTACTGATATTATCTGGAATTTGGTTATCACCATTACTGGCTGTATCGAATTTCTGAACCATGAAACAAGCACCATTGTGTGATAATAAATTGGCAATGAGATAAAAAGCCGTAACAAAAGTCCTTTTTTCCTCGCCTCCCACCAAAGCTATCTTTGCCAAGAATTCAATCGATCTCTTCTGTTTACTTATCGCTGCGCGTAACCCATAATTGCCTCAGTATCCAGAACCAATAAAATTTCTCGCTCTTGCAAGGTGCATCCGCGTAAATAGGGAACCAAATTCGATGACACTTGACCGTGCGGCGATTGAATAGAATCCGGTGTCAGACGCACCACACCTTCAACCGTTTGGACAACTAGCCCTAAAGCCCCTGAACTATTGCGGATAATGATGATGCTGTATTGCTGAACATTCGTCAGAACTTCTGGTAACCCTAACATCTTCCCCAAATCAATCACCCACAAAACGCGAGAACGCCGATTCAGCAATCCCAAAACATAAGGAGGCATATTGGGCATCGGTGTCAATCGTCCCGGTGGCAAAACAATAACTTCCTGCGCCCGACTCATTGACAAAACAGCCGATGTTTTTTCACCTAACTGAAACTTCAGATAAGTATCTCCCTGATTTTTCGTATGCAGGGTTTTTTTCGGTAAAAGAGCGAGTGTACTGGTCAGGGTAGGTAAATCCGGCATAATTTTATTTATGGGTCATTAGTCATTAGTCATGAGTTATCGGTTTTTACAATAAACAAACGACAATAGACATAAACTGTCCTACAGAGCGACTGATTTAATGGCACGTAGAATTTGTTCGCGAGTAAAGGGTTTAGTCAGGTAGGCATCAGCACCTTGTTTCATCCCCCAAAGGCGATCAATTTCCTGATTTTTAGATGAACAAATGACGATAGGAATCTTTTCCGTAACCGGATGAGTCTTCAACCTACGACATAGCTCAAAACCGCTCATCCCTGGCATAACCACATCCGTAACAATTACATCTGGCTTTTGTTCCAACACCTTATTCAGCGCTTCTTTAGCACCAATAGCATTGATAACGTTATAGCCACTTTCTCGAAGATAATGGCTCATTAATTCCAGTTCAGATAAAGTATCTTCTACAATCAAAATTGTACCCATCAACGTTGTACTCATCGTTCAGCTATCCTCATAAATTAACTCAAAAAAATCTATTCGTGATACTCCTGAACTAAGATAAGTGTTTAAACACCATCTTTAGTAATTCGGATTGGTTAAACGGTTTAGTCAAGTAGCCCGATGCCCGGACTAACTTCGCCTTAGCTCGGTCTAGAAACCCAGTATGACCCGTTACCATGATGATGGGAGTTGTCTTAAACAGCGAATGCTTCCGCAACAGAGAACATAATTCATAGCCATCTAAATTAGGCATTTCCACATCCAGCAAAATCAGGTCAGGCTTAATCCGGACAACCTGCATTAATGCCCTTACTGGGTCATTAATCATCACCACCGAGAAGCTTTTATCATCCAAAAAAGAATTAATCGCATTCAAGACCGTTGTACTATCATCAATACAAGCAATCGTGTAGGTAGTTTTCTTCTTGGCAGTAGTTTGAGTTGCACCCGCCGCGCCGCTCGTATTAGCCGATTTATTAGCTAAATTTTGGCTCTTGTTTTGAATTAACTCTAACTTAGCAGGAGTACTCGTTTGAGCCGAAGCATTAGCCGGAGTGCTAGACGCCGCATTAACGGATTCTGAAGACTGCTGGCGTCGCAATTGTTCGTGACAGCGTTCAACCAGTGTTCGTAGCTCAATGCGACAGAACTTAGGCAAATCCTCAAAATTATCTTGAGGAATTAATTGGTAAGTTCCTTCTCTAACCGGAAGCAGCGAACGAATGACTTCTTCCGCTAACTCTTCGATGAGAGTTGCGGCTTGGGCTGAGTTGAGATACTGTTGATTGACTAACCAGTTAATCGCTTGGTAATCCGGATTTTGACTCGACTGACTCTCTAAATCAGATTCAAATAGCAAGCGAACCTGAACCCGAACAGCACTGACAAGTGTCGGAATTTCACGAGAAAGCTGACGCAAATGGCGGTCAAGTCGCTCGAATGGATCAACTGAATCTGAAGCATAGATTAGTTTACCCTGTTCTAGATGGATTGACCAAGAAACAGATCCACTCGATATTTGTAAACAACCATTAGCCTGACGACTAGATAATTGTGCTAATAACGAGAGCGGGTTTAGCCTTTGGGAAGATCTATAGCTAGCCATAGAAACGGTGTTCATGTGTATCTACCTGGGTCTCATCCAATCGTCGCAACTAGAATTGTTGACTCACGCCCTTACAAAGTACTTTCCTAAGCGAGAGAATCACGTTGCCACGAGAAAGATCATTTCAAGGTTAAGAAAGAGCTTCCGGTTGCCGAAAAATACTCTTCTTGAGCAGCAATAACCAACAATTCAGGCTTATTGAATCTTTTTGCATTTTTATCCCTGTTCCCTGGCAATCCGGGCAATGGAAAAGTTTTTCTCTTCAGGGAGTAGCTGCATCCTGGAATGAATGGGTGATAAAAAAATCGCACCTAAGGGGAGCAGGCTTGACTCTTTTATTCTCTGGCTATAAAATTAGCTCACTAAGCACCAAAAAGCATTGGTCAGAGTGTCTATCAATAGTCCATAATAACATGGAGATCTGCTGGCATTGTCACGCTTAGAGAGGTTCACTTTATCTCAAATTCAAAGAGATAGAGGCTTGCCTTAAAAGCGGGAATACATCCTCTGGTAACAAAAAAATCTCCAGTTAAGGGTAGATTTACAAATCCAGCACTTCTTATTCATTATCTTAACAGAATTTTATTATAAACAAGGTAAAGCGATGATAAAATAATCGAAAAATATATAAAGAAATTATGGAAGAACTTATTTCTATCTACAGCGAGAATAATTAAAATATTGTCGAGGGTTAAGCTGGGTATTTTTTTTTGAGTAAAAACTCCAGATAATCGAGCCGTGGACACATAGCTTAGGACAAACGAACTGTGGTAGAGACGTTCCCTAGAAGTCTCGACTAAATTATGATGTGTCCTAACCGATGCCAGCGGTTGCTATAAATATTAAACTATAGTGACATACTCCTACACCAACCTGAGTACAGGTATGGTGTGGGGCTTCCGGCGAAACAAGCTAAATATTTCTCGAATTGAATTTATTCAAGTGTTTTCAAAAGCCGTTGAATTTTTGGTTGCTGCTGCCGTTTTAATGATTCCGGAAAACTTAACTCCATAGCAATTCGGTAAGTCGGTGCATTAGTAACCTGTTCCAATCGCCCTCCAGTCGGCGTTGGCACCAACTCTTCGATCATTTCCACCTGAGCCAACAAACTCTGAGGCTGAGGGGCATTTTTCTCTTGACTCACCAGTAAACCAATCAGCGGTCGAGTTTGCTGCATGGTTTCCAGGTTCAAAATATGGTGTTCATCGAATTCCAATCTTAAATCCTGAGTCCCGATTTCCATCACTCTAGCCGTATACGAATGACCTTCCCACCCATCCCAGTAAAGCTGCGCCACAGCCTGAACTTGTTTCCGTACTGTACTTTTAACACCCATCTTCTCCGCAATCGCCGGACGGAATTCCACAAAGAC
>JGI11783J13700_1008112_pt1 | contig 15966 bp, 11 predicted proteins | sample ElkSlonscriptome_6_FD_13700 | JGI IMG/M metagenome (IMG submission 13700)
GTTAAGTGTCTTGCGCCGCCATTACCCCACCGTCAGCCCCGCTTTATTTGGTGTACAAAATGCCTTTGCTCCTTGGCGTAAAGTCGATGTTTCGGGGTATTAATTGTTGAGATTGGGCAACAGGTAATAGTAACTAGCGAAGCGTTGCGGCGGATGTGTGGGGGGTCGCAACGTTCCTTATAGATCCCCCTCCCGTCCCCCTTCAAAAGGGGGAAGCCAGCGGATGCTTCGCTTTTTGTTCCATGGGGAGTATGGGTGGCTAGGACATCGGTCAAGAAACCGGGTTTCTTTGGGTGAAAGGTTGATATTGGTCATCCTCACGAGAAACCCGGTTTCTAGGAATACCAGAAAAAACTAATGGATTTAACCCATAAATTTGAGAGATGAAGGATGAAGTGTTAAGCAAAAATATAGCGCTTCGCGCTGGTCTATTTACACCAAGCGAGATGTATCCTTTATCAGGAGGCTTTTAGAACGTTTGTACTGTAACTACACGAGAGCGAACTGCTATAACAATAAATCGACATACTTTTTTACCCAGTCACCTCCATGAAAAATCTACAAAAATTTTGGTATAATGCCCACAATATAGAACCTCTCCCTGCCGACTATGAATCCTGGACGGCTGCAAAAAAGCAGGACTTGATTTGGCAGCAAAGAATTTTAGCATCCCGCTACGATACCCTACCGCCACTGAAAAAAATTGACGTTATCGGTTTATTTTTTACCTTTTTGAGCATCAAAATGGATCGCTTATCCGATGAAGCACCTCGCAAATGGAACAAAGCCATTCACGCCCACGCCAGTGTTGCTAAGGTTAAGTTGATCCCAACCCAGAATAGTCCATTTACTGGTTTATTTAAAGGTGCTGACTACGGTCTGCTTCGATTATCCCTCACCGGTGATCCCAGCGATCGCGGATTTGCCCCAGGGTTAGCCCTAAAGCTTTTGGTGGATGGCCAACCCTCGGAAAATGTCTCGGCGTTGGTTTCCCTCACTGGTCAAGGTAATAACTATAATTTCTTTGCCAATGAATTATCTAATATCGTTCCCGCAGAAAATGATTTAGGTTCTAAATTGATTAATTCAATCTTCCGCCGCGTCAGCAAATTTCCCCGCAAACTCTATTTGCAAGGCTTTGCCCAAATCGACCAAACGGGTCATCTAGAACCTGATCCCTTTTATCCCTATCGCCTTTTTCTGGTTCCCAATCCCAATCTTCAGTTTCCTGAACAGCCACCCCATGATTTCAGAGATGACCTAGCCACGATTCCGGCTGGAACCTGTTTATTTTCTCTCTATGCTGTTGTTCCCCAAAACGTAGGAGACGAAAATGCTGACCAGAACGCTGATATCATAGACGAGCCAAGTTATCGCCAAAATGCCCAACTTATCGGACATCTGGAAACCACCTCGGAATTTGTGGCATCTTACTACGGTGATAGCCAACTATTTTTTAGACATCAGCGCTTCGCCAATCAATAATCCAGCTTCAACCACCATTGATACTCACAATCAAAGCCTGACTTTTGCCAAGCGTCTAAATCAACCTCAGTTAGTGGCGTAACCTCGGAACAGTGAGGCTGAATTCCTTGACTCAATAGCGCCCAAACCAGACTGCGCGTCACATCAAGTCCCGTTTTCCACCATGATTCTTGATTCCCCGGAATTCCCTTCTCCTGCACCGTATCCACATCAACCCAAATCCCATTTGCTCCCAAAAGAATTTGCGCCATCCACCCCGCTCGTGGTAGATGGGTGGGAGAAGTAATTAACTGAACATGACGCACCCCCCACTGCCGTAAAATCGGAATACCGAAGTAGAAATTACCAAACGTGGAATCCGCACATTTTTCTAACCAAACCTGACCCATGGGCGCGTTATACTTTTGGAATATGAGCAAAATACAGGGTTCATCAGAGCCTTGAGAAATCAAAACCGGAGTTTGGGGATGTTGCTTCACTAACTGAGTCACATAAACCTCCCGGCGAATACTTCCCCCCAAAACAAAGAACGTATCTACAGGTGCAGCGGCTCCTGCCGACAATCTGAAGATACTAGAAAGTAACCCTATACTAAGAATAACGACTAGGCTCAATAGCCCTAAGCCTAACCAGCGTAGTCGTTGCTTAGACAGTAGCCAACGCGCAACCCCTAGCCAATGGCGTGTTATCAATCGTCTCACTGAGGCTTACCACTTGATTCACTCTTACTGCCCGAGGCGAAGACATTGTCTTCATCACCAGGACAATAGGTCAACTGGCACAAAATTTCTGGAAATTAGCCAGATAAGTTGAGTATAGTAGCAATAGACGGATTTGATGCCGCCAGAACCATGCTATCCCTACTCAGGGAATGCTAATTATTGCAGCCAACGACTGGGTACGCTTTGACTGTCCGCTTTAAACCAACCCATAGTCTGTTCGACGTATTTCCCATGAATCAATATTCTAAAACCTTCCCTTGGCTGAAAAGCATCCTCGTAACGGGTGCGATCGCAACAACAGCCACATTATCATGGTTAGCCCCAATTGGCAGCAATCGCTCTGTCTTTGCGGCGCTTGAGGATAGTCCCAAGACGGTTGTTGATGAAGTTTGGCAAATTGTTAATCAGGAATACGTTGATCCCTCGTTCAATCAAGTGGATTGGCAAGCGACCCGTCAACAGCTACTCAACCGCAATTATACGTCCCCAGAACAAGCCTACAAAGCCATTCGCGACGCCCTAGAACCCATCGGTGATCCCTACACTCGCTTTTTAGAACCCGAACAATTCAAAGCCTTAACGGATCAAACAGCAGGTGAACTGTCTGGGGTAGGGATTCGCATGGGTGTGGATGAGAAAACCCAGAAGCTGGTTATTATTGAGCCGATTGAAAATTCACCGGCATTCAAAGCCGAACTTAAATCTGGAGACAAAATTATCGCTATTGATGGCAAATCCACTCAAGGGATGAGTGCGGAAGAAGCCTCGGCGTTAATTCGCGGAGAAGTTGGCTCATCCGTCACTCTGAAAATATCTCGTCAAGGGCAAAATCACTTTGATGTTACTTTAACCCGCGCTCAGATTGAGCTACCGTCTGTACACTATACCCTCAAGCAGGAAGGTCAAATGCGGGTGGGTTATATCAGCATTGATGAATTTAGTTCCCACGCACCTGAACAAATGCAACGGGCAATTCGCAATCTGAATAGCCAAGATGTGAATGGTTATGTTTTAGATTTGCGTGGTAATCCTGGTGGATTATTGTACGCCAGTATTGAAATTGCCCGGATGTGGCTCGATGAGGGTGAGATTGTCCACACCATTGATCGCAAAGGTGGAGAACAGAAGTTTTCGGCGAATCAAAGCGCACTAACTCAGCTTCCCCTGGTTGTTTTAGTTGATGGCAATTCAGCTAGCGCCAGTGAAATCCTAGCGGGTGCGCTGAAGGATAATAAACGGGCGAGGGTTGTCGGTTCGACGACGTTTGGTAAAGCTGTCGTGCAGTCTGTCCATTCCTTATCTGATGGTTCAGGTTTAGCGGTTACGATTTCCCGCTACTATCCTCCCAGTGGTATTGATATTAATCACAAAGGAATTAACCCTGATGTGAAAATTGATTTAACTCGCGCCCAACAGCGGCGTTTGGTTACCCAACCGATGTTACGTGCCACAATCGAAGATCCCCAATATAAGCAAGCGCTTACAGTTCTGGAAAATACGATGCTGGCAGAACGGGGTTTGAATCAACCGACTGAACCGATTAGTGTTCGCTAAACGTATATCTCCTGTTTATGACACAGGGCGGGTTTTGTTGAGAGGTTATCGGTAGATAACAAAATTAAACGGCTCGCGCCCGCCCCGACAATTGACAGGGATTGATCTGAGATACCAGTCAACGAAGAACGAACTAGCGTTGCGGTTCCATATCCCCGTACTTAATTAAAAGCGCGATCGCAATACTCACGGCAAAGATTAACACCATACTCAGCGCTGAACCAAATCCCCAGTTTTGGGTTGCGCCCAGAAACTGGTTGTAAATGAGACGAGATACCGTCATGCTGGAAGCCCCCCCTAACAACTCCGGATCAACGAAATCCCCCAAAGCGGTAATAAACACCAGAATCGAACCCGCCGCAATACCGGAAAAGGTTTGGGGTATGGTTACTTTCCAGAACGTTTGCACCGGATTAGCACCCAAATCCGCCGCCGCTTCCAATAAACGCCGATCTAATTTCTCTAAGGACGCATAGAGAATTAATACCATATACGGTAAATAACTATACGCCATACCAATTAATACCGCCGAACTGGTATTTAAGAGTTCCAACGCGGGTAAGCCAATCGAGGTTAAGATGCTATTGAGTACCCCGGTGGGTCGCAGAATCGTAATCCAGGCATAAGAGCGCAACAGGGAGGAGGTAAAATTGGGTAGGATAAACCCTAACAGGAGTAAATTCTGCCAGCGCTTCGGTGCCATCTGAGCAATCCAGTAGGCTACTGGGAACCCCAACACCAGACAAATCGCCATCGTACCTACTGCAAAAAACACGGATCGCCCCATCACCTGCAAATTGATTGGTTCAAAGACGCGCAGATAGTTCTCCAGTCCCGACGGGTTAACAATATCCCCCGGTTTAATATCAGGAACCAAGCTCAACTCGAAGATGATCAGAGTGGGTAAAACCAACAATAAAAACAGCCACAGTCCAGCCGGTCCTAATAACGCCAAGGGTTCTAACCACTGGCGTCTAGAACGGGTGGGTTCTTCGATAAATGGTTCAGCCTGATGATCTTTGGCTGCGGGATTGGGTAAGGAGGTGGGGGAAACTTTTTTGTCGGTAGACACAGTATAAGTATTGATTATGAATTAGTCAGCATTTATAGAAGGAGACAGAGGGCAAAAGTTGGGGTCATTTTAGGCGTTAAAGAAAGTCCTAACCGTTAGGACGACAGCTATAATTAGGCGCTGGTCAATTTAGTCCAATAGCGGTCATAGACGGCTTCAACATCTCCTAAGGGTTCCAAATTTTCGCACCGTTCCAGGGCTTCTTCTGGAGGAAATAGACTGGTATCATTTTTCAGGTCAGGCGGTAAGAGATTATAAGCAGCTTTATTGGGCGTCGCAAAACTTAGGCGTTCCACGATGCGTGCGGCGACATCCGGCTGCAACATAAAATTAATCCAAGCATAAGCGCCCTCGACATTGGGAGCGGTTTTAGGAATGGCTAGGGTATCAATCCAGAGAGAGGAGCCACTTTCTGGAAGCGCATAGCGTAAATCTTCATTTTCTGGCATGATTTCCGTGGCATCGGACGAATAACACATGGCAATCTTTAAATCTCCGCTGAGAATCTGGGGACGCCAAGCATCAGATGTAAAAGACGCGATCGCAGGTTTTAAGTCCATCAGGGCTTGATAGGCGGCTTGAATATGTTCCACGTTGGTGGAATTGTAAGAATACCCCAACTTTTTCAACGCCGCACCCATAACTTCTCGCACATCATTGACCAACGTCATCCGTTTTGCCAACTGCTGCTGATACACCCACAGATAATCCCAATCCTCTGGCGGGGGTTGGACTTGCTGGGTATTGTAAATCAAGCCTGTGGTTCCCCAACTGACAGGAACAGAGTGGCGATTCCCCGGATCATAGTCGGCTTGCTGAAAACGGGGAAACAACCGATACATCCCCTCGATGCGGGGTTGGTCGAGTTCTAGCAACATCCCCATATTGATCATCTTTTGCACCATGTACTCCGAAGGATAAATGATGCTATAAGCGCCCCCACCACCCGCTTGCAATCGAGCCAGCATTGCTTCATTAGAATCATAGACATCCGCGATCGCTCTAATCCCGGTTTCTTCTTCAAAGCGGTCTAACAAATCTTGGTCAGTATAGCCAGCCCACGTATAAATGTATAACAGATTGGCATCATCTTGACTCCCCGCCGCCGGACGCACATTCGCCAGTCTCCAGCCACACCCTGACAGCGTTAGCCAAGGTAGGGTTAAAGCCGCCGCTTGTAAAAACTGACGGCGGGTTGGTCGTTTTCGGGATGTTGGCTGATTAGTCATTAGTCATTAGTCATTAGTCATTGGTTATTGGTCATTGGTCATTAGTCATTGGTCATGGCTTTAACGCTATTAGCAACCAGTCATTAATAGTCATTGGTCAACAACCAAGGACAACTAAGAATTCCCTGTTCCCTGTTCCCTGTTCCCTAACGAAGAACGAAGGACGAATGACAAAGGACGAACAACAACTTTAGCAATAGCGGACAGATTGTTCTAGGGGCAAAGGTTCCCCAGTTTCAGCATCGGTGTTGTGACAGGCAAACATGACCTTGGGAGGAAGTTTCTCAAATTCGAGATCATTCCCTGTCCCTTGCAGAACATAGCCCCGTAATTCTTTGATGGGTAACTGGGTAAATTCGTCAATATCCGGCGTAAACGAACGCAGGATCAACGAGCCATGAGGTTGACACCCCCCCAAAAGTTTGGCGACAAAGAATTCCTTAATATCCAAATCCGTTCCATACGTTACCTTATGTCCCTGACGATTAAGGTCAATGGCAAACGACTCTCCATCACTATTGAGGAACGTCGCGATCGCACTCGAGTTACAGTGCGACTCCAATTCAGCTAAAAACAACCTGACTCCTGATTGTGCCATGGTAATTACTCCTCTAACGCGATACAATCGGTCGTTGCCCAACGGGCGTACACTGAGGTATGGGGTTCGGGTAGCTTGTTCATAGCATTATTCGGCAGCATAACCGTCAGGCGATCGCCAGTTAGGAGTTCCACGACCAAGTGAACGTGAGTTCCCAGATACATAACATGTTTGAGACGACCTTCAAAGCAATTCACGGTTGAGTTGGGTGGTGAAAGACTCAAGCGAATTTTCTCCGGACGCACGCTAACCACCATTTCCTTAGAGTTACTCATCCATTCTTTGGCGTCAGGGGATTGCACAACCATTTCCAAACCGCTGGACGTGATAATTTGTAGCGTAGAAGAATCGGCAGCGTGCAGGCGACCCTTAAACAGATTCGTATCACCGATAAAATCAGCCACAAAGGGGGTACGGGGACGTTCGTAGATTTCAGTGGGGTTGCCCACTTGTTCAATCTTCCCCGCCTCCATCACGGCAATCCGATCAGACAGGCTCAGCGCTTCTTCTTGGTCGTGGGTCACCATAATAAACGTTAACCCCAAATCCTGATGCAAGTTGGAGAGTTCCACCTGCATTTCTTTGCGAAGCTTAAAATCTAAAGCCCCCAAGGGTTCATCCAACAATAGAACAGTAGGACGATTCACCAAGGCTCGTGCTAATGCTACCCGTTGTTGTTGTCCTCCAGACAGTTGAGCGGGAAATCGATTGCTATAAGTTTCCATTTGCACCTGTTTGAGGGCTTGTTTGACTCGCTCCTCAACGTCTGTCCCCTTGAGTTTTTTCAGTCGCAACCCGAAGGCGACATTTTCCGCAACCGTCAGGTGATTGAATAGAGCATAACTTTGAAATACTGTATTGACAGGTCGGCGGTGAGGAGGTATATGATTCATGGGTTGCCCTTGAATCAAAACCTCACCTGCAGACGGAGACTCAAATCCTGCCACTAAGCGCAGGGTAGTCGTTTTACCGCAACCCGATGGACCGAGAATGCTAAAAAATTCTCCCCGTCGGATCTTCAAGTCAATTCCCCGAACCGCGGTCTCGCCATTGAAAACCTTGAAAACCTTGCGGAGTTCAACATCAAGCTCAGCCGTAGCATCCGGAGCGCGTTGGTCTTTAACGGAAGGTTGAAACATAATAATTCATTCACTAGCGCAAAGTCGCCCTGATTTAACCAATGAAACCCGATCCAATGTGAATTCGTTAATCCTTTTTTTTATACTTGGGTCTATTTTATCTGTCTACTAACCTGGCGGGGTGGCTTCAAAGAATTGACCCGCTAAAAATGCATTCGAGGAAAGGATGCGCTATTATTTCACCTTGATGCGACTGGGTTAACGACCTAGTTTGGCACAGATAAGCCACTTCTGTGAAAAAAGCGTCACAATCAACACTAGACTGAGTACAAACTACTAAAGAGAGTTGAGAAGCCGTTTACTATGACCGTGATTCAGCCCTATTCCGGAGGTCGCCAAACGACACCCCGTACCGTTGGACGCAATTACCAATCGGTCATTGTCATGCTGATTGTCAGTTTGTTCCTAGTCGGGGCAATGGGTTCTCGTTTGGCGTACTTACAGTTGGTTCAGGGAGAACGTAACCGAAAACTGGCTGAAAATAACCGGATTCGGCTGGTGCCGAAGCAACCCGTGCGGGGCAATATTTTCGACCGCAAGGGCAAAGTGCTTGCCAGCTCTCGCTTGTCTCATTCAGTGTTCTTATGGCCCGTGGCGCTGAAAAAAGATGAATGGCCCCAAACGCGCCAACGTCTATCCCAACTGTTAGATCTTCCCGAAGATGAGATTCAAAAACGAGTCGAACGGGCTGGCTTTGATTCACCCTCGCTGATCCGAATTGAACGGGGGCTTTCACCTGCCCAAATCACCGCTTTACAGGAGTATAGCCATCAACTGGATGGCATCGAGGTGGATATCGAAGCGGTAAGGGACTATCCCAATGGGGATGTAGGTGCTCACGTTTTGGGATATACCGGGGAACTGAATGATCAAGAACTAGGACAACGTCGCGCCCAAGGGTATCGCATGGGCGATGTTGCTGGGAAGATGGGGGTTGAAGAAGCCTTTGAACCAAGCCTGCGAGGAGAATGGGGCGGTCAGCAAGTGGAGGTCGATGGTGCAGGTCGAGTTCTGAGGATTCTGGGTGAGAAAGAGGCAAAATCAGGCAAAGACCTGCAAATTACCCTTGATTTAAAGACCCAGAAGGCAGCCGAAGCCGCATTGGGCAATCAAAAGGGTGCGATTGTCGCCCTTGATCCCAGAAATGGAGCGGTTTTAGCCATGGTTAGCCGCCCTACATTCGATCCCAACATTTTCTCAAGCCGGATTACTCCAGATATGTGGAAGCAATTGCAAGGGAAAGGAAATCCCTTTGTCAATCGGGCGATGCGCGGATTTCCCCCGGCAAGTACGTTTAAGGTGGTGACCCAAACAGCGGGTATGGAGTCGGGGAAATTTGGACCAGGTACAGTGTTGCCCACCTTTGCCGCCCTGAATGTTGGGGGTACATCCTTTGGCGAATGGAACCGTGCCGGTTTTGGCCCGTTGGGATACCAGCAAGCTATGGCGTGGAGTAGTAATACGTTTCATGGTCAAATTGGCAAAGGGGTAGGTGGACCGACTCTGATTAAATGGGCAAGGAACTATGGATTTGGTCAACCCACGGGAATTGAGTTGTCTGAAGAAGCTGCCGGTTTGATTGCGGATGATACCTGGAAGCGGGAGCGCTTCAACTGGGAATGGACAGTGGGAGATACCGTGAATATGTCCATTGGTCAGGGATTTACTCAGGCAACACCCCTGCAAGTGGCAGTCATGTTTGCTGTTCCGGCTAATGGTGGCTATCGAGTTAAACCACATTTACATAAGGACACTGAGGCGTTAAACAATTGGCGGGTGTCAATGGAAATGAAGCCTTCAACGATAGAGACACTACGTAAGGGATTACGAGCGGTGGTTGATGGTGGTACGGGACAAGTGTTAAATGTGCCTCATCTACCGCCGGTAGCTGGAAAGAGTGGCACAGCCGAAGCGCCACCTGGAAAGCCTCACGCCTGGTTTGGTGCCTTTGCGCCATTCGATAAACCCGAGATTGTCGTGGTCGCTTTTGCTGAACATTCCGGTGGTGGTGGCGGTTCCGTAGCTGCACCGATGGTTAAGCAGGTGTTGGAAGCTTACTTTGATGCCAAGTCCCCGGACGAGGCAAAGGAAAAGTAGGTAGGGCTGGGGAAGCTGGGGAATCTGGGGAAGCTGGGGGAGTTAGTTGTGAGTTAACTCACAACTCTACCTTACCCTGTTCCCTGTTCCCTGTTCCCTGACGAATGATAAAGGTGTACTAAGACAAATATCGTATTCAGATTACGTTAATTGGCTGATGCTAGCTCCGGGAAAGTTATTGTATCCTTAAAGTAGAATTCCGCTACTCCTGTATGATGTCGATGTCAAAAACATTGAGTGTGCATCCTAAATATATCCAAGCTGTCGAACAAGCTTGGAGATATAAGAGTAACGGACAAGAGCAAGAGCTAGCTGAACAGCTAGGTCGATCGCTACCTATTGTAATTAATAATCTTTTTCTCAAAGGTCAGCCAGTTAATCGGCTGAACTTTCTGCAAATTTGTCAGCTATTAGGACTGGATTGGCGAGAAGTGGCTGGCTTAGAGGGACAAGAATCATCGCTCACCTCTGTATCTTCTGTAGCCTTTAATTCGGGTGAGAATCAAATTAACTCCTATTTTTCCGTCGAAAAAGATACGGTAGATAAAGCGTTACAGGATTTGGTACGCACTCTTTGTGAAATGTTAGGTCGTATCACTCGTAAAGCTGGAGACTTGCTGAGTGCCGATCGCGCTAGTATCTTTTTAATTGATCAGCACAAGAAGGAAGTGGGTTCTTTAATCGCTGAGGATGGAAAAGGGGGGTCTTTAATCATTGATATCCCCATGAACAAGGGAATTGTTGGTTTAGCTGCCCACTCGTCCAACATGATCAATATTCCCTTTGATGTCTACGACGACCCCCGTTCAGAACAAGCGAAGAAAACGGATCAAAAAACAGGGTACCGCACTTATACCATCCTGGCGTGGCCCCTGTTGAATCGCCAAAAAGAGGTTGTTGCTGTTGCCCAATTTATCAACAAGCTCAAACCTCATTTAAACCCTCACGGAGACTTATCGCAGCGAATTGACAAAAAGGGGTTTACTTCAGAAGATGAATTCGTTTTTGCGAAATTTTCTCCATCAATTATGGGTATTTTAGGCAAATGTCAGCTCTGCCATCAACTGGCGCACAAACTTCAAGCGAAGCAACAAATTACCAGAGGTGGTGTTGTCTTGGGAGAAAATGAGTTGATTGCTGAACTCAGGCAGCGAGAGCAACAGCTACGGCAGGGCTTTGCCAAGTTAGTATAGCAGAAGTTCCCTGACCAATAAATTTAACTCGGTGGTGGTGGAAAGAAGAGAACGGGATGCCAACTACGCCGCATTAATTCCCCAGCAAAGCTACGGATAGGCAATTCAATAATACTGCCGATTGTTTCAGAGGAAACCGCGATCGCGCGGATGTCAAACACTGTCGCCGCATCTAAAACTTCCAGATAAGGATTACCGACTCGGACTTCTGTCTTAACTTGCAAACCCAGCGCTTCTAAGTCCGCTTTAATCTGCTTCAGCTTTTCCTGTGCTACTTGGACTTGTTGTTCCTTGGAAACAGGTTTACGTCCCACTTCTTCAATCACCCACATTAACAAGCACTCAGAGAGTGAGTGATCCGGGCGCTTTTGAGCATAAGCTTTCACCTTTTGCAACAGATCCTCTGACGCCTTACCGCCGTTATAAGGAATCAGAAAATAACGGAATAAATGTTGACAGCGCAGTTCGAGTTCTTCACAGGTATAAGTCGAAACCAGTTGGGGACGCAGGATCAACAGGGGAGTGGTATAGTTCCTCGCTAATCCGGCTGTAGTGCTACCAAACAGCTTTTCTTGTAAAAAATTGCGGCTTTCCATCCCCGTCAGAATCACATCGGCTTCGTAACGTTTGGCTACTTTGGGAATATTATCCAAAGGACGCCCTGAGAGAACTTCGATGTGAACCTCTACGCCCTCTGGTATAGTTTTCAATCCAGCTTGCAGGCGATCGCGAGCGCGGGTAATTCCTTCCTCATCTATCCGGGGAATTTCTCCTTCCTCCCACAACGGTACGCTATGCAGAAAGATAATCCTTTGGATACCATTAGCCGCTAAACTGGGTACAAACTCGACCAACCGATACAAACCATCGGCAAAATCGGTGCAAATTAAGCAACGCTGAAACATAAGATAGGAAAATGTTTGTTTTATCACAGATCCCAGTGTCAAAGCAGGTTTGGCGTTGGGCTGCTTACGGATTCAAGCTTACCGCTTAGGGGATGTCTATGATTAAGTTTTGCTTTTTCTCTAAGAAAATACCAGGACAATCGACGATTTTATTGTTGAACGACCCTTTATTCCTAGATGAGGACAAGAGTATTTTTGCTTAATTGTACTAAATCATTGTTGAGCTAATCACTTCAGTCAGTTCGCTACACTCTCTTGTCACTCGTGTGGCGTTGTGTGTTTCAGAGAATGAGGTCTTCGAGCCAATCAATCCAACGCTTGATGACGCATTACTTACAACTTATTCCATTCCGACCGAAGCCTTACGCTTAGTTGACGCCCCAGCATCCCCAGCTCCTTTCCACCGTAGGAACCAAGCAAGAGAAGGAGGTCGCCCACTACATAGGGACCACTGCTCGTATTTTTAACTGGGTTCTAGACCCCATTCATGTTTGAGAAACTCCTTGTACATATTTTCACGCATGATCATTTGCTCGTAGAGCTTAACCAGAAAGTCTTGAGCTTGCTCACGGCTCATTTGCTGCACCTGGGTTTCAAACGAGCGGATATTAAATTGTTGTTCGAGGGAAAGTTGCATGGGTTGGGACATGGTTATCTCCTTGAATGTTAGAAAAAATGGACATTCAGATGACACAAGCCTGCATTTGGCGAGGGCTAGGTTCTGTGAACGGGTCAACCGTTCCCAAGCTATATTAAAAACTGTAACAATTATTTGACAAATTGCCTATACCTCCAAATAAAGATTTCTGGTGAATCCAAAGATGGAGAATCCTTCTGAAAAGTTTCCGCTCTTGGATTGAGGCTGTTGTATCAGCTTGTTACTAAAGCAAACTGCTCAAGGTGAACAGTTGCTTGAGTATATTTACTGAACATCAGCAAACTTTGACATCATTGCCCGACTTTGGTTAAACGGCTCTAATTCCTACAGATTGGAGGATTGAGGATTTGTTATATCAGAGATAAGTATCGTTCACTACAGTTATCAGGTTGACAGGTTTGTTGTCGGGCTTGCAGCAACCTTGATTTCCATGGGATGGCTTACAGCATCAGTGCAGCTAATCACGTATCTCTAGTCTGACAGGCAGACGTAACTCGCTAAAATGGGGCTATGTCTCAATCAACGCCTGTGCCTAAATCCTCTCCCTCTGCTGACCCCACAACAGCAGAAAAACCACTATTTATCCTGGTTGACGGTCATTCTCTCGCGTTTCGTTCTTATTACGCCTTCGCTAAAGGACGAGATGGGGGACTGCGAACCAAGAGTGGAATACCCACCAGTGTGTGTTTTGGCTTTCTCAAATCCTTATTAGAGGTGATCAGTTCCCAGCAACCTCAGGCGATGGCGGTGGCGTTTGACCTGGAATTGCCCACGTTTCGCCACCAAGCAGATGATACCTATAAAGCCGACAGACCGGAAACACCGGAAGATTTTATCCCAGATTTGCAGAATCTCAAAGAATTGCTGACGGCGTTGAATTTACCTGTATTGGCGGTTCCGGGCTATGAGGCTGATGATGTTTTAGCAACCTTGGCACATCGGGCGACTGATGAAGGGTATCAGGTAAAAATTTTAACGGGCGATCGCGACCTATTTCAACTCATCGATCCGCAAAAGTCAATTACAGTTCTCTATCTCAGCCATAAGGCATTAAAAAGCGGCAGTTCCACTGGACTGGAAGAATATAGCACCCAAGGGGTAAAAAATAAACTGGGTATTACACCCGAACAGGTGGTGGATTACAAAGCCCTTTGTGGCGATAAATCCGATAATATTCCCGGAGTGAGGGGAATTGGCGAAAAAACGGCGGTTAAGTTACTGAATGATTTTGGTTCCCTAGAAGGGATTTATGCATCTCTCGATCAGATTAAAGGTGCGGTAAAAACGAAACTGGAAACCGGAAAACAGGACGCTGAACATTCTAAGTACTTAGCGCAATTGGCATTTGATGCACCTGTGGATGTGGAATTAAAGGCGGGCAAGTTAGAGGGGTTTGATCCCTCTGTGCTTAAGCCTTTCTTACAAAAACTGGAATTCGAGTTTTTCTTAAAGAAAATTGACGAAATTCAGCAGCGTTTTGGTGGAAACGTGGTGGAAGATGCAGGGACAGAATCAGAACCCTTGGTTGAAGACAGTAGTCCTGATCTGTCTTTCTGGACAGCCGATGAAACAGAAGACTATCAGAAACAAGCGGCAGCCAGTTGTCCAATTCAACCTAGAATTATTGATACAAAAGATAATTTAGACCAACTGGTCGATATTCTGGAAAACTGCACGAACATAGAAACTCCAGTGGCTTGGGATACAGAAACCACTGATTTGAAGCCACGGAACGCCGAACTGGTGGGTATTGGTTGCTGTTGGGGACTTGAAGCAACAGATGTTGCTTATATCCCGATCGCACATAACCAGGGTCAGAATTTAGACCAACAGACCGTTCTCGAAGCACTGCGTCCTATTTTAGAGCGCGATCGCTATCCCAAAGTGCTACAAAATGTAAAGTTTGACCGTCTGGTTTTACGGACTCAGGGGATTAAACTAGCTGGGGTAGTCATGGATACGATGCTAGCCAGTTATGTCCTCAATCCAGATAATAGTCATAACCTCAATAGCTTAACGGAGCGCTACTTCCCCCAAATTCAGCTAAAAAGCTACAAAGACTTAAAGATTCCCAAAGGAAAAACCATTGCTGAATTGAGTAGCAAAACAGTGGCAGAATACTGCGGGATGCAAGTCTATGCCACGTTTAAGCTGGTTTCTAAACTCAGGGAAGAACTGAAAGCAATTCCAGCGCTAGAGAAGCTATTGCTTGAGGTTGAGCAACCGCTAGAACCTGTGTTAGCCCAGATGGAATATCAGGGAATTCGCATTGATACGGCTTATCTCAAAGAACTATCGGAATCTCTAGAAAAGAAACTCGCAGACATTGAACAGAACGCTTACAAGCAAGCTGGAGAAGAATTTAATTTAGGATCTCCAAAACAGTTAAGTGAATTACTGTTTGAAAAACTGAATCTCGACCGCCGCAAGTCGCGCAAAATGAAAACAGGGTACTCAACGGATCATGCCACATTGGAAAAGCTACAAGGGGATCATCCGGTTATTGATACCATTCTCGAACACCGCACCCTCTCTAAGTTAAAATCCACTTATGTTGATGCTTTGCCGAAACTGGTTCATAAAGATACCCAACGCATACATACTGATTTTAATCAAACCATAACCAGCACGGGGCGTCTATCCTCATCGAATCCTAATTTACAGAATATTCCGATTCGGACGGCGTTTAGTCGCCAAATTCGCAAAGCATTTTTACCTGAATCAGGTTGGTTATTAGTATCCGCAGACTATTCCCAAATTGAGTTACGGATTTTGGCACATCTGAGTCAAGAACCGATATTGGTGGAAACCTATCGGAATAATCAGGATGTTCACGCAGTAACCGCTAAATTATTGTTTGAAAAAGAAACCGTAACGCCAGACGAACGACGATTGGGAAAAACAATTAACTTTGGCGTGATCTACGGTATGGGACCCCAGCGATTTGCTAGGGAAGCAGGGGTATCCGTGGCGGAAGGAAAGGAATTTATTGACCGATTGAAGCAGCGCTATGCCCAGGTTTTTGGGTATTTGGAGCAGAAGAAACGGGACGCGATCGCCAAGGGTTATGTGGAGACGATTTTAGGACGTCGCCGTTACTTTGAATTTAATAGTAACCGATTGCGCGATGCTAAAGGTAAAAATCCGAAAGAGATTAATCTGGATGAATTTAAGGGAATCGGTCAATATGACGCGGGGTTACTCCGAGCGGCTGCTAATGCTCCGATTCAAGGTTCTAGTGCGGATATTATCAAAATTGCCATGGTCAAAATGCATCAGGTGTTACAGAATTACCAGGCGCGATTATTGTTGCA
>JGI11783J13700_1000634_pt1 | contig 15941 bp, 13 predicted proteins | sample ElkSlonscriptome_6_FD_13700 | JGI IMG/M metagenome (IMG submission 13700)
CATTTATCGGTGGGGAGGGCGGGTTTCGTTGTTCATTTATCGGTGGGGAGGGCGGGTTTCGTTGTTCATTTATCGGTGGGGAGGGCGGGTTTTGTTGTTCCGTTAGTGGTGAATATCCGAATTTAGTCCCTAAACCCGCCCCTACAATTGGGGAACCCTAGACGTTCCACCGGAGGAGTCTCTACGATACAATCACGAGACGGAAACCGGGGTTTTCTCCCAACTATTATCCTGGGGCGCGGGCGGTAACCCCATAAATCCCGATCGCGTGATATGATTGGCGATAATCCCTAGTGTGGGCAAGCCAAAGGCATCTAACTGAGTAATAGTTTGCTTAACTAACGAATTCTTAGTTTTCTTAATTGCCGTCACCAGCAACAACCCATCGGTATGCCTTGCCAGATAACTAATATCCATACAACTGGGGAACTCTGGTGTATCATAAACCACCAAATCAAATTTAGTCTTAAACTCCGTCATCAGCTCCTGCATTTGCGCCGAAGCAAACCGCCGCGTCAGATGGGGGCGGGGTTGACCTGCGGTTAATACAAACAGATTATCAGAAATCGGCGATCGCTGGATAAAATCATGAGGCATCAAATCATCAGCCAGCAAGTCACTCAATCCTTTAGCATTGGGTAAATTCAACTGCTGATGCATCTGAGGATGGATCAAATTCGCATCCACCAACAGCACCCGTTGACCCATTTGGGCTGCTGTTTGGGCTAAGTGTAACGCCACCGTCGATTTCCCATCCCCCAACGCCGCCGAGGTAACACTCAGAGAACGAATCGGGCGGTCTGAAAACAGAAACCGGATACTGGTATAAATAGAGTCAAAGGCTTCCAGAAACCTCGCATCCGGATAACCCTGATCCCCAGTCTCTTTATCCTGCTTCTGATTCCGATTTTGATAAGCCGGAACTTCACCCAACACAGGCAAATCCGTCGCATCCTTAAGGTCTTCTGTGCTATAAAAAATATCTCTGATTTTTTCTTGGAGAACCCCTAACCCTAGACCTAAGACGACTCCCCCCATCATACCCATCAATAGCAGTTTGTCAGAAGATTCTGCCATATTCATCGGATTCCCGTATTGATCTCGGGCGATTTCCGGTTCCGATAGAATTTCCCACGGCAGTTTATTCCCCGCTTCCTCAACCTGGAATGTTTCCCGCTGAGTTAAAAGTTTATTGAGAGTCTGTGTCGCCACTTCCAACTGCCGCTGGAGTTCGGTATACTGGCGGATCACCTCAGGCATTTGCTGAGCTTGTTGCGCGAATGTCGCTCTCGTCTGAGCTAACTGCTGACTGCGTTCTTCCAACAGTTGAATCTGGTTGGTCGCTTCCACCAGTTGCTGAATCAGCCCCATACGAACGGAATTCTGAAACGTCATCACATCCGAATTATTGGTTGTGGTTTTGAGATTCTCGCCGATAATTCGCTGGGCTTCCTGATTCAGCAGCGCCAGTAAATTCTGCCGCTGTTCCTCTAGGGCTTGCATCCGGGGATTATCCGGTGCAAAACGGGCAGATTCAATGGCAATTTGACTCTCAACTTCCTGGATTTTCCCCTTCAACCCTTGATAACGCGGATCTTGGCTTAAGGCGGATGAGGCAATCGCTTCCTCTGGAGATAATCCTAACTGTTGCCGCAAGTTAGTTGAGAGGGTTCTCAACTCCCGTAGTTCTTGTTGGGTGGCTCGCTGTTGATTTTCAAGATCCCGGACTTGACCGAGTAATTCAGCCCCTTTAGATTGAGGCTCAATCAGGTCATAGCGCTCCTGAATACTCTGAATCTGTTTCTGATAGTTATTGACGCGCTCCTGCAATTTCGGCAGTTGCTCATCTATAAATTTAACCCCTTCACTAATACTGCTCTGGCGTTCATCAAGACTATACTTTAAATATTTCTCAGCCGTTTCCTCTAAAACTAACTCAGCCAGTTTAGGATCAGAGCTTTGATAATTCACTGCCAGAATCTTAGTTTCAGAACCTCTGCCTTTTCCGACACTGACCTGTTCAATAGTTAACCCTTGTCTTATAGCACCGACACTAACTCTACCAGGATATTGCGCTTCAACTTCCTCCACTACTGGTCCCAGAACACCCACTCCCTTTAATATTTCAATCTGAGTGGGGTAATCCAAGCGAAACATTTGCTCATTCGGCACACCACTGGTGCGAGCTAGGGCGCTAGGGTCACTTGCCCGTTCTTCAGTGGTTACGGGTTCTACTAATAGACGAAATCCCCCAGCATAAATTGGGGCTTCCTTAGTACTTACATACCAAGCCGCTGCGGTGGTTAGGGTAGTCAAACCCACAATCAGCCAAGCTTTCCGCTTCGCCGTTCGCAACAAGGGACGCAAATTCAATCCACGTTGGGGAGTCGCTGTCACCTCATCAGCAAAATCCGCAGACAATGGCGGCTCATGTCTATCGCCTTTGCCGTTTAATGAAAGTGGAGAATCCCGTTCTATGTCCATGTTGACCTCTGTCACGTTGACTGTACCGCACCCAAACCCTTCTTTTGCAACAGTTCCTGGCATGTCTATTATGCCAGACCATTTAGCCAACTGTCTCTACCCTTAGGTGTCTCACACAAGACTTCTCCCAAATGGGCTAGTCTTCTCAATCCATTTTAAATGAAACCCTAGATGATCATCAATAAAGGTTTGATAAAGTTTACTTTAAGAGGGAACGGGAAACGACGAACGGAGAACAGGAATAATAAACCTTTGCCTCTTTACAGTAGTAGAGACGTTGCATGCAACGTCTCTACTTTATAATGGATGAATCTATCTTCTAAAAAGGAGCTTTGTAAATTTTGAACTTCTGTTTCAATATCAGCCATAAGAAACCGACATCATCAACAAAATATCGTTTCCACAATCGCCTCGGTTCAACCGAAAAACGATACAACCATTCTAAGCCAATGTCACGGAGAAACTTCGGCGCTCTTTTGACGTTCCCCGCTTCAAAATCGATCGTTGCACCGATTCCCATAATTATTTTAATATTGGGATTAAATTTCTGCTTATATTTACTGATAAATAATTCTTGCTTCGGTGCTCCAACTCCTACCCCCAAAACTGTAGCGCCTGAATCATTAATCAGTTGCAAAATTTTGTGGCATTCTTGGGCATCGTTTTCAAATCCCCATGGGGGTGAATATTCGCCTACAACGATTTTCCGACCGATTTTAGCATTTATTCTCTCTTGTGCTTTCTTGGCTACACCGGGAGCGGCTCCTAATAAAAATATGCGAATATCGGGATTGTCTTTGTGATAATGGCAAAAAGCGGGAAAGATGTCTGATCCCGCTAGTTTTTCTTTGAAGGGAGTTCGCAAAAACTTAGAGGCGTAAACTAAAATCTGACTATCACATATTACATAATCAGCCGCTTTATAAGCCTGCAAAAGCTGCCGATTGCTTTGTAATTGCATGAGATGATCGACATTCGGGGTAAATACAATACCTTGCTTTAATTTCTTTAAAAACTCATCTTTAGAAAAATTGTCAATATACAAGTTAAGGATTTTAACTTTTTTGCGAACCGAAAGACCGTTATCTTCATTAGCTAGAGGTATCGGCATAACCTCGGGTTCCGGTGTAAACTGGTTATCCTGTTGGTCTTTCATTGAGCGTGGAACTGATGATGAGTTCATAGTAGAGACAACCCCACTGATACTAATTTTACCTTATACTCCAATTAAATGGCTGTTGATTCAATTTAAAGAGTCTTGGCAAAACGTTAAATCTGTCAGCCGACTGATGTTCAGAGGGTTAGCTGGTGTTGGCTGATAACATGTAGACAATGCTCTACAGGTCTTTCCATTTGCCCAGAATGAAAGGTTAATGGATGCCTCAACGATATATCTGGTGTAAATCTTAGCGGAAATACGCCACCCGTGCATCCAGACCCTGCGATCGCAGTCGATGAGAAATCTCTTCAGCACCGTCACGATCCACAAATGAGCCAGCATTAACAAATTTGCCACGCCCGGAGTCAGCGGTAAACGCCCCCGACACATATCGTTGCACGCGGGTGAGTGTATCACCGTTATAAATGGGGATAACGACCACATAACGATTTTGTTCAAGCGTCGGGATTAACCCCAACGCCTGAAGTGTGTCTTGACTCGCCACGCCATCGGGAAATAGGTTATTCGCCTCCTGAAACTGCTCAACGGCGTTCTGAGTTTGGAACCCATAAATGCCATCAACAGGACCGGGATCAAAACCTGCCTGTCTTAACTTTAGCTGAAGTTCAAAGACATCTTGACCGCGATCGCCGGGACGCAATTCTCTCAACCTAGACGGTTGCGTCTCAATTGGAGGCGGTGGTGTAACTTGTCCTCTGGGAGGCGGTAAGACGTTCCCGATACTAGGAGGAGTGGGCAAGGTGCCAATCGTGGTACTGGGGGGAGGTAAAGTGCTGGAGGCAAAGGTCGAATCGAAGGGAGAAATACGGGTAAAGTTATCGAACAACACAGATTGGGTACGTTGACCGACAATTCCATCTGGAATCAGTCCCTGACTGCGCTGGAATTGCTGGACAGCATCTGTGGTAATCGGACCAAAATACCCAGTGGGTTGCTGATCAAAATAGCCTAATTCCCGCAAACGCTGTTGAATCTCAATGACTTGAGAGCCACGACTTCCTGGCTGTAGTGTTTGGGCAACAGCTTTGTCTGTAAGTCCTAAGCTGCTGAGAATGATGGCGAATAATAGCCAGTGGAATGGTACGGGAGAAGGCTGGGTCAATCGCCACTCATGCCGATTGACACTTTCTAAACCCACCTCGGCTGGGTTTTCCGACGCCCAGATAAGATGGCTATAGGCAAGGGTTTCCATAGGTCTCTCAGATAACTTTTATTGCTAGTTTATCAACCTATGTGGAAAGATAGTAAGTCGGTGGGAAAAATTCAAGTTAACGGTAGGGAGCGTCATTTGTCATTTGTCATTCGTTGATTAGGAACTCTGATACATTTACGCGACACAATACGGGAAATTCCCGGACAATGCAGCGATAGCAACACCATCTGAATTGATGGTGAAGGCGGTATCCCGCAAAGCTTTGAGCATAAAGCCCAAAGCGCCATTCATGTCTCGCGGCAAAACATGACCGCAAGATGGGCATTTGAAAACCTTAGAGCCTCCCAACGTTTGATGAATATGACCACACTTAGTACAAGTTTTGGAAGTGTAGGCTTCTGAACCTGTAATGACAATCGTGTTGGTCATCTCAGCTTTTTGGTTGAGGAATAGCTCAAAACGGTAATGCGCCCAAGTCAACATCGACCTAACTGTTTTTGACCGAATCTTTCTGCTTGCTTTGGCAACCATTTGGGAAGTCTCAAAAGTCGGCAGAAATATGACTCGGTAATTATTAGTTAAATAGCCGACAATCTGCTTGTGTGCCTCATCGATGAGGTGGCGAATTTTAGCCCTCATTCGATTAGCGGCTTGGCGCATTCTTCGCCTTTGCTTTCTTCCCGCTTTACTCATCCGACTGTAAAGATTGTCGAGGTGTTGGCACAATCTAGTAATACGCCCGATGTCACCCCGACCCAGCTCAACAAACCTCGACCCATCAAATCCTGTCAGAAACGTTCTGACCCCTGGGTCTAATGCAATAACGCCATCTTTATCTTGTCTATTAACTTTCACTTCTTCTGGGATAATGGCAAACCATCTCCCCTTAGAAAATGTAAGTTGCGTGGCATTTGAGCAAGCTTGAGGTAATGATTCAGAGGCGATAAACTCTAACCCTTTTGTCAGCCTCGGATACCAACACCCTGAACTAAAGTTGCTATCGTTAAACTTAATTGTTTGCTGGAAGTCCCGACAGCTTCTAAATTTAGCATTAACACTTGCATTGTCGGCTCTATGAGCATCGAAGATGGCATTTTGTCGGATATGGCAAGGGGTCTGTTTGACCCATTCCGGCAAATCGGATTGCATGACAATATTTCTCAGCTTTAATTTCCCAACTCTTTTATTCTGTCGTTGGTAAGCAATAGCTTGGTTGAAGCAGTATCGACAAGCCGCTAGCCATTTACGCCAAACTTTATTGAGTTTGACGCTTGGATAAATCCGGATCTTCCGAGATCTGAGTCTTGTATTTGCGGAGTCCGTAAAGCCTTGAACTGAAGCAGTGAAGAATGGCGAGGATGTCTTCAACCATCTCCTCGGAAGGAGAGAGACTTGACTCATTGAGAACCACGAGTTCACACCCGTTTTGTTCACAGAGCCATCTAAACAAGTCAAATCCGAATCTCGCCAATCGGTCTTTGTGAGCAACCACAAGGCGTTTGACATCTCCTGACATGACTTGTCCCAATACGGCAAGCATCTTTTTGCGTTTGAAGTTAAGCCCTCCTCCAATTTCTGAGACAACTTCTCCGTCTGGGTATCTGGAGACGAGATATTCGACTTGTCGGTCGAGATCGGGCAATTGATCGCGAGAACTGACTCTGGCGTAGAGGATGTTGATTCGGGTGTCCAAGCCAGATTTAGCTCTAGCTGTATAGCTTTCGACGTTGTATCGGCGCTGCTTGCCTTGGGTCCAGATTGCTTCGATTTTCCCTTGTTCATGCCAGCGCCTGAGTGTCCGCTCATTGACCCCAAGGATTTCGGCTGCTTCCCTTGGGGTGACGTATTTGACAATAGTGGTATCCTCAATTCTTTCTGCATTGTACCACTATACCCGGATATGTCCGGTTAATTAAAGATTAAGTCAACCTCTTCCCCAGCTTCCAGACGTAGCATGCTACGTCTCTACAACTCCTGCTCCCAGACGTAGCATGCTACGTCTCTACAACTCCTGCTCCCAGACGTAGCATGCTACGTCTCTACAACTCCACCACAAGACTTATTCAGCAGACCCTATATTAATCCCGATCGCTCGATGAGAACAGCAGACAGCGCGGCTATGCCTGTAATTGTCAAGGCAAATAGAGGGTGTTGACCCTGACTCACGGCAAACGAGGTGACGATTCCAGCACCCAACCCGGCAGTAACTAAGGCAGTCAAGATATCTTTATTCGTGTTTTTGTGGTACATGCGTATTTTCGTTAAATAATTTTACAACGATTCAGATAGGTTTACTCACCGTACCACTCTCTTTTCTTGAACTGAAGTCTCTACTCAATTATTGCAATCAAGATTTAAATTTAGCTACGTTTCTTAATATAATCTCGATGTGGCTTCTAAGCTGTTCGGCATTTAAACCATAATGTCAATAATGGAGAAATCCTTGCCGTAGAGCGTTTAGCGAAGCCATGCCGCAGGCTTTGCATCTTGCTCGCTACCCATTCCCAATTTAAATGCATGATAGCTGATCAAATCCGGTTAATCATTGGCGATACAGCGCTTTGCGCTGTAATAAAGTCCAGTAGATCAAAGTCCCCCTTTTTAAGGGGGATTTAGGGGGATCGACAATGTACCGCATAGCAGAGCAAACTGCTGTATATTCTCGCCCAGGCAATCCAGCAATTGCCAGACATTGAATTTGCCTGTAATGATGTGTATTGAAGATACTTAATCAGATGAGGAGTGACCCAAATTAGCCCGTGGAGCAAGTCATACTAAGTTGCAGTCTCAGGTAAAATCTGTCATGCTGAGCAGAATGCAGTGAAACGGAATGGCGCGAAGCATCTGTCCAGATTCTTCGCTTCGCTCAGAATGACATGATAGAACGCAACTTGGTATCAGCCGCACTTTTGGTGTTAGGATTTACTGTAGCAGAAGGTTTAGTAGCAACGGCTAGTGTAGCCGTTGGCAGAGAACCAACTCCGTTGGTGACCACTTGGGTTCATGCCACGGAGAATGTAGAACGTAATACTTATAGAAACCTTTTAAACTATCAACCTAGAACATTCACGTCAACCCTACCTTCCCAGACAAATTCTTTTCTGCTTACTCAAGGGTTGATCGGGCAATGTCGGGCGGCGGCGCGGTCAATTTTTATCTACGCGGAACGTTCAACCGCTAATCCGATTCGCGCCTTACAAGCCGATGAACAAGTCACCTTGGCTGAAGCTAGTGGTAGGAATGGTTGGATCGCGATTGGTTCTCCCATTAGTGGATTTGTCCAGGCGAAAGATCTTAAGCCTTGCGGCGACAGTACCGAGACTACACCTCCGCCTCCACCACCCAATCGTTGTCGCCGAGTAATTTATGAAGAAGAGGAAGGGTTAACAATTCGGGAAAGCCCCAACACCAATTCAGCGAGAGTGGGTGGCGTCTTCTTTGGCGATCGCGTCACTCTTTCTAATCCACCCCAATTTAGACTAGATGACGCTGGACGTGAATGGGTAAGGATTACCGCCCCAACTTCTGGCTGGCTATCTAATGGATTTCCGCAACTGGGCGATATTAATCTGAAGGCGTGTTTCTAGTCATTTGTCATTTGTCATTTGTCATTTGATCGGGGCGGGTTTAGTTACTTATGGGTGCTAAGGAAACAATAGTAGTAAAACCCGCCCCTACAAACCAGGTTCCGTTGAGGGAAGCACAGGGTCAAAACTTATTCCACTCGCTCAACATTTCCCGCCTTGACCCAACCTTCTTGTTCACTACCCGATAAGCGTACCCTCTGCCATTTTTGATCATCGCTTTCCTTGAGGATGATAATTTCCTTATTGTAGGCTACGCCACCAATGCGATTGGCATTGAGACTGGGAGAATCGCGCAGGCTTAATCCTTCGGGCCAGGTTACCCGCGCCTCATACGCGCCAGGGGGTAATTCCTCTTCTGGGGATTCACTGGGAGTGGGACTAGGACTGGGTTTTGGCTTCTGGGCAGATTGAGCGGGTTTCTTCGCCGAATCAGGGGATTTAACGGGTGATTTGGCTTTTTGTTCTTCGGCAAAAATGGGTTTAGCTGGATTGACTGATAATTTTGTGAAAAAGTAATAGGCGACGGCACCACCCCCGGCTAATAGGATGGTGATGCCTAGAGTAAAACCGATCAAAAATTTGGTAATACCTGATATCATAGAATTTTTTATTGGTTATTTGTCATTATTTGTCAAATAGTTATCACATTTAAAGGTTAGTCAGGGCGGGTTTTGTACAAACGTTACTATCAAGACAAAAAAGAAAGTTCCTAAACCCGCCCCTACAGACGCGCCAGGTTATTTGAGCGAAGCAAAGGATCAAAACCATGCCCTCGAAAATCGTAAAGTGTCAAAATTCAAAACGAAAAACTTCTACTGTAGTTGACGCTGAATTCGACTACTTAAACGATTATCTCTAGACGCCATGCGTGCTTTTCCCGCCGCCGCCCAGTCTTTGAGAAATTGAATTTGTTCTTGGGCAGTACGGGCAAGGGGAACGATTTGACTAGCGGCTTCTAATATATCATCGGTGGTGAAATCTCGATTTTGACTAAAGCCAATGTGCATGGCTTCGATTAGGGTTTGTTCAATTTCTGCGCCGGAAAAGTCCGGGGTTTCATAGGCGAGTCGTTCTCGATCATAGTTCTTGAGGTTATGAGGGCGCAGTCGCCCTAAATGCAGTTCAAAAATAGCTTGGCGTTCCTGTTGAGAGGGTAAGCCGACAAAGAAGATTTCATCAAATCGCCCTTTCCGCAGCATTTCCGGCGGGAGGGTTTGGATATTATTAGCGGTGGCGACGACAAATACGGGGGATTTTTTCTCGGCTAACCAGTTGATGAACGTACCAAAAACCCGACTGGCGGTACCGGAATCGCCTTTGGATTCTACTCCCGCAAAGGCTTTGTCAATTTCGTCAATCCAGAGAATACAGGGGGCTAAAGCCTCAGCAAGTTGAATCATCTGGCGGGTGCGGGATTCAGATTCACCGACTAAGCCGCCAAATAAACGCCCGACATCTAAGCGTAATAGGGGAAGATGCCAATGGTGGGCGATCGCCTTAGCCGTTAGTGATTTTCCGGTGCCTTGAATTCCCACTAACAGCAAGCCACGGGGATGGGGTAATCCATATTGTCGGGCGCGTTCGGTAAACGCACCGCCTCGGCGCAGCAGCCAGTCTTTGAGGTTGTCTAAGCCGCCAATATCGGAAATTCGTTCGCTGGTGGGATAATAGTCTAAGATTTGGGTTTGACGAATCGATTGGCGTTTCTCCTCTAGCACCATTTCCACGTCATCGGGTTGGATTTGCCCCTGCGCCGCGATCGCTCTGGCTAAGACTCGACGAATCCGTTCTAAGGATAACCCTTGACAAGAGCGCACGAGTTCATCTAATACTTTGTCGCTGAGGGATTGGCTGGTGGCGGCGACTAAGCGACTAATTTCGGCTTTGATTTCCCCAGCATCGGGTAAGGGAAACTCTTGTACCGTCAGCACTTCGGTTAAGTCTGAGGGGATGGCGACTTGGGGGGTAACAATGACGATGTTTTTCGGCTGGGATTTGAGCAGTCGCGCCAGGTTTTTCAGTTTGCGGGAAATCGAGATATCGTCCAGAAAGCGGTGAAAGTCTCTGAGGATAAAGATAGAAGGGGCGTTGGCGGGGATTTTCTCGACAAACTCTAAAGCCTGTAAGGGATTACGGCGTCCAAACCCTTGATCATTGGGGTTCCCTTGATAGCCATCGACAAAATCCCACAGATAAACCGCCCGTTCACCCAAACGTTGAGCCGCCTGTGCGATCGCGACTTCGGCTCGTTCTTCTTCCAGGGTGGGGATATAAATTAGGGGGTAGCGGGCGCGTAGCAGCAGCTCAAACTCTTCATTAAAACTCATGGGGTATTGGCGGGAAATGCGACAATTTCAAAGCGAATCAGTCACCACACCTTATTTTAGCTGTGTTGAATAAATTTAATCAGAGGAGGGCGGGTTTTGTATCTCCGTTAGGGAAAACAACCAACATTTATCCCTAAACCCGCCCCTACCTGGATCTAGGCAAATGACATAAGACGTAGCTTGCTTCTCGCGATAGCGAGTATGACATAAGACTATTAACCTGGCAATTTTCCCTTCAAAATTTCCAGAGCATCCCAACGCCGATCGGTTGGCTTAGTGCTATCATTCTCATCCATGACAATTCCTGGACAGTTGGCGTCACATAACTGTCGGGGTGGAATTTCTAGACACAATTGTTCATAGAGCCAACTATTGGGATCAAAATACCCTTGGGGATGTAAGGTTTCCACTAACTCCTCCAAGGGTGTTTCTCGTTCCAAGATACCCAGATCCTGTTGCTCGGCGGCTTCATCTAACCAAACCAGTTCCGACACATCCAGGGTTAACCGATGATTGTACTGCTGCAAACAACGGTTACAGGCTAGGGTAATAATCGTTTCTGCTTGCGCCGATACGTCTAAATAATTCCCTTGATGCTTAACGTGCAAACCTCCTCGCACAGGCGTTAGCGTTTCTAAATCGGGCAGGAATTCTTTGACCTGAATCACCTCGGTTTGCTCTGGTAATTTAAGCAATCCAGGAATATAAATTACTTCCATGATGCCACTCCTTTGCTGCCAACAAGCCACCCATACCCCCGATTTTAAACCCTAATCCTTAGTTAAGGACGTAGACGCACCACCAAGCGACGGTTTGGTTCTTGACCCTGACTGTGGGTTTCTAAATCTTCGCATTCCTGGAGCAACGTATGCACTTGACGGCGTTCTGCAGCGGAGAGCGATCGCAGTTCATAATCTTGACCCGTCTCCCGTACTTTCTGCGCCGCCTGATCTGCCAGTATCCGGAGTTCCTCTTGACGCTGTAGACGGTAACCATTGAGTTCAACGGTATACGCCGCCTGATCCGCTAATGGCTTACCGAGGTTAAGCATTGCATTTGCCAGATACTGTAGCGCATCAAGTACCTTACCATTAACGCCAATCAGGGTTTGAATCTCTGCCTCAGTCAATTGGCTTTGATCAATGGTTAACCAGTAGTTGGCTTTACTATCTTGGTTCTCATCAGTGACTTGCACCGTTGCCGACACATTAGATAAGCGTAGCAACTCTTCTAGCCACTGCTGACCCCGCTGCTGATTACTCATAGCTAACTTGACGCTTTTTTCTTGGAACGTTTCGGTTCAAATGGCAGTGATTCTCGCCCTTCGCCGGACTTGTCCTTTGATTGGGTTTTCTGTTCCGCTTTTTCTTGCTCATCAACCATTTTTTGGATATTGTCCGGTAGGGGTTCTCGCATCAAAATGAAGGATTGCAGCGTCTGAAAAACGTTAGCAATCACCATATACATCAACACCCCGGCGGGTAAGGGGAAGAAGAAGAACATCCCGGAAAATAAAACTGGCGTAATCTTATTCACCGTATTTTGCTGGGATGAACCACTAGGAGCATTTTGACCCGTGAGAACCTGGTTTACATACAAACTCACGCCAAAAAATAGAATCATGCCCACAATATCCAAGTGGATGTCGCCATCATCTCCAAAGGCACCCACTCGTCCTAAGGCATTAATAAACAAGAATCCTCGCTCGGCGGCTAGTCCAGGAATTGTCGCCTTTAGGGTTACATCACCTGGTTCTAAGGCTTCAAGGGTGCCATTTTCAGCAAAGCGTACCTTGTCTTCCCCTTTGGTGATTTCCCATTTAGGCACAATTTGGGTGTCTGGATATTCCTTCTCCAGGGTGCTTAGGGATTTTCCTTCAACGGATTGAAAGTCGATTGGGGTTTTTTCCCCCACCACTAACCGATTACCGCTGGGTAAGACGGCGGCGACGGGTGCATGAACCCCATCGGCAAAGTAAATATTTTGGGGTTTAGTGGCGAAGGCTTGAGGCTGGATGAACTCTATTTTCTCCCGGGGAAAGATTTGTACATCCACCGTGTAGCTCACATTAGAAAACGGTGATCCCCGCAATGTGGCAAATAGGGCAAATAATACAGGCATTTGCAGTAGCACAGGGAAACACCCGGCTAGAGGATTACCAAACTCCTGGAAGAGTTTGCTCATTTCCTCTTGTTGTTTTACCTTGTCATCGCCATAGCGTTGCTGAATTTCCTCTTGCCGCTTTTTCATTAAGGGTTGGGTAATTCGCATGCGCCTCATGTTGCGAATGGAACCTGCGTTCAGGGGATAGAGAGCAAAGCGAATTACCAGGGTCAGTGCCACGATGGCAAGACCGTAGCTAGGCACAATCCCGTAAAAGAAATCCAGGATTGGCAGCATGACGTTGTTGGAAAGAAACCCGATACCAAAATCCATTCGTATAAAGTCAACCTAGGCGCTGTAACGTTTTCTGAATCTAATTTATCGAATATTGGCGGCAATGGGAGGCAATGTCAGCCAATTGCTGCTGGGATTTTCGACGCTGTAACCCGATGGGGGAGGCTTTCAGGCGATTGCCTTTTTGGGCAACCCGGAGAAATTCAATGAAAAATGTATCCAAAGATACGGAAAACTAGCAGAAATTTCTTCCTTGTTCCTCCGTTCTCCCAGATAGGATGGACGCGGTGTGAATTTGGAGTTATCTGGAACAGATGAGGTGTTCAATTATTACCGACACCCACACCCTAACTACTTTTCCAGTAGCTTACCCACCTCGTCAACACGAATACCCTTGTCTAGATCATTGCTCCCTTGCTCACCGCCGCTATACTTTAAGCCTTAACCGAATCTAGGGGTTTACCCGTTTTTGCAGAAACTTTTTCACCAATATAATCGTAAATTTCGCGAAACTGAGGCATAGCCCTCAGTTCTAAGCGGCTACCATCTTTCAGGATAACCACAATATCTCCCCACAGACCGATCCCACGGGGAACTTTCCGCAGTTGTGCAATTTCGGAGTAGATAATATCCGTGCGATCGCGCCCTTGCCATCCCCCTGTCACCGAAATGCGACGAGTTGTCACCCGATAGCGCAACCACAACGCTCGCACAACCGCCCCAATGGTTAAGGGCAGGGCGATAACTGTGAACCCCAACAAAATGTTTATAATCAAATCACCGATATGGGGACCCCCCTCATAATAGGTTTCTTCTTTAATGCCCATTTATTACCTCAGCATCTACCAATAACTGCTCTAATTCTTGCAAAAATTGAGCATAATCGCACTCCAAGGCGCTGGGACGCACGCCAACTATGATATGCCAACCGGGTGTCAGTCGCGGCAATAATTGGCGCAAAGCCGCTCGTATCTGCCGTTTCAGCCGATTACGGATAACGGCTTTTTTACTGACTTTTTGGCTGACAGAAATACCGATGCGAGTGGGGGGTAGATCGGGAGGATTGAGCTGTAACTTGTCTGAACGGAGACCATTCTCATGGCTAACCCTAGGCAAATGCAAACCTCGCACGGTTAAATGACGTCCATAGCGACGAATTCCTTTTTGGTATACTGCCTGAAAATCTCGCCAATGCTTGAGTCGATTCGCCTGGGGCAACAATTGTTATTTGTCCTTGGTCATTCGTAATTTGTTAGGGAACAGGAAACAGGGCAAGGTAGAGTTTTGAGTTAACTCATAACTTCCCCATCTTCCCTCTCAACCCTGTTTCAAGACTTACTCTCAAAAGCTAGGAGCCTTAAACCAGTAACACTACACCGCTAGACGATAACGTCCTTTACTGCGGCGGGCTTTAATCACCGTTCGACCGTTTTTGGTTCGCATGCGGGCGCGAAATCCTGATTTGCGTTTTTGCTTGCGGTTACTACCGCCTAATGTACGTTTTGTCATGGTTTATTCTTTATCGCGCTACATCTTTTAAGTTTGGAAAACAGGGAGAAAGCGAAAGTCGTTATACTACTTTACCCTGTTTACCAAAGAATCACGATCTACTAGCTTAACATTCCAATAGCCTAAATAATCGTCAGAATCCAGGTTCCCATATAACGGGGTAGGGGAACATCACCGGGAGTCCACACTAGGCATTCAAAATAAAAGGTACCGCCAAACCGGGGATTTTTCACATTGGACAACACAATCTCCACCTTCTCCTGGGCTGGAACTGGCTCCTGCATATAAATCTGTAGCTGGTAATTGTCTTTATCCCAATCTACCTCAGCAATGGGTAGTGATTCGCCGTCAACTCTTACCTCAATCCGATCTGTGTCAAATTTTCCGGTGTAATAATCTGGATAACGAACGACAAACTGCTGCACCGCCAATTCCATCTTCTTGCTGGGAATCCTCAGGTAGTATCGATCCCATTGATTAGCTTGACCTCCAAACCCAAGATAGTACCTGAGGATATTTTCCCGTTGCACACCGCTAAATATAGTGAGTCCGGGATTACTCTGTGCCCAAGTCTGAACCGCTACGCCAGTCAACAAACAGCCCGTTAAAGCAACGGCTGGCATCAAGCGTCTTAGAGATTTGCTAATAAACATAAGTGGGAAACCTTTGGCTGTACAAAAACCAAGCTTTTTATTAAACTTCACAATCTTTGACTGTAGCAGATTTACCTCATGCTGTAGTCCAGCGATGGTACAGACGCTCAAGAGGTGGGAAAAGTGCCTGATGCTTATCCTCCCGCCAGGGGATCAGGGAGAGTACATTTGTAGGGGCGGGTTTTACCGATAACATTCTGTCGATGTCCGATAACTTGACTAAACCCGCCATTCTAGAGGATCAGGGGGAGGTGGAGGAGACAAGNGAGAATTTCCCAATAGACTCATTACCTATTCCATCTTGACTCTCGGCGTTGACTCCGCTAAAGTGTCTGGCAGCTTATCATCACCCTCTTCTTCGTTTTTGTTTTATCTGTAGTTAAATATACACAAAATTGCGGAAAAGCTGCTCATACTTCTGATTATTACCGAAAAATGGCGATTCTATAACTATCCAGATTGTGGAATTAATCTATATTTATCTAGTCAATGACAAATAAATTTTTCTAGCCCAAAATAACCTGTGCATTTTTGATGCAAAAGGAAGGCACAAGGGCTATCATGTCATAAAAATACTCCCTTCATGTAGGGCAGTTGCCTAACACCCAAGTTATAGTTTTTCGGTGAGTCGATAAGCAAGGAGTTGTCATG
>JGI11783J13700_1100635_pt1 | contig 15731 bp, 12 predicted proteins | sample ElkSlonscriptome_6_FD_13700 | JGI IMG/M metagenome (IMG submission 13700)
GTAAGCACAGGAGTCCGAATTTCATAAGAGTCTGGGGAAGCCGTCAGAATATAATCACAATATCCATTTAAACCCGCGCTAGGAGCCACATTGAACTCCGACCCCGAGAAAAAGCCAATTTTAAAGCCAAAGTGTCGCCGCACCTCCAAAAGCACAGGAGTAATAATTAACTCAGCCCGTGCCTTTTCGGTATTGATAGCAGTCGCCAGCGAAACATTTTCCGTTAACGTTATTTGCAGATACTCACTGGGCAGCAGTTCGGGTATACTCGCAAATAAGTCATCCGGTTCTTCCAGACTTAACCCAAATGATTCTCTAATGTGAGCCAAAGTTTTGAAGTCACTATATGCCATAGTAATTCTCCTTTTTTATTGATCCTTTATTAAGCAGCCAGCCATGTTATTCCTCACCTAATCCATTTCATCAAGAATCATTCATAATTCAGATAGGGCAGGTTTAGGGACATCAGGGTCACCAAAAACCTTAGTCGTAGAACCCGCCCCTAAACCCTCAAAACATCCTCCTCTATGATGTATCCTACCTTAACTGCGGTTGCTTTATTATCAAGTCCAATTACAGACCCTGTTGCCGTCTTCTTAACCATTTTGGCAATTATGTTAGTCGCGCCACTCTTGTTTGAACGGTTGCGACTTCCGGGTATTGTCGGCTTAATTCTGGCGGGTGTGATTGTTGGACCTAATGTCCTGGGATTATTAGAACGGGATAGTACCATCATCCTCTTGGGAACGGTGGGACTGTTGTTTTTAATGTTTATGGCGGGGTTAGAAACCAGCCTGGATGACCTGAAATATAATGCCGATAAAGCGGCAATTTTTGGTTTAGCCACATTCTCTTTCCCCATGATTCTGGGTACGGTGGCAATGTTACTTTTGGGATATAGTTGGCTAGCCTCAATTCTAGTCGCGTCCTGTTTTGCCACCCATACACTTTTGGCATTACCTATCCTAACCAAGTTGGGATTAATGCGGACACAAACCGTAACCACAACCTTGGGCGGAACGCTGATTACCAATGTTTTGGGACTCTTAGTTCTAGCAGTAGTGGTGAAAGCCGATGGGGGAAATCTAACCCTGGGGTTCTGGTTGTTTCTGATTCCTGCGCTTACTATCTATACAGTAGCGACGTTATGGGGCGTCCCGAAACTGGGGCGCTGGTTCTTTCGACAATTTGGGCATGATGAAGGGGCGGAGTTTATTTTTGTCCTAGCGACGTTGTTTGTCGTATCTTATGCAGCGGGATTAATTGAAGTGGAACCGATTATCGGCGCATTTTTAGCCGGAATTGCGATTACCCAAATTATTCCCCAGTTAAGTCCGTTAATGAATCGGATTCAGTTTATTGGCAACACCTTATTTGTGCCATTCTTTTTGATTTCCGTGGGTATGTTAATCGACCCATTAATTTTAGTCAAGCAGCCGAAATCAATCTTGGTGGCGTTGGTGATGATTGGCGCGGAAATGGTGAGTAAGTTTGGCGCTGCTTGGGCACCGGGGAAGCTATTTGGGTTTCAATTTCCGAGTATTATGGTCATGTTTGGGTTGTCCATGGCACAGGCGGCGTCTACCTTGGCGGCGATTACCGTAGCTTATGAAATTAAACTGGTGGATCAATTAACCGTAAATGGGATAATTGCCATGATTTTAGTCACCTGTGTCGCCTCACCTTGGATTACCGAACGCTGGGGAAAACAGGTGAAACCTGACGGACAACAGGAGGGAGGAAATCAAGGAAAACCGCCATCGTTGGCAAAGCGGGTGTTAGTTCCGGTGGCGAATCCCAAGACGGAAGATAATTTATTACAATTGGCATTAATTTTGGCAAAAACAGCTAAGGGAACCTTACTTCCCCTGCATGTTTTATCCGATAAAACCGGACTCATTTCCCCAGAGGCGAAACTGTTACAAACCCAGCTTTTAGCGGCGGCGGAACGAATTGCCCATGCAGCCGTAACTAAAGTAGAACCGATCGCGCGGGTGGATGATACGATTGACCGAGGGATTACCCGCACGGCAGCTGAACGAGAGGCGACGTTGATTATTTGCGGATGGAAGGGGTATTCCACGACTCGGGAGAGCTTTTTTGGCAGTGTGATTGATAATGTAATCTGGCGATCGCAGGTTCCGGTATTAATTGCCCGATTTTCCCAGCCGATTGAGAATACTGCACGAGTGGTGTTGGCGGCGACGGATCAGGAGACGGTATCGGTGACATTTAAACCGACGGTGAGGCTAGCGCAAACCTTAGCAGCAGCGTTAAAAGCCACGTTTCGATTGGTGATTGTGGTGACAGGAGTCGGGGAGTTTGACTGTCAGCCAAAGGAGTGGGGGTTGGCAAATACGAGTGGATTGGTGCAAGTGCGGGGGAATTTTGTCCAGAATGTGTCGCGGATGGTGCAACGTCATGATTTACTGATTCTGACGGCAAGTACCCATCCCAGCTACCTTTTGGCGATTCCCACATTGGGGGGAGAACCGGAGGCGATCGCACGGACGCAGCAAGACACCTCTATCATTGTCGTACATTTTCCCACGATTAGCTGAAGGAGAACGTTTTGATTGTGTAGGGGCGGGTTTGACAACTATCGTTTCTTACCTCACCTAAATTTAACTAAACCCGCCCTGACTCCTGCACAATGTTCATCCTAGCCTGCTTGCGTTGGTTGTCCTTTCGTCAACCCAACCTACTCTATCGTCATTGAGACAAAATATTCCTACTCCTCCTCCCTATCCACTAAATCACCCAGATAGAGTTCAATGAAAGTCTCAGCGGCGGAGGGATTGATTGTATTCAGCGCTTTGACAATATCCGCAACGGTTTCGGCTGTTGGGTCTATTTTTTCATGAAACCAACGAAACACTTTGTTTCGCTCAATCCCTAAAGCTACCGCCAATTTATTTTGGCTGATTTTATGGGCTTCTAGGGTCTGTTTGAGGGCTTGTCCTGCTCTTCCCATACTTCTGTAGCGCTTACCTTGTCCGCAGGACAATCGTGTCAGAGGAGCATGACCTCGTAAATGTTGCCAAGTTTGATAACATCTGCTAATCTTTTCGATGTTACCAAGTTTGATAACATTTTCAGCAACAATTAGGTGAATCCAATGTCTCAAGAATTTGTTCCAAATAACCTAGAAAAAGTACCTCCCGCCCCATCAGCGACGCCAGAATCTACCGCTAGCCGTGAACCTGTGAAAATCTCGATTATTGGCTCTCGTCGAGGCGTCAAAAGTATCATTTACAGGTTGTACCGTCTCCAGTTTGCTGAAGTGACGGCTTGGAGTCCCTTACAACCGACAGGTAAACCGGGTGAATTTGTGAGTATGCTGATTCGGCAAATTTCTTTTCGTTCCGAGTAACAAGAGTCTGATTGACCCATAGCTGTACAGGCGAGTTTGTGTGACCCACTTGTCCGCAAAACTCGCTATCCCTGCGCTCCTGTTATAGTCGAGGAATGTAGAGATGCGACGGGTATACCTGGAGGACAGGATGAATCACTTTGCTAGTTTGATGTCTTTTTTACGCGATCGCAAGGCTTTTTTGACCGAGGTTGAGAAGGAAATCGGACTCGACCGTAAAATTGTTTCATTATTAGTGTGTAGCGCCTCCTTTCTCGCGTTGTACGGCTTGGTGATTGGGGCGTCGAGTCATTGGCTGCAGGCGATTAGTTCAGCGATTAAGTTACCGGGTCTTTATTTAATCACACTGCTGGTCTGTCTGCCCAGTTTATATATTTTCGAGGTAGTTACAGGTTCCCAGCGCAACTTTCGCCAATATTTGGTGTTGCTTTTAGCTACAACGTCAGTGATCAGTGTCATGCTTTTGGCGTTTGTTCCTGTTGTCTTGTTTTTCCTGCTCTCGGTTAATGATTACAATTTCTTTAAGTTACTCAATGTCGTCATTTTTGCCTTAACTGGCGTGATCGGTGTCCAGTTTTTTTACCAAAGCATGAAATCGCTGCATTCTCATTCTCAAGATACAGATAAATCCCGTAATTTGAAGGTTGTGCAAGCTTGGTTATTTCTATACGGCTTTGTTGGCAGTCAGTTGGGTTGGTCACTGCGACCATTTTTTGGTACTCCAGGAAAAGACTTTGCGCTGTTTCGTCCCTTAGAGAGTAATTTCTATGTGCATATTTTTAAAACGCTGACTCACGCTCTAGGATTAAACTAAGCCAAACAATTTCATCATCCAGGAGATACGTTCATGCTAAATAATGTAGCAGAATTGCCGATTACTCCAGCGGAATTAGAGCAAAGCGGGGGTTTAGATCTGAAGGCGGGACTGGTGACAACGGTTTACCGTGGGGTATTTTGGCGAAATCCGCAACAACTGCGATCGCTCCTGTTTATTGAGGTCTTTAGTTTAGGTCTAATTCTGATTTTTGTGATGCCTGTGGGGTTTCTTGCGGTGAAGCGATCAGGGAATTTACCAAGTGATGGGGCGGACATTGCCAATTTATTTCTATTATTTTTGGCGGGATCAGTCTTGATTTTGGCATTGGCAAATATTTGGCTTGTGAATCAGGCAAAACGCTGGAAATCTGTGGCTAAGTTGTTACGCCAAGTGGATAAGTACAATCGTGTAGTTAAATCCCTAGCCATGCTGAATCAACTGAGTCGGACTGAAAATAATCTGCAAGGGGATAACTCGTTAGAAGGTGAAAAAGTGCTGGGCGCTTTACGGGTAACTAAAAACAGTTTACTGCAAGCAATTAAGATAGAAATTATTCGCACGAAACAAGGGGTGATGGCACGACCGGATGAATTGATGGTTACATTAGAGAATAATTTAACCAGTTTGGTTGCGGGAGAACTTGATCCGCCAACGGATCAGTATGGTTATTTGCTCGATGAAGCGCTGCAAATTGCGATGAGTGTGGAGCAACAAATGCGAGATTTGTAAGTCGATATAAAATTATGAAATAAATTTGTTGACTTTACGCGAAAGTAAGTCTTTGAACCCGTTTTCAGTAAGCCCTAATACCCGCCAAGAACTCAAGTTCTTGGCTAAAAGCTCAAGTCGTCTAAAGACGACTCAAACTCTTATCCAGTCAGCCTGAGTATGTCAACCGTGCGATCGCATCGTGTAATTCCTCTTTTGTATAAAGGGTATTGGATTTTACCCGAATTTATTGGCTAAACCCGCTTCTACTACCTAACCCACACTCTAATCCTGGAGAACCGCAGCTACCCGCTTGAAGATTTGAAGCACATCATAAAGCTGGTTACGGCGAGGAAGAAGCGAAAATACATCAGATATATCGTACTCAGGAAATGCTTGTTGGCTTAACTTCAAAAAAGCAAACATCCCCCCATTTGTCACCATACCATAAACGGGTTGATCAGGATGACGGTTCGCCATCATATAAGCCAAAGCTTGGGGAATCGCTAACTCAATATTAAGGTCACTGTGTTTAGCTTCTAGTACCACAACCCAAAATTGCTCCAACACGACCAAAAAATCTATCCGTCCCCGCAAAATCTCATCATCAACAACAGTCGTAATTTCAACCGATACTTCTGATCGCAGCTTAAAAGGGAAATCATAAAAACCCGCCAATTCCAGCAAACGAGACACAACAATCAGATTGACCGCTCCCTCGGCTAAGACTCCATCGGCTCGATGATAGCGGTATCTGTCTCTAATCTGGTCTAACGTAGCTTGCTCCTGTTGGGTGAGTTCAGGCAAGTTCTCAAACCATTCTGTAAAGAATTGTTCATCTTCCGTTCGCCGAAGATTAAACTTGTTATGGACATCGTTTAGGGTTTTAATCGTTTGGGTAATTGCGGTTTGAACCATCTGTCTGGTTTTGTTTCAGTTGTTCTAGTTAATTTTACACTTCATAGGTTAATACCAAGAGGTGTAGGGTGCGTTAGGCGCATAGTTTTTATTCACTTTTATTCCCAACAGAACATCCGTGCGCCGTAACGCACCAACCAAGGTGGTGCTGAGGATTGTTACTCGCGATCGCGTGACACGATAGATTTTAATTTTGACTTATTATTTGCCGCTAACGGCTATTACTAAATAGATTTCAATATTATACAAAATTACGGCTTTGAAGCCAAAAAAGCTAAGCGGGCAAGAAGGTAAAAGAGAAAAGGGCTACGAAAGAATCCTGGGAGCGACACCCACCACTCGTAATCCGATATACTTAAGTCCGTATACGAATTCATTGAAGTAACGAAAGGCACAACGACAGAAATTAGGACGGTTATCCCAACTACCACCGCGTATAATTTTTGAAGTATACTTGTCATTCAGCCAAGCACTACCATCCGTTGGGGCTTTTTCATAACTGTGGTGATAGTCATCTTCGCACCATTCAAATACATTTCCGTGCATATCGTAGAGTCCGAAAGCGTTGGCAGTCTTAAAATATCCAACTGGTGTAGTTTGTTCTCTATATTTTCCTTTGGGACTCTCGCCATAAGTGTAGTTGCCATCATAGTTTACATAATCAGTGGTAATAATCTTGCCAAAATGAAAAGGATTGGTCGTTCCAGCACGACAGGCATATTCCCATTCGGCTTCTGAGGGAAGTCGATACTCTTTTTTTGTCCTTTGACTCAGCCGTACACAAAATTCTTTAGCATCAAGCCAAGAGATACATTCAACGGGTCTATTCCACCGACTAAAAGCGTTTAACATAGACTCATCTGACTTTCCCTGTGGAACAAAACGTGGAGAATTCTCTGGTCTATCACTTTTTAAGGGGGACAGAAGGGAAAGCTCTTTGAGATCTTCTTTAAAGCAAGATGGGTCTGGATTTAACTCTCGATTTACAGGTTCCCATCCAGCGACAACACGCCATTGAGCTTGGGTAATCGGGTAACGTCCCATGAAAAATGACGGGACAGTCACTTGATGTTGGGGACTTTCACTATTATCTCGCTTTAGCTCATCTTCCGGTGAACCCATCAGGAATGTACCACTGGGAATCAGTGTCATCTCCAGTCCGATATTTTCGGATAGAACTTCAGTGTAATATCGTGCTTGTCTTTGCTCTTTGCGGATAACCAGTTTAACCATATTAGAACCAATCAGGTAACGTTTCGGATGCTTTTGGTATCACTCGAACAGGTCTGTACTCTTCCTGGTACGCCTGACAGATTCCTATCTATCCGTTCTGACATAAAAGAGAGCTGGGAGCGACACCCACCACGCGCAAGCCGAAAGAGAAGCTACTGAAGCCGGGGAAGTCATAGTAACGGTAGGCACAACGGCAGTTATTTGGGTAGAAGTCCCAACTACCGCCACGTAGTATTCTTGTAGTATTTTTGTCACTTGTCCAAGCGCTGCCATCTGTTGGCGCATTTTTATAACTATCGTGATAGTCATCTTCGCACCACTCGTATACATTTCCGTGCATATCGTAGAGTCCAAAAGCATTGGCAACCTGAAAATATCCAACTGGCGTGGTTTGTTCTCGATACTCCCCTTCAGGACTCTCACCATAAGTATAGTTGCCGTTATAGTTAACATAGTCAGTGGTAATAATCTTGCCAAAATGAAAAGGAGTTGTGGTTTCAGCACGACAGGCATATTCCCATTCGGCTTCCGTGGGGAAACGATACTCTTTTTTTGTCCTTTGACTCAGCCGCGCACAAAATTCTTTAGCAGAATACCAAGAGACGTTTTCCACAGGTCTATCCCACCGACTAAAAGATCTTTTGGTAGGTTCTTCTTGAAATCTAGATGGGTTATTATCTAACTTACGCTCTACAGGTTCCCAGCCTGCGACAACGCGCCATTGAGCCTGGGTAATCGGATAGCGTCCTATAAAAAATAAAAAATGATGGAACAGTGACTTGATGTTGGGGACTTTCATTTTTTCTTCGCTCTGGCTCATCTTCCGGTGAACCCATTAGGAATGTACCACCAGGAATCAGCGTCATCTCCAGTCCAACATTTTCGGATAGAACTTCCGTGTAATATTGGGCTTGTCTTTGTTCTTTGCGGATAACCAGTTTTACCATATATTGTAGGGGCGCACCGACGTGCGCCCAGAAACCTCATAATATCTATTTCACTATTTTAGCGGTGTCCAGCTATCCCCTTGTGCTAATCGCCTGCTACGCCATTAAAATTGTAAAACATGAGGTGTAGGGTGCGTTAGGCGCATAGTTTGTATTTAGTTTTATCCCTAACAGAACACCCCCGCGCCGTAACGCACCACCTTAAATTTCACCACCTCAATCGGTGCGTTACGCTTCGCTAACGCACCCTACAAATTTATATTTACACAACCAATAAACCGTGAGTGCCTATCTAGCAGATTGGTTGGCATGAAGTCATCAGATGCGAAAAAAAACAGCAAGAAAATCCGCCACCATTTATTGAAAAACTACGAGCATTGAAGGCAAAAAAACAAGCAAATCTTATGGGCGCACGTCGGTGCTACCCTATAGTTTATGGGCGTAATGCTAATCTATCCAATTAGGTTGAGTGACACGCACCACACGCAATCCGATGCGGTAGTTCTTACTGCCAATATCGAGGTAAACACGGTACGCACAACGACAATAATTCGGGTAGTCGTCCCAACTACCACCGCGCAGTATTTTTGTCGTGTTTATGTTACTTGATAGCCAAGCACTGCCATCCGTTGGGGCATTTTCATAATTTTTGTGATAATCATCTTCACACCACTCGTAAACATTACCATGCATATCATATAGCCCAAAGACATTAGGTGGAAAACGACCCACTGCTGTTGTTTGTCCTCGATACTCCCCTTTAGGTTCTTCTGTATAGATAGAACTAGCACGATAGTTTGCTAACTTATCCGTCAACGTTTCGCCAAAGTGAAACGGTGGATAAGAAAAATTTTTGTTCACATCATCACTTACTGCTCGACAAGCGTATTCCCACTCAGTTTCTGTGGGTAGGCGGTATTTTTGTCCAGTCAGTTGAGAAAGTCTCTGACAAAACTCGATAGCATCATACCAACTCACTCGTTCTATAGGTCTATCCCATCGGCTAGGAGATTCCCCCCCAGCCTCTTGTTTGAAGGAGAAATCTAAAGTCTGCTTGGCAAAGGAAGAGTTAGGCAGATCAGCTTTAAAATTAGCTGGCTCCGGTTTAAGGTCACGCTCAACCTTGAGATGAGTCATATTTGCAACAGCTTTCCATTGCCCCTGAGTGATGGGATATTTTCCCATAAAAAAGGGTAAAACTGTGACTCGGTGTTGCGGTCTTTCCCGCTTAAAAAAATCAAAATCATATTTTTCACACAGTCTCTCGATCTCCTCATCCTCTGTCCCCATTAAAAATGTGCCACCGGGGATATAAACCATATCCAGGCTAATGCCATCGCCTAAATCTTCCGTAAAATAGTGAGCCGTTTTAGTTTCAGTGTTGATAATTTCCCCTTGGCGGTTCACCGTAACCGTCTCAAAACTAAATTGATTCAACTTTTCAACAACGCTATCAGCAGACTCACTATCATCCGTATCGATAAATACAACATCAAACGTATAGGTATCCAGCCTCAATTCTTCTACCTCTGAACCCGGAACCGTCTCCTCTCCCTCTGCGGCAACCTCATAACCCAAGTGCTGCAAAATATCCTGAGTAACCCTAGCAAAAGGCTTGACAATTGCCCCAATCGCTTCATCTTCAATCTGATCTGGATTTCGCAACCAAGCGACAAACTCTCGTAGAGTTTTACCCAGTTTTTTCGCCAAATCACGAGACACTTGATCCAATACTTGCTCACTATCAGGAACGGGAACCAACTTGAGTAATTCTTCCCGCACCCCATCGATAAACTCATACTGCACTTGCTCTGGATTCGTCTCTGGGGTAATCTCTGTCACAGGTTGGAGTAATCCGCCTAAAAACACCTCCGCTACCTGGATTTGCTGCGACTCCTCTAACATCGAATCTTGAATTAATCGCACCACGGGCATGGTAATGATTGGTGCAGCCGCTAACAATCCCGCCAATCGTTGAGCTAGGGGCGAGGCATTCAAGGTAAAATGAGACACTCGCTCCTGGGCTGTGGGTGTCTGTGCCGATTTTGCTCTCCTGGATGCGGCTAATAAATCCGGGCGCAACACATAACCGGGTGTCTGGGCTTCCCCCTGTCCCGTGAGCATTTGACTCCAAACCCTTGCCCGTTCGGGTTCCAGAGTTATCACAGGAATATTAATCCCCTGAGCCAGACGACGCCGTTTTGCTAGACGATTCACTTCAACTCGGAGATGGGGATTCAGCAGGCTGATTCCTGAACTGCGGAATTGAGCCGGAGTCGCTACACCGAGGGCTGTACGAGACCACATCCAGGCGGGTAGCATTTGTAGAATCACCACCGGATTGCTGGCTGTCCATTCGGCTAAAATCGAGAGGATTTGAGCATCTCGCCACAATTCATCGGTTGTATCACTCACCAGGATAATCAAGCGGCGGTTTTGCGGGTCAATCAGTTCTTTGGCAGAATGGGAGCCAGTTTGAGAGCGTAAATAAATCTGATTTGCCTGATCCCGCCCCATCCCCCACACCCGCACATCGCGAAACATTCCATAGTGCTTTAAGGTTTGCTCTAGTTCATCAACCGCGTGTCGCCAGAGGATCATCGATTCACTTTCATCAATGACTAAGGCTAACTCTAACCAGGGTTCTAGTGCGGGTTGTAACTGGGGTATCCACAAATCAGTTTGAGCAATCCAATCCACCGTGGCTGACTCATCAATCACCTGTTCTGTGGAGGAGGGGACATTTCGCAATAAGGGTTTGAGGGCGCGAATAAAGTCGAGGGGTTCGCGCAGAGAACGAGCATCGGGAACAGATAGCGGGATATAGTCTGACTCAGAGGTGCGGGGGGTGCGGGTTTGAGTGGTTGCGTAGATGTTAATGGTGGAGGGTGTTATGGCTGGAGGGGGGTGGTTGATAGTTGGGGATGAAGGGATTTCGATGGGTTGTTGAATCGGGGGTGGAGAGGGCGTCTGGGTTTTGGTGTCTGGGGATGGTGTGAGGGGCGAGGGCTGGGTTTGGATGCGTTTTTGACGTTCGAGCGTTAGCCACAGTAAATCGGCGACTTCTGTTGGGTTTAAGTCGAGTTCTGAGCCGAGAATTGTGATTAACTGCTCGATCATAATAAGGTGGAGGAACTAACGGGAATTTATCGTAGGGGCGCACCGACGTGCGCCCGGAAAATTACCAATGTGCGCCAATAAAACCAATTCTATTTTATATGATTCACGGTCACAGCCTGAGCAAAGCAAAGGAACAACAGCAAAGCATTTGGTGAGATTCTAGGCTAACGCCAAGCTTCGCTAACACTTCGCTATCGCTGCGTTCAGAATGACAGACTCTGACAGTAGTAAGTATATTATCCATAGCTTACATGAATGCCCAAAACCTACCCCTACAGATGAATTATTGCAGGTTTCTGCATTCAAAACAATGGTGCGTTACGCTCCGCTAACGCACCCTACAATTTTGCTTAAATAAAAAATGACAAATGACAATGACACTTTATTGATCAACGGCGCTATCGAGACGCTTTAATAAAAGCTGTTTCAAAGACTCTTGATCCATAGTATCAGGCTGGACTTGTCGGGAGAATAAATAAATGGTACTTAAAAGTTGGTCAGTGGCAACGTCTTTTCCTTGTTGTTGCTGCACAAAGTCTTGAATTAGTTGGTTAATGGTTCCTTGCGCCTGTTGCCAATACTGTTCTCCTAATTCCTTGGCAAAATGAGCATTGACAACTTCACTGAGAAACTCAGCATCATTAGGTTCTGGCATTCTGACGCGAATACAGCGCCGCAAAAAGGCAGGGGGAAAGTCTCGTTCCCCGTTACTGGTCATGACGACAATGGGAAATTTATTACACTGTACCTGACCCCGTTGTATCTCAGTATCTAGTCCGGGATCAGCGGTTCTTACGGTGACGGATGGAGTCTGTAGGCGTTCTAATTCAAGAATGGAATAGCCTCCTTCTTCAAAGAGATTGAGTAAATCGTTGGGGAGGTTAATATCACTTTTGTCAATTTCATCAATGAGTAATACTCTGGGGTGATAGCTGGGTAAAAATGCAGTTCCTACGGCTCCAAGTTGTAAATACTGACCGATGTTTTCTTCGAGTTGCTGTGGTGGTGCTTGACCTAATTCTTGTTTAAGTTTGAGCAATTGTAGGTTTTGCAGTCGCGCGATCGCGTCGTAGTTATAGAGTCCATTCTGGAGATTGGTACGAGTGGTGATTGACCAAGCCAGCACTGATCCGAGTTGCAACTCATACGCGATCGCATACGCTAGAGAGGTTTTCCCAGAACCCGGACGTCCGGTGACAAGGAGGGGACGACGCAGATAAATGGCAGCATTGACGCCTTCTATGAGTTCTTTGTACGCCTGATAGATTTTCGCTTTTTTATCTGGAGTATCTGGATCAATTGTATCACGGTTTTGGGGTGGATAAAGTACCCGAAAACTTTTGCCCCGTTGATAGTCTCGACTATCTTCTTTCACTAAGCGGAGAATCTTTTGCCACCTAGATTTTAGAGCTTTTTCATTAATATCTTGGTGACGCTTGAACTGTCGCCAACTGGGAGGATCAGGCAAAGTGTTAATTGCATGATGCGGTTCTCGATTCCCGTAAAATATTTTCCAATCGGTCATAATTTATAAATAAAGAAGGTTTGTAGTAAGCGCTTTAGCGCTTATGTCACGCTTCGTGACCACTACGAATGTTACTGTCCAAATCGTAAAGGATTTAGGGGAGGATTGCGCTCTGGATTATCCAGCAACATTGCCACATGATAACCCCACTGCTTTTGCGGGTTGGAACTGCCATAAGCGGCTTTTCGTTTGAGCCAGAGCTGATCAATTAAGTGATTGTGATCCAGTAAACACTTGGCACAGAGCAGGTGATCAAAATGAGACATATTATCATTCTCTAAATCACGCGATCGCAGCCACAGCGCTAAAGGTACTCCAGTCTCATAGAGGGCAAAAAATAGATCCTCTCGCTCCACGTCTGACTCAGGTAAAAAGCAACTTAAACCAATGGTTTGTTGCTCAGTGAGTTCTTGCTCTAATCCATAATAACAATAACTTTCTTCTTGTTCTATACGTTTAATCCGCGTCGGCAAACTGTCCTCTTTAAATATTTTCATCAGTTTCCAAACGCCTTCGAGTTTATCAGCATAATAGGCATCAAACAGTCGCTCGTAAGAGCGGACGATCACTCGGTATTCCCGTCCCAGTTGCCGTTTTCTCCGAGGTAATCTGGGAATTAACCATAAATCAACAGATTCAGCTAGATAATCAAAGGGTAAAAAGAGTTCAATGACTAAATTATAGGTTTTGGGGCTTCCTCGCAAATAAATATTACCACACTGTTTTAATAAATCTTTTAAGTAGTGAGAGATCTTTTCCTCTAAGGTTTCATCGGCGGATACCTGACAAGTGATAATCGCTGAATTATCCGGATGAGACTGATAGGGAGACCTCGAATCGGGTTTGAGTAAAATAGGAATCGGGGCTTTATCCGCTAACTGCAAATGGGTGGTTAGATGCAATGGATCGTGGGGATGCTGTTGTTGTATGACTACTAACAAACAAGCGTTCAATATTTCCTTGTTATCGTCTCCATTGTTACCATAACCGCTATAGTTCCTGCTGTTTAACCATCCCTTGAATTGGTCTTGTAATTCTGGCGCTATCTTGGGATGACAACTAAGAATGTGCAGTACGGAAATAAGTGATGACGTGCCATCCGGCTTTTGAGAAAACTGTTCTTGGATAACAGTTAAAAAACTATCAATGCTCAACGATTCATCCAAGGCTAACCAGTGGTTAAGCGCATAAGCCGAAACTCCTTCCATCATTGCCCATGTAAGAATCGGGCGATCGATTTGTTCTAGATAGGGCTGCAAAATTCCTAAATCATCATTAGGGATTTGAGCAGATTTGGATACGGTTTTGAGTAGAGAGGTTACCGAATATTTCACTAACGGCAAACGGCTGCCTTTTCCCATAAATGTGGGTTCTTGACGACCTGTTTCTAATCGTTTCGAGGCTTGATCAAAGGCTTGCCCGATGGTGACAATTCCATCGTCATCGGCTTGATCCTGGGACAAGGCTTCGAGTAATGCCCCCGTAAATTCACTATGACGTTTTGATTTTCTTGCCCATGACTGTTCATAGGCTTGACAAGCGGCGATAAAATAGTAGGTGGTGTTGTTTTGGAAAATAGTAAAGCTAGTATTTATTTCTTGAATTAACGCCCCACCATGACAAGCATCGATAATGACAATCAGACTACTTAATTCGGTGTTATTAATCAGTTTAGTAATGCTTTCTAAGGGAATAGCATTATCTTTGACAGCCCAGTCTGTCCCTTTTTTACTCAATTGACAGTCAGATGCAGCTAAGTATCCCTTTTGTGAGACTTCATCGGTGAGAGGATCTTGTTGCTTCTCTAAAACGCCATGACCGGAAAAGTAAATAATTGCGTCTTTATTTTTGGCTTGCTCACTGAGAAAGGTTTTCAAGGATTGAATCAATTCATCTCCAGTGACTTGACCGGACAACAGAGTAATATGATTACGGGGACAGTTTCCATAGTCTTCCAGAATCTGGGCAAAATCTTTGGCGTCAATGACTGACTTACTCAGATCCTGTAAATATTGACTATTGTAGGTTTCAATTCCAACGATTAAAGCATATCGAGCCATTTTACTGAAAACGAATGAATGTCTCTAGAAGGTAAGAGGAATGGTACTGAATTAATGCTGGTGGGTTTCGACTTCGCTCAACCCACCCTACGGTCTATCCAGAGTTTCGGCAATCTTTAAATGCTGAATGAGTGTACCATTGAAGTTAAGAGCCGTCTATAGACGTAGGATAGCATCTTTAATGTAAGGTATAAAATACCTGTTCTCTGTAAGGGCAACCCGCTTGCATAACTTAACAATTGTAGTCCTCTTAATTTGATCGGGTCGCCCTCTCCTCCAAGCAGTAAAAGAGTCTACGGGTTAAGGGTGTACCTGATTAAGGTGAAAACTGTTATAAAAGAGTTGAATTGTTCACCCTACTTAAGATTTCAAAATGTCAGATCCGCACACTCAACGTTTCTTCATGGCTGATGAGGACGGAGAACCATTAGAAGTTGTCCTTTATTCTAAAAATCCAGTTGAACTTGACCCAGCTAAAACTCCGGTGAGGACTCCTGATGAAGAGGAGAGTGATTTGGAACGGAAAGGAACCGCAGATGTCGCGATCGCCTCAATCCAACAAGCCCATAAATACATCCGCTTCTACACTAAATATGTTATTGGCGCATTTAAAGAGTTTTCGTCGGCAGAAATTGAAGAGATGAATATTAAATTTGGTCTAAAAATTGCTGGAAAGACAGGTTTGCCGATGCTGGCTGAAGGGTCAAGTAACGCTGATTTTGAAGTCTCTATTAAATGCAAGTTTCCCAATAAAAATGGTAACCGTTGAGGATAATAAAATTGTTGTTGGTGGCTGACAAGGTGACACCGCCTAAAAGAGTGGACGAGATTTTTCGGTGAGATCGGGCGCACGTCGGTCATCCGTGTCAACTTAAGGTCGAAAACCAATGCTGGTAAGGTTTTCAGCTATGTCTATTTACTGCTCAAAATTTCCCCCTCATCCCCTAACCCCTTCTCCCACCGTGGGGAGAAGGGGGATCGGATGCTCTTGCTCCCCTCTCCCCGGCGTGGGAGAGGGGCTGGGGTTGAG
>JGI11783J13700_1017337_pt1 | contig 15470 bp, 7 predicted proteins | sample ElkSlonscriptome_6_FD_13700 | JGI IMG/M metagenome (IMG submission 13700)
AGTTGATTTACTATTAATACTAGAAAACAATGCCAAAACCGACACAAGCCCACATGTCTCGCACAATCTCTAAGAGTCAGCCCAGTGGCGCGAAGGATATGACTAAGCGTCAGATGGAATATTATATGGGAGCAAAGCTGATTGAGGTTGGGGTTAATCCAAAATCGGCGATTTATCGTTGGTCAATGGAAGATAAAGGAAGTCGTGAAGTGTGGACATATAGCGCCTACTGGAGTGATTCTAAAGAGGAATTCTTGCACAAGGAACAGGAATCCTAGTGCAGCTGGGGGAGCAGGGGGAGCTGGGGGAGATATTCGCGGTGAGTGTGATTATGGAATGTTGGGTTGAGCGAAGTCGAAACCCAACCTACAAATTAGCTGCATAAGCTGTTCGGCATTTAAACCTTAATGTCAATAATGGCTCTCATCCGTGTAGTGCGTTTAGCGAAGCCATGCCGCAGGCTTTGCATCTTGCTCGCTACTAATACTCAATTTAAATGCATGACAGCTTATCACTCCTTTTAATTGAAATGTCACTTTATGGTTGGCGCTTAAATGCTTATGGCGCTAAAGCGCAACTACAAACAAACATTTAACTTAGTTGGGCGACTATCTGATTTTGTAAGACGGTTTGCTCGGTGAGTAAGTCGTCTACTGTTAATCGTAATGCGCGATCGCGATCGACTGAAAACTTGAGTTTGATCCGATCGCGTCCCGGATTTCCGGGGGGTGTAAGCTGGGCAATGGTTCTGGCTCCGTCGCGATCATTCAAGGGTTGTACTGAGGTTTTGCTGCCACCCAGTCGGCGTGTGACTAAGCGATCGCCTTCAAAGTATACCTCGGTTGCTCCGGTTTCTGCGCCTAATTCACCGACAATTAATTCAAGGCTGGGTTGATTGTCTACTGACGCCCCTACTACTAATTCCACGGGATTACTCATCGGATAGGGTTGTCCGGCTTTAATAATCGGATGCCAATTGTGACAGTTATTCCGTCGATCCCAGTAGCGAATCCCATAGCTATGGTAGAGGAAGTCTTGGACTTCAATCCCTTGGGCTAGTTGTAATGCGCCTTGGGCGATGGCTTCAAAGGGTTTTAGGGAACGAATCTTTTCGGCGTCAAAGTATTGCTTCACCCACTCTTGAACGGCGGGAATTTTTACGGTTCCCCCTACCAACAATACAGCATCGATATCGGCGACTTCGATACCACTACGCCGTGCTTGTTGCAGGAGTTGGGTCATTCGTTCATTCAGGTTATCAAAGAATTGGTATTCCTTTAAAATGGTTTCTAAGGTTTGCCGATCTAGATTCAGTTCATAACTCTCTAGTGTTTCATCATTAAAGTAAACTTCCGTGGCTGTCGGTTCTGTAGATAGCTTAATTTTCAGGCGTTCAGCCAATCGCGTGGTTAAGGGCGATCGCGAAATTCCCTGGGTTTGGACAAAATAATCCACTAACCAGTTATCAATATCTGAACCACCTAAGTTCTGCCCTGCTTTGGCGAGTACCCGCGCTATTTTGGGCTTTTGTCCGGAACGTTCACCTAAGACTTTCTCGCCCCATTTAAGGATAAAACCCAGGGGCTTTGTTCCGGTTTGTACCTCTTGATTTAATTGCACTAGGGATAAATCTAAAGTACCGCCACCAAAATCCACGACGAGGAGGGTTTCACCGTCTACCACACCATAGCCCAAAGCGGCGGCGGTTGGTTCATCCAGTATCCGCAGTTGTTCCACGGGTAAGGATTGACACACTCCGGTTAACCAGTGGCGATAAGCCTCAAAGCTATCGACGGGTACGGTAAGAATTAAGGAGTCAATCCTGTCTGTGGGGGAGGGGGAGAGTTTGGCGATAATTTGGCTGAGGAACCATTGTCCAATTTGCTCAAAACTGATGGTTTGTTCATCCAATTCCGGCAAAAATCCCTGAATCTGGGAACCTATCCCCCGTTTGAAACTGGAGAAAAAGCGGGGATCGGTGGTAAGATCTAAGCCGCGATCGCGCACGGTTTGACCGACGATCACCTGACCTGGCTGGGCATCCTCAACATAGACCAAACTGGGAATCAGGGGCGGATTTTGGGCAAGTTGTACTGATAAACCAGGTAGGCTGACGGTTTCCGCTTCGCCAGTGGCGGCGTTCCATCGAGTTACGACAGTATTGCTTGTGCCAAAATCAATTGCGTAGTTAGTCATTTGTCTTTAGACAGGGAACAGGGAACAGGGAACAGGGAACAGGAATTTATCATTTCTATTTTAGAATAGGAATTTCGACAATAAACTCTGTTCCTTGACCTGGATTGGAAACACACTGAAGTTGACCTTGATGTTTTTCGACAATAATTTCGTGGCTAATCGATAAGCCTAATCCGGTGCCGCGTCCTACTGGTTTTGTGGTAAAGAATGGATCAAATATTTGGGGAATAATATCGGTATTAATTCCGGCACCATTATCCGCAATCCGAATAACGGCAAAGTCCGATGGTTGTTGTTTATGACCATTATCGTCTGTACTCTGACTCTTTTGAACCATTTCGGTGTGAATTTTAATCATCCGGGGAGCGGGTTTATTATCTAAGGCATCAATCCCATTACTCAGCACGTTCATAAATACCTGATTTAACTGACTGGCGTAGCAGGTAATTGCTGGAATTTCACCGTATTCTTTAATCACTTCAATTTGGGGACGATTGCCTGATGCCTTGAGGCGATGCTGTAAAATAATCAAGGTATTATCTATACTTTCATGAATGTCAATTGCTTTTCGCTCGGATTCATGATGTCGAGAGAAAATGCGTAAGGATTGAACAATTTGCTGAATACGATCAGCACCTATATTCATCGATTTGATTACATTCTGCCAATCCTCACTGACGAACTCCCAGTCAATCTCCTCAATAATATCTTGGATTTCTTCAGGAGGATTGGGGTAATTTATGGTATAGGCATTAATTAAGCGAGTGAGATCGACAAAATAATTTTTAGCATAGGTGAGATTCCCGCCAATAAAGTTGACAGGATTATTAATTTCATGCGCCACACCTGCCACCATTTGCCCTAAGCTGGACATTTTCTCATTATGAATCAGTTGAGTTTGGGCGCGTTTGAGTTCAGCTAATGCTGTCTCCAGTTGGATCGATTTTTCTTGTTCTCGCTGAATCGATTGATGCAAGTCTTCCTCGGCTTGTTTGCGTTGGCTAATATCTTTGAGTGAACCCACCATCCGCTGGGGTTTTCCTTCCTCATCCCATAAAGCTTGTCCGCGACACATTACCCATTTATAGTCACCATTTTGGCATTGTAAGCGATATTCAATTTCATAATAATGGATTTTTCGCTGCAAGTAGTTTTGGGTTGTTTCGATAATTTGCTCCACATCATCGGGATGGATACGACTAATCCATTCATCAAAACGATGTACAATTTTACAGGTTTCATCGTGGCAATTTTGATTACCGATAATTTCCTGAAACCGCTCAGACGTAAACACTTCACCACTTTGTAAATTCCAATCCCAAATTCCATCATTATTTCCTTGTAAGACTAACTGCCAGCGTTCTTCACTTTGGCGTAAATCTTCTTCAATTCGCTTGCGTTCTGTAATATCTTTGCCGACGGTGATTACACAGCGTTCCCCTTTCAAATCAATAAACTCAGCCGATAATAATAAGGTAATAATCTCACCCCATTTAGTCCGCCATTTCGTTTCCCAGTTACACAGTGATCCTTGTCGATGTAAAAGCTGTTCAAACTGAACCATATTTTCCGGATTGACTACCAAGTTTAGAGCAAAAATTGTCTGACCAATGACAGCTTTTCTCTCATACCCCAATAGATTGAGAAAACTTTGATTCACATCGATATAGCGTCCGTCTGGGCAAGTGCTAATCGTAATCGGGTCAGGGCTACAACTAAAAGCTTTGGCAAATTTTTCTTCTGAGATTTTGCGGGCTACTTCGGCGCGTTGGCGTTCTTGGACTTCTAAGAGTAATGAGGTGAGATCGGCGATAGAACGGGCAAAGTTTTGCTCTTCTGGTGTCCAATGTCGGCACGTTTCTATCTGTTCAATACATAACACACCTACAGTTTTTCCGCCCAATCGTAAAGGGGTGTCTAGCATTGATGTTATGTTTAATCCCTGTAGGTAAGACTCCAGCAAATCACCGCTTCTGGGATCGCTGATCACATCATCTACTGCAACGAGGGGAGCCTCAATTAAAGCGTTAAAGTAAAGCGGATGGTTAGCTAGGGCTAGGCTTAACCCGGTGCTATGTTGGCAGTGAGTTTGCTGGAATAAATCCAGACATTCAATATGAGTTTTTTGTTGATTATAGAGCCAAATACCGACTCGTTCTACCTCAAGGGTACGGGCTGTGACTTCGGTGATTTCCTGAAACGCTAATTCTAAATTCTCCTGATATAAAATTTTATTTTTAGCCAGTTCAATGAGTAAACTATTTTGATGGCTAAGCTGTCTTGCTTGTTGACGAAGTTGGTTCTCGGCTTGCTGGCGATCGCGAATTTCTTGTTGAAGTAAACTATTTTGTTCTTTTAACTGGTTCTGTAATCCTTGCAGGAGCAGTTGATGTTCGATCCGAACTAAAATTTCTTCCGGTTGGAACGGTTTAGTAATATAGTCAGCCCCGCCAATTTTCAACGCTTTGACTTTCTCAGCCGCTTCCGTCAATGCGCTTAAAAAAATAATCGGAATATCTTTGGTTTTCGAGTTTGACTTCAAACATTGACAAACACTATACCCATCCATATCCGCCATGACAATATCCAATAAAATCAAATCAGGAGGTGACGAAATTGCCGCATGGATGGCGAGTTTTCCACAAATAGCCCGTTTGATTTTATAATTGTCTCTTTGCAATACATCCGATAAAAAGCGTAAATTATTGGGGTTATCGTCAACCACTAATATCATTAGTTCATGTTTATGCAATACTGTTGATAATTGTTGACTTAGCATCACTCTAGTCCTTATGAATGATTGATGACAGCCTGAGTTACTCGCACAATAACATCCAGTCTAAAATTATGAAGTAAATCTGTTAATGCCTTGGCTAAATCTGCCTTTTCTGTCGGTAGTTCTTTAATCAACTGAGCAATCATGGCTTCATCCAACTGATTAGCCGCCTGTGCTAATTCAGTCACCCAGGCTGAAGGTAGACTGGATAACTCTGAACAGAAAAACGAGTCTGGTTTCTCTTGTGTGCTAGAACTCGATCCAGGTAGAGGCAAATCCTCCGATAACTCTTCATAACGATAACGCACTCCTAAATGGTGGGCAATTGTGTCAAAAACTTGCTCCTCTGTAAACGGTTTACGGACAAAATTATCAGATCCGGCGGCTAAAATCTCCTCCCGCTTTTCCTCAAAGGCGCTGGCGGTTAAGGCGATGATAATGGTTTTGGAAAAATCCGAATCTGGCTGGGGCTGAGATAACCGTTCTTGTTCTTTAAGTCTCAGCCATTGCGTTGCTTCTAATCCATCCATCATTGGCATACGGGTATCCATAAAAATTAAGTGAGGTTGCCAACTTTCCCATAACGCCACGCATTTTATCCCATTTACCGCCTCCCGCACTTCAAAGCCAATCGGTTCGAGTAATTTTATCAGCAACAGGCGATTTTCTGGGGTATCATCAGCCACTAGGATACGATAGATCGGTTGATTGGGTTCTAAGCATAAGACGCGCTGACGGGGTTGGGGGGTGACGGGGTAGACATCTGCCGGACTAATTTTAATACCAAATTTAAAAATTGTCCCCTTTCCGACAACACTACTGACGGTAATCGTTCCCCCCATCAGTTGCACAAATTTACGGGTAATGGTTAACCCTAAACCTGTCCCTTCCGCCATTTTTTGTCCGGTTTCGGTTTGGACAAAGGCATCAAATAAGTGGTCAATTTCAGCCGGAGAAATACCCGCTCCCGTATCTTCTACTTCAAACCGGAGTCGGGGGGGAAATGCTGACAATGATGATGAGTCGGTGTCTGAAGGGTTTTGATCGGTTAACGGCTTAGTTGCCAAATTTACTCGTAAGGTAATTGTACCTTGTTCGGTAAATTTAATCGCGTTACCTAAAAGGTTAATCAAACAAACCCGTAATTTTTTTGCATCGGTTTTTATGGTTTGCGGAACATTGGGTGCTACAACAAAAACTAAATTTATTTTTTTCTGTTCTGCTTTAATTTGGAACATCTCTTCCAAATTATCTAACAAGCGATACAAATCAAAGCTACTTTCATAGAGAGAAATAATACCTGATTCAATTTTCGACAAATCCAAGATATCATTAATTAAGTCCAGTAAATGTTCACCACTGCGATTAATAATACCCAGATATTCTCGTTGTTCTGGTGTAATTTTAATATCACGACTCATGACTTGGGTAAACCCTAAAATAGCATTCAAGGGCGTGCGGAGTTCGTGACTCATATTGGCGAGAAATTCACTTTTAGCTTGAGACGCGGCGGCGGCAGCTTTTTCGGCTTTGCGTCGCTCTTGAATTTCCTGCTCTAATTTTTGATTGCGATCGCGTACTTCTATAGACAGCAGCCGAATCGTCAGTTGATGCTCTACCCGCGCCAATACTTCTTCAACTTGAAAGGGTTTGGTAATGTAATCAACACCCCCCACGCGAAAGGCTTTGACTTTATCCAAAACATCATCGATCGCACTAATAAAAATGACGGGAATGTCACGAGTCTCCGGATCAGCTTTGAGATGCTCACAGACTTGATACCCATCCATTTCTGGCATACGGATATCCAGTAATATGAGATCGGGTGGGGCAGATTTAGCGGCTCGAATTGCCATTTTCCCCTTAACCACACCCCGCACTTGATAGCCTTGATCCGACAAGGTGGCGGATAAAACTTGTAAGTTTTCTGGAGTGTCGTCAACAATTAATAAGTTGCCTTTAGTCATTTGTTATTCGTCATTTGTCATTTGTCATTTGTCATTCGTTATATCCATATTCATTTGAATAAGGAAGGGCGGGTTTTGTTGCTCAGTTATTGGCTTTTAACTGGCGTTAGTCCCTAAACCCGCCCCTACAGGATTAAACCGCAGGTTCCCTTGAACAAAGTGAAGGGTCAACACTCAAAACTCCTTCATCCCTGCTTCAATTAAATCGATAATTTGATCACAACGGAAATTATTCACCATATCTGTGATAGCTTGGGCGATCGCGGTATGAGTTGGGGGAATTTGCTCGATAAGCTGGAAAATCCGCTCGTTATCAATCGAGTTGGCAGCTTGGTATAATTCATGAATCCACTCCTTGGGCATAATCGTCAGGGCTTGAGCCGTTAGGGGTTGGTTGGAGGCTAGGTTTTCATCCTCTGGCGCGGTTGATGCGGTTGGCTGTTCGTAGACATACTGCACCCCTAAATAGTGGGCTATCTTATTAAAGATTACGTCTTCTCGGAAGGGTTTGCGAACAAAATCGTCACAGCCGGCACACAGAACCAGCGATCGCTCTTCTTCAAAGGCGCTGGCGGTGAGGGCTAAAACAACCGTAGCTTGACCTTTGAGATGCCCTTTGATGTGTTTGGTGGCTTCATATCCATCCATCACAGGCATTCGCATATCCATCCAAATCAGGTGAGGTTCCCAGCTACTCCAGATCGCGATCGCGTCTTGCCCATTCACCGCTTCTCGCACGGAAAATCCCACGGCGGTTAGCAGTTTTACCAATAGTAAACGACTTTCTAGGCGATCATCCACTACTAGGATACGGTAATTGGGTTGTCCGGGTACCAAGCCAACTACGCGAGGAGTCGCTGACTGGGTTTCTGGCTCAATTCCCTCCACCCGGTTAACGTCAATATCAAAGGTAAAAATACTGCCTTGGTTCAAGCGACTATTGACCTGAATCTCTCCGCCCATGAGTCGCACAAATTGTTGACTAATCGGCAATCCTAATCCTGTGCCTTCCATGGATTTGCGCCCTGTTTCAGTTTGCACAAAAGCGGCAAATAATGATTCAATTTCCTCGGCAGCAATACCCGCCCCAGTATCTTCAATTTCAAATCGCAGCTTTGGCTGAATTGGGGACGCCTGGTTTGTAGGGGCGGGTTTCACGTCTATCGTTTCTTGCTCCGCCCGGATGTGACTAAACCCGCCCTGACTCAATGTTGAATGTTGCGCTTCCTGGCTTCCAGACGCGCCGTGGCACGTCTCTACATTCTCCCTTGACTCCCCCTGCACCTCTTTAACGCGCAACGTAACTCCTCCCTGATGGGTAAATTTAATCGCGTTGCTCAGTAAGTTAATTAAGACTTGGCGCAGCTTTCCTTCATCGGTTTCCACATAGCGAGGTAGCGTTTGCTCATAGTCAAACACTAACTGCAAGCCTTTATTTTGAGCCGGAAATTTAAACATTTCTTCTATAGTTATGAGTAACCCGTATATGTCAAAACTATAGCAGTTGAGTTGAATCTGACCTGCTTCGATTTTGGACAGTTGCAGCACGTTATTGATCAGGCTGAGTAAATGTTCACCCGATCGACAAATAATGCCAATATGATTGCATTGTTCTTGAGTTAGAGAAGAATCGCGCCCTAACAACTGTGCAAATCCAATAATCGCATTCAGGGGAGTGCGTAATTCATGACTCATATTAGACAAGAATTGACTTTTGGCACGATTTGCCTGTTCAGCGGTTTCTTTAGCCAGTTGTAGGGCAAATTCCGCCTGCTTGCGATCGCTAATATCTTGGCTGACGGCGATCAGACAGGTTTGCTTATCTAGGTTAATTTGTTCGGCTGAGAGTAAGGCGGTGCGAATGTCCCCCGATTTGGTACGAAACTCAAATTCGTAGTTGCGAATAATCCCCTTGTTTGATATTGCTTTTAACATCCGGTTTCGGTCTTTTTGATTCACCCAGAGATTCAAATCAAGGGCAGTGCGACCAAGAATTTCTGGCGCAGAATAGCAGGTAAACTGACAAAAGCTATCATTCACATCAATATGACAGCCATCACTTAATCGCGTGATTGTCATAGCGCTGGGACTAGAACGGAAGGCACGGGCAAACTTTTCTTCTGATTGATACAATGCAAATTGGGTGCGTTTGCGATCGGTAATATTGCGGGCAACCCAGATAACGGAATTGTTCGGTAACGGGGCAATACTGGCAGTAAACCAAACCCGTTGATCGGCATCATTTAAACTGTAATCAAAATGAATCGGTTCTTGGGTTTCGATAACCTGGTGAATTTGCTGGAACCAGCTTTGGGTATTGTCACCGTCGAGAAATTGCTCAATAGTTTGGTTAATCAGGGGTATTGATTTTTTAATATCGCGAGTGGGTCGAGTTGGTGCAATTTGAATATCATTAGTTTGAGGATCAATAATTAGGATAATATCAGGCATTGCCTCAAATACTGCCCGCATTTTGCCCTCAGAGGTTCGCCATTTTTGCTCGAGTAACTTGCGTTCCTCAATTTCTTGGTGGAGTTGCTGATTTTTGGTTTCTAATTCTTGGGTGCGATCGCAGACTTCTTGTTCTAGGGTTTGATTATACTCGGTTAAAATTTTCTCGGTACGTTTGCGGGTGGTAATATCTTTGAATACACTAATACCATAGAGTAGGGTTCCCTGATCATCATAGATGGGCATTGCCTGCATTTCTAGGGGAATTTTATGATTCGGATGATGTACAGCTAAGTCATCAACGGTAACCGTTTCACCCTGGAGCGATCGCGCGATCGGGAAGTGGTCTAATGGGTATAAGCGATCGGTGTCGGTTACATAGAGTTGATAGGTATGACAAAGCTGATCAGTCTGGAGATTTGTATCTAAATCCTGTGCGAAAATCTGTTTAGCTTTTTGATTCATAAAATACGGGTTTCCACTCGCCTCTACCACCAAAACACCAACCGGAACCGCTTCCAAAAATTGTGCCAGCCGATGTTCACTTTCACGCACCACTGCTTCGGCTTGATCGTACAATTGTTCATAGACCAGATCACCGTGTTCAGTCGAGGTTTCGAGTAAGATTTTTAAATCGGTATTTTCTTGATTGAGGCGTGAATTTTCTGCGTTGAGGTGATGAAGCGTTAACTGAGTCTGGATTCGGGTTAAAAGTTCGGCTGGGGTAAAAGGATCAATTAAATAATCAGTCGCCCCAGCGTCTAGGAGTGAGGGTAATTTATCGATATCATTGTGATTAATTGCGGCAATAATCGGCACATCATTGAGTTGTGGCGTTCTTTTCAGGGTTTGGATTGACTCACAACTGTTAATCGCTGGATGATTAATCGCAATGATAATTAAGTGAGGGAGAGAATCAGGATCAGGATTAAGACTAGATAGATACTGTTCAAGGTTGTCGGCATGAATCAGACTATAGTCTGAGGGGGATATAAGTTGGGAAATACAGGCTTTTTTGGGGTCAGAATCATCGACAAATAATAGTCGGATTAATTGATTCTGGATTAAACTATTCATGCTCAATATTTATCGTAACAACAGTGAGTTCCACCTATCCCAACTTCTTTAATATTGTAGTGGGCTGACTCACCTAAAATGGTGAATTAGAATTGTAGGGGCGCACGGCGTGCGCCCCTTTTTAACCATCAATCTATTGCACAATTTTAGCTGGGTCACAGCAGTAGGGTGCTCTCTTCGTCGCGTAACGCACCCTTTTGATGCTAGGGAGAGATTACAGGTTGACTCTTAGAATACTTCTGCAATAACTGATTCACCTCTGGATTATACAGCCGCAAATAATTCCAATAATTCTCAAAAACTGCCTCCACATATCCCTTCGTTTCCGCAAAAGGAATCTGCTCAATGAACGCATCGGGGTCAGTTGTATCGTACTTCCTGATCCACTTTGCCACATTCCCCGGACCGGCATTGTAACTTGCCACGGCAAATAAAGAATGGTTATTGTATTCTTGGTGAGTGTGATCTAAATACCATGTCCCCAATTTGACATTATCATTAGGGTCATTCAGGTCATACTCCTGAAGCTGAATTTTATCCGCAATCCATTGACCCGTTCCCGGCATAACTTGCATTAACCCCCTGGCTCCCGCTATAGAACCGATTTCCGGTTCAAACCGCGATTCTTGGCGAATTAAACCAATCACCAATAAGGGATTAAGTTGACGTTGACCCGACCAATTGACAACCGAATCAAAAAATGGTAAAGGAAACAGTGTATACCAATACGCTGGTTCAGCCCGCAACGCTTGCCATTGGCGACGTTCTTCCGGGGTTTCGCGCTGACTCAGAAACCAAACTTGATTAATCCCATTGAGATTATCCCCCACGCCTAAACGCATGACGCCATCGGTAAACTGTTCAGCAACCGTGGGTTCCTGGCGATTCTCAAATTCGGCTTGCCAAAGCGTCAAACTGTCCTGATTTTGTCCCAATAGATGCAATTCTTTTAAGGTATCCGATCCAGCCGGGAGTCGCGATCGCGTTTTCGGTAGCACCAGCGTCGGATTCACATCCCGCACCGTGGTAAAGTCACCCACATCCCAGCCGAGAAATCGGGCAGACCGCCACGCATAATAGGATTCGGGATACTGTGCCAAAACATGCTCAAACGCGGCTGTAGCTTCATCTTGGCGTCCCAGTTCCATTGCCCATCTGCCCACCCAAAACGCCGCTTCCGGGGCGATGGAACTATCGGGACTATCTGTGGTAATCGGTTGCGCCCATTGCCATGCTTCGGCGAGATTCCCAGCTTGGGCTTTCTGGTTTGCCACCTGCCAACGATAGTCTGCGGCGGCGTCAGAATTAGGATATTGAGTTAACACCGATTGACGCGCTTGGGTGGCAGATTGAGAACTGCCCAAGGCTTCCAGGATGTTGGCTTTTGTGAGTAGGGCTTCTGGGGCTTCATCGGGGAACTTCGCCACCACTTGATCCAGGTAAGGGATTGCCTCTTGGGAGGGGATGAGACTCGCCAGACGCCGCAATCCTAACCCCGTTTCCTTAGCATCAGGAAAGTTTTGAATCAGTTGTTGATAGCCAGCTTTAGCTTCTTGGCGTTTCCCTTTTACGTGATAGCCGCGCCCCACTCGATAGGCATTTTCGGGCGTGGGCGGGGCTTTGGTGTAGGCTTTAGCAGCTTTGGCATATTCACGAGTTTTCCAATAGCCAAAGGCAATCGTCTGCCAGTCTTCGGGCTGTAACTGAGACTCATACTGATCAACTAAGCGATCGCGGATTCCGCCACTATCGGGAGCATCGTGTGCTGATTTGGCTAAGAGTAAGAGTAAATCCAGTTGTTTGGGATTCTCTTGTAGTTTTTGGCGGACAATATCTAGGGTACGGGGATGAGTCGGAAATTGTGCGATCGCCTGTTGCCAATACTCTGGATTCGATTCCCCCAACGCATACAGGGCGTGGGCGGCGACGGGATCACTGGGATAAGTCTCTAGAATCCCTTGCCAAGCTTGTTCGGCGTTAGCCGTATCCCCCATCGCTGTGTAGGCTTGAGCGCGTTTCAGGGCAATATGAGAGGCTAACTGGGGATACTTCGCGTCTAATCCTTCCAACCATTGAAGTGCCGCCTCTGGCTGCTGTTGTCCAATTAAATCCGACGCCAACAAATAGCGGGCGCGATATTGATCCAGGGATTGACGCCCCGAAGCAATATCCATCAGTTGTTGTGCCCTAGCTTGGGGAGATAAAGAGACTAAGGGCAATACCAGGGATTGAGCATCCTTTTGCGTCAAACTCAGTTCACTTTGCGGGGAGTCAGCCCCCAAGTTTTCCAGAACACCAGTCTGTCGGAGGATGAACCAAGACGAACCACATAAGGCAATAAATAGCAATCCCGCCCCGACTGCTACAGGAAGTCTGTATTTCTGTACCTTTAACATGAAATCTCTTTCGCCCAATACTGATAAGATCTACTGCTTCCCATTTTGACGAAGGATTGGGAAAATTGGTGGCATTCAGGGGGAGATAGGGAAGATGGGGGAGTCATGTTCCAGAGGTGATGACAGAAGCATTTGTCTGTAGGGGCGGGTTTAGGGACTAATATTGATTGTTATCCCTAGCTTGGCTGCAAAACCCGCCCCGACCATAAGACATAAGACATAAGACAAATGCAATACTAAAGATGAGGTAAAAGATAAGAGACAGAACCAAGGAATGGAAATTCGAGCAACGGATACACCACGGGTAGATTGGACTGGTGATGCCCTAGCACTGGGATTCTTTGAAGATGCTGTGGAGTTAACCGGCGATTTAGCCCAGCTTGATCAGAAACTCTCCGGTACACTGAAGGAATTGATTGAGGAAACCGAGTTTAAAGGAAGCGTTGGCAGTAGTGCTGTAACTCGTGTGGGTGCCGGTAGCTCAGTTCGTAAAGTGATTTTAGTCGGGTTGGGTAAATCGGATGCCCTAACCGTAGACAGTTTACATCGAGTAGGATCTGCGATCGCGCGGATGGCAAAGCAGCAAAAGTGTAAAACTCTGGGTGTTAGCCTCCCGGCGGCGAATAATGATACTGCCCTCAGCGCCCAAGCGATCGCGGAAGGGATTACTCTAGCATTGCATGTGGATAATCGCTTTAAGTCAGATCCAGAAGATAAAGGTGCGAAACTTGAACAGGTGGAATTACTTGGACTTGGTGATGTCCAAGCCGCGATTAACCAAGCCACTGCCATTTGTGAAGGAGTAATCTTAGCACGGGAGTTAGTCGCCGCCCCACCGAATTCTGTCACCCCAATGACGTTAGCACAGACAGCCCAGGATATTGCCTCGGCTTATGGGATGACGCTAGAAGTCTTAGAAAAAGACGAATGCGAAAAATTAGGCATGGGTGCTTTTTTGGGTGTCGCTCAAGCCTCACATATGCCACCCAAGTTTATTCATCTCACCTATAAACCCCAAGGCACACCGCGTCGGAAAGTCGCGATTGTGGGTAAGGGATTAACCTTTGATTCCGGTGGCTTAAACCTAAAAGTCTCAGGTAGCGGCATCGAAACCATGAAAATGGACATGGGAGGGGCAGGTGCTACCTTTGGTGCAGCCAAAGCCATTGGTGAATTAAAGCCGGATGTAGAGGTTCACTTTATTAGTGCCGCAACGGAGAATATGATCAGTGGTCATGCATTGCATCCCGGTGATATCCTGACGGCATCTAATGGCAAAACCATCGAAGTGAATAACACCGACGCCGAAGGGCGACTGACTCTCGCTGATGCCTTAGTGTTTGCCGAAAAATTGGAGTTAGACGCGATCGTGGATTTAGCCACCCTCACCGGGGCTTGTGTCGTGGCACTCGGTAATGATATTGGTGGACTATGGACAACCGATGACACCCTCGCGGCTCAATTCAAAACCGCATCGGAAAAAGCGGGCGAAAAATTCTGGCAGATGCCGATGGAAGAGAAATACTTTGAGGGAATGAAGTCACCCATTGCTGACATGAAAAACACCGGTCCTCGTGCCGGGGGTTCAATCACAGCGGCTCTATTTTTACAGCAGTTTGTGAAAGAAACATCCTGGGCGCATTTAGACATTGCTGGTCCAGTTTGGGCAGATAAAGAAGACGGGTGCAATAATGCTGGGGCGACAGGTTTTCCAGTTCGCACGCTGGTTCACTGGGTTTTGGCATAAGCGAGATTCAATTAAACGAAGCGTCTCAATTTGACATAGGGGCGCAACCCTTGCGCCCTACAAAGTTTGCCCCCTAACTCAAGGGTATTGAAATTTCGATCTCGTCGGGTGGGTTAGGCGGACGTTTAATTCAGGCAATAACCATTTAGTGAAACATCCGCCGTAACCCACCGATATTCAGCCAAGGAATGTTTTTTAATGGACTGAAGTTGAACGTTTGTAGTAAAGGCTTTAGCCTTTAGACTTGTATTGCTGTTGCCATAAAGGTTAGGACATCAGTTGAGTCCAATAGTGAACATAGAACAGTAAAGAATATCCCAACTTGCCAAGTAGCTGCGATGACGGATGAGTATTTACTCGGAAGTTACCTCCGGTTCATACTCGTGACAGCCTTCACAGGAACCGAGAGGATTCACAGCACAAAGCAAGAAGGCTGAATTTGCATAATATCGACAGGTATATTTTTTATCAACCGTGTTTGATAATTGCCTCATGCGTTGCTCGTGAAAATCAATCAAGCGTTTAATCTGAGCATGGGACTTTAGTCTCATGCGTTTAAATCCAATTGTTGTCATCGCTAACTTAACCAAAGACAGTTGTAAGGTCTATTTGCTTAATTTTATCTAGACAACGGTATAATAATCCCTAATTATGCCATAAAATATCTACCCAATTGCACAGATACAATGGATAACCGGATGCATTAATCAGATTTTGCACCTTTCCCTAGTGAATAATACGGAGAAACCCTTGGAAGTAAGCGCCAGAAATGTCCACTTTTAGGCAAATCTGGGTAGGTCTTATGTAACGGAAAAAGCCGCGTCTCCTGAGAAACGCAGCTATTGACTTTAAAGACTCGG
>JGI11783J13700_1087644_pt1 | contig 15422 bp, 13 predicted proteins | sample ElkSlonscriptome_6_FD_13700 | JGI IMG/M metagenome (IMG submission 13700)
CCACACCCCGACACCCCACACCCCAAACCCCCATACTTTAGTTCGGGAACCCGTACCCGGAAATTGATTGCAGTTTCATACCTAAGTTGAGTAAATTAGCACTCAGAAGCAGAGAGTGCTAATCACTCGACAGCAGAAAGTGCAAAGTGAGACTAAACTACGCTAATTAGGAGGGAATTCAATGGCAGCCGTATCTCTGAGTGTTTCTACAGTCAAGCCATTAGGCGATCGCGTTTTTGTCAAGGTCAGTGCCGCTGAAGAAAAAACGGCAGGTGGCATTTTGTTACCTGACAACGCCAAAGAGAAGCCTCAAATTGGGGAAATTGTCGCCACCGGTCCGGGCAAGCGCAACGATGATGGCTCTCGCTCGGAACTGGAAGTCAAAATTGGTGACAAGGTTCTCTACTCCAAGTATGCCGGTACTGATATCAAGCTAGGCAACGAAGAGTATGTTCTACTTTCAGAAAAAGACATCCTCGCTGTCGTTTCCTAGTCGTGATCGCTAAACGTTCAGGAGTATACAAGCCAGTTCTCTGGCAACTCTCCTGAATGATGAACTCATAACAACTAGTAACAATCCACAATTCAACTCTAAGACTCAACATCACTGAAATCTATGGCTAAGCGCATCATTTACAACGAAAATGCTCGTCGCGCCCTGGAAAAGGGTATGGACATTCTGGCAGAATCCGTTGCCGTTACCCTCGGTCCAAAAGGTCGCAACGTGGTTCTGGAGAAAAAGTTTGGCGCTCCTCAAATTGTCAATGACGGGGTGACCATTGCTAAAGAAATCGAATTAGAAGACCACGTTGAAAACACGGGTGTCGCCCTGATTCGTCAAGCTGCGTCTAAGACTAATGATGCAGCGGGTGACGGTACTACAACCGCTACCGTGCTGGCTCATGCCATGGTTAAAGAAGGCTTGCGGAACGTGGCGGCTGGTGCGAATGCGATCGCCCTGAAGCGGGGGATTGACAAAGCCATTGCTTTCTTGGTGGACAAGATTGCCGAAAATGCCCGTCCTGTTGAAGATTCTAAAGCCATTGCTCAAGTTGGTTCCATCTCTGCCGGTAATGACGAAGAAGTCGGTCAGATGATTGCCCAAGCGATGGATAAGGTGGGCAAAGAAGGTGTGATTTCCTTGGAAGAAGGGAAATCCATGACCACCGAATTAGAAATCACCGAAGGGATGCGCTTTGACAAGGGCTATATTTCGCCCTACTTCGCTACCGACATGGAGCGGATGGAAGCGATTCTGGAAGAACCCTTCATCCTGATCACCGACAAGAAAATCACCCTGGTTCAGGACATAGTACCTGTACTCGAGCAAGTTGCCCGTTCCAGTCGCCCTCTGCTGATTCTGGCTGAAGACATTGAAAAAGAAGCCCTAGCGACTCTGGTGGTCAACCGCCTGCGCGGTGTGCTGAATGTCGCGGCGGTTAAAGCTCCTGGTTTTGGCGATCGCCGTAAAGCCATGCTGGAAGATATCGCCGTATTGACCGGTGGTCAACTCATCACCGAAGACGCGGGTCTGAAGCTGGAAAACACCAAGCTAGAGATGCTGGGTAAGGCACGTCGCATTACCATCACCAAAGACAACACCACGATTGTGGCGGAAGGCAACGAAGCGGGTGTTAAAGCTCGTTGTGAACAAATCCGTCGTCAGATTGAAGAATCCGATTCCTCCTACGACCAGGAGAAACTACAAGAACGTTTGGCGAAGTTGTCCGGTGGCGTTGCTGTGGTCAAAGTCGGGGCGGCTACCGAAACCGAAATGAAAGACCGCAAGCTGCGCTTAGAAGACGCGATTAACGCGACAAAAGCGGCGGTAGAAGAAGGGATTGTTCCCGGTGGTGGTACGACTCTGGCTCACCTGACCCCAACCCTGGAATCGTGGGCAAATGAAAACCTGAGCGGTGAAGGTTTGATTGGGGCGATTATTGTGTCCCGTGCGCTCCCAGCACCCCTGAAGCGGATTGCTGAGAATGCGGGTCAAAATGGTGCGGTTATCGCTGAGCGGGTGAAAGAGAAAGACTTCAATGTTGGCTACAACGCAGCGACGAATGAGTTCGTTGATATGTTTGAAGCTGGTATCGTTGACCCCGCTAAGGTGACTCGTTCCGCCCTGCAAAATGCCGCCTCAATCGCGGGTATGGTATTGACTACTGAATGTATCGTAGTTGACAAGCCTGAACCCAAGGAAGGTGCTGGTGCTGGCGCTGGTATGGGCGATTTCGATTACTAATCGCTGATGGTGTGGGGGCGATTGTTCAACAACCCCACGCTACTAACGTGTGCTCAGCAAGGGGGGGGAACGGCGAGACTACGGCGGCACAGTTACCCGCCACGGGTTTAGGAAGGGCGATTATGTCAAGGCGGTTAAAGCTGGAATTACTTACTACGGTGGCTCTCCAGTAATCAGGTACAAATTAACTTTTAATACTGGCGATTCATCCCACGCTCTAATCTTTGATTGAGCGTGGGATGAATCGCCGGGTTAGCTAAAAAACATACTCCACTTCAACAATTTCTGTATATTCAAACTCATTCGGACTCGGTTTGACTAAATCATAGCCAACGCCTCCAAGTTCCATGCGATCGCGATCGCACTCGGGTTTCGGTGAATTGTAAACCAGAACGTATTCTCGACCAATATAGGGTTCCATCTCTTGCGCCACCTCTCCTCGCCATTGAGTCTTAGTGACTAACACGACTAACTGATTGGCTAAAGTGGGCAGGGTTTGGGCAATTTGGCGGCGGTAAATTTCATCCAAACTGCCAAAAGGTGAATCCATGACAATAGGAAAGGTACTACTATCAGGTCCCATCAGTGCCTGTTCTTGAATCCAATCCCGCACCCGATCAATAATTCCACCAATAAATGAAAGGCTGAGAATTTGGTTTTCTCCCGTAGACGCCGCCACGAGTTCTTCGTTTCCAGAGGTTTTTTCCACTAAGGTTAATTCATAGTTCTGATTCAGTTTAGGGAGATAGGGGGTAAACGAAATCCCGGTAAAAATCTCCTGAACTCGCTTTTCTAAAGACGTGCGAAACTGATTATCTAGTCGGGTTCTAACTTCAATTAATCGTTCAATCGCGTCCTGAGTTGCCACAATCCGCCGTTGCGCCAAGGCTTGCTTTGCCTGATTCATTTGATGTTTGGAAATTTGCTTGACGATGGCTTGAATGTCAGTGGCTAACTGTTCAATTTGCTGCTGATTTGCTCCCTTTTCTAAGGTTAAATCCCGAAGCGTCACCTCAATTTCATCTAAGCGCTTTTGCAGTTTGCTAATATCTTCATCTGGAAACGTGATCAGCTTTTTTCTAATATCATCCAGTTGGGTTTCAATGCGCGAGAGTTCGGATCGTTCTTGAGAGAGGATCATCTGTTGCTGATCTACTTCTGCCCAAAAATCGGGAATTTGCCGTTCAATTTCACCAACCTGTACCCCTAAGCGAATCGCGGTTTCTTCCACATCGGCTAATCCCGCTTTATCCATCCAAGCCGCAACCTGTTGATAGGCTGGGGTTCCTTCCTGTAGTTGAGTACCACAAATACAATGCTGACTGTGCAGTAAATCTTGGACAAATTGCTGTTTAATGCCAACCGGAAGTTCGCCGCGCGATCGCAAGTCTTCGACAATGGACTGAAAAGCTGTGATTACTGGGGATAATAATACAGTATAGCTACGTGTAGACAGGGCGCGTTTAAGGTTATCTTTTGCCTGTTTAAGCTGATCTCGATGTAATGTTTGTTGCGCTTCCAGTTCATCCCGTAGCTGTTGCAACTCTTGAGCGCCACCGAGTTCTAATAAGCGACCACTCAAGGTTTGCTTTAATTCATCGTGGTGGGCTAATTCCTGCTCAATTTCGACTTGTCGATTTACCAGATTGTGGCTTTTTTGTTCCAGTTGTTTTTGTTCTTTGAGCAGTTTTTTGGTTTCCGAATCGCCGATTAACGATAATTCAGCTTCCAAGGTTTTTTTGGCTTCCTTGAGATGTTTAATTGAGCGATTTAACACCTCAACGCCAAGCAATGTCTTCGTCGCTTCCGCAATGTCGGCTTTTTTATCAGATCGGGCAATTTGCTCGATGCGTTCTCCATCAAAGAAGAAGTATTGATGTAGGCTTGCTGGTAAGATACGCCCAATGATATCTTCTGGCAGTTGTTGCGGTAGCAGCCAGCGACCATCATCATCGGCAATTTGCAGGTATAATTCGCTTTTACCCTGTTCCACGCCCGCTTCCGTCTTGTAAGCGCGGCAGAGTCGCTTTGCCTGGTAGCGTTTATTCTGATGCTCAAACCCAATTTCTACCCAACATTCTACCGATTCCTTTAGGGCGGCTTCACTAATTGCCCGTTTGTTGACCAGTTGTTCTTGAGACGCAAACGCCGCCGTGAATTTCTCGTACAGAACCCAGGTGAAGCCATTTAATAGCGTCGTCTTTCCAGCACCATTGTTACCATGAATCACCGTCGTATTGCGATCGCCAGTTGCCAGAGTTATTTCGGGTGTCTTCCCGTAAAACTGGCGAAAATTGCACAGCCGGATTGACCTCAGCTTCATCTGTCTTCCCCCGTGGAGACCCCCACTGAACCTGTATCTAGGTCAGGGTCAGTGGCGGGAGGAAACGGGGGATATTTTCTGGGGTTCAATACCCCGAAAATATCCAACTTAATTTGCGTATGAATACCCATCCTTAATGTCCTGATTGCCCTTTTTCTGATTGCTTTTGAACTTGTTAGACCTAACGCAGTACCTCCCAAATGGTTGTTTAACATTAGATGACAGAGCAACAAACTGGCGTCGTATTTGTAGGTGTCTTGACTCAAAAAACGGAGTACAAAAGTACTTAGACTGGTCAACTAGGGCTTTCTTTCAAGCCCCCACTGTACCCCTAGGGTCAGTGGTGGGTTGTTGACTGCACTTCTTCCTTGACAATTCTCAATATGTCATCATTGATATGGCGGGGGGTCTTCATATAAAGTTTATCTTTTTCGGCTTGCAACACTCTCTCTATAATCTGACGTACCTCTGGCGACGCACTGGTAATGGGTTCTTGTACGTCAAACAGCGCCGCATTTCGATTATAGGCGGAACGCTTTTCCGATAAAATTCTGGAGATTGCTTGAGTGGCTATGTCCGGATATTTAAAAGTCATCATATCGGGGGTTGACGGAAATTAAACTTGTTATTATAATTCATCGCTTTACGTTTATCTTGAGAGAATTTTTAAGATTTGTGTTGCGCTTACAGCTTTATTAAGATAATCTAATATATAGTTTGTTTAAGCAGGGTGTTTATTGGTAAAGAATTATGCATTTATTTAAACAATCGCCACCTCGTATCTTTTTAAGGAGTAAAATTGAAAACTGACTTGAGAACTTTGCTCATATTCGGTAATTTGTACAGAGTACGGATATAGGATATTGGGTAAGACTCAGTAAAACTTCTTGATCATCACCCTTTACCTTTTATTGATATCACTCTCTACTATAACAATCCCAGACCTCATGGTGGGTAGGCTGGGTAGGTTATAACCGCATCAAGATTTATCAAAATCGTCTGCATACAAACCCATTGAGGCACAGAATATCCCTCGGTTTTCCAGGGAGTCTATGCCACACCCTCATTGTCCAAATTAGCAACAACTGTAAAGACCTCTCATGAAAAAACCAATTATCGCCCTCGGATTTACTGTATTTTCGTTCATGTTGCCCACAGAGGCTTTAGCGGCTACATTTAGCAAAATGTACGTCTTTGGTGATAGTCTCTCTGATCCGGGTAACATTTTCAATGCCACAACCGCTGCCAATATCCTACTACCTGAACAAAATGAAATACCGATTGAACCTCCTGTTCCCCCCTACGATGAGGACGGACGTTTTTCTAATGGTCTAGTCTGGAGCGATTATTTGGCAGAGGATTTGGGAATAAACCTGATCCCCTCTACGGAATTATCCGTGCTGTTTCCCGGTTCTAATATACCTTCCCCGATCGCATTTACTGATGACGGTCAACCTCAAGTTAGCCCATATTTTAATGGTGCGACGGCGACCAACAGCGTGAACTTCGCCTTCGGTGGGGCTCAAACGGGTACCGAAGGGGTTGGTGAGTTGGGTGGACTGATACCGGGAATGTTAACTCAGGTTGATTGGTTTGAAGATGATCTAGCCGCAGCAGGTCAACAAGCCGATGAGGATGCACTTTACGTGATTTGGGGAGGTCCTAACGATTACCAGCTTGTACCCGACCCTGACCCGATGGAAACAGTAGGGAATTTAGCTGAAGCGGTACAAACACTCTATGATTTAGGAGGGCGTAATTTCCTTGTCCCTAACTTGCCAGATTTGGGTAAAACTCCTCGGGCACTGAGCATGGGTGATGAGATATCCATGAATCTTAGCTTATTATCTCAAACCCATAACACTCTATTAGACGCAAGTCTTGATAATTTGAGCCAATTGAATAACATCAATATTGCACAGCTTGATGCTTTTTCGCTCCTGAATAAAACCATCGCCAATCCCGAAGTCAAGGGTTTCACCAATGTTACCGACTCTTGCATTCATCCCCTCAAGGATGACGGTAAATTAGATGGAACACAAGAGTTTGAAGTCTGTGATAACCCAGATGAGTATTTGTTCTGGGATGGTATTCACCCAACCACAGTTGCCCATGCACAACTCGCTGACGATGCTCTAGAAGCCCTAGATTCAGAACCCCAGTCGGTTCCTGAACCGGTTTCGTCCGCCGCATTTGGATTGTTAGGACTCGGTTGGTTCGTTCACAAGAAATTTGAAAAATCCCAGCCGAACTCTAAGACAAAAGAGAAGAGTTTCAAGTAATCGTGTAGAGACGTTGTAGCCAACGTCTCTATATTTCAGAGAATAAAGGCATTTGCTTGGGTCTTGGTTCTTGGCAATCTTGCTGGGACGTTTGATAAACTTTGCGAGCGTAAATAACTTGAGTTAAAAGGTGCCAACCTTTCCGAGAAAACAAAGCGGGAAATAACAGGGGAAGCGCCTGAGCAAATTTCCCTTGCTTGAAGCCCACTAAACTCCAGTACAACGTCAAAAAATCCTGAATATCTTGCAACGAGGGTAGAGAATCACGATACTTTGGATGGACAAATTTATAAATTTTTTCTTTAATCGAGATATGCTTTTGCAGGCGCTGTTGGAGGGAAAACTTGAGATGATTCCCTTGATGCCATAACGTCCGGTAGGCGAGATGCTGATTCACTAAGATGGCATCTCCATATTGGGCAATTTTCACCCACGAGTCAATATCATCGTAGTTCACTTCAAAGCTGGAATCCCATCCCCCGGATTTGACAAAGGCATCTTTGCGAAAGGCAACTTGTACAGGTGTCCCAAAGGGCAGTTGCTCTAAAAGCATCCGATAATGGATCTCAGACTGAGGCACATAGTTAATCGGAGCATTTTTAATTGGTTGAGTACGTGATACTTCTTGACCCTTTTCGTTGACTTGTATCGCCTGAGTTGAACAGAGAACCGCTTGAGGATATCTGGCGATCGCCTTAGTTAATTCCTCAATACAATTGGAGGCAAGATAGTCATCATCGTCAATGGGTTTAATCCAATCCCCTTGCGCTAGCTTAACGGCGGCGTTCATCGTGGCGCAATGTCCCACGTTAACCGGATTGCGGTGATAAACCACGCGATCGCCTAAACTATGGATGTATGCCTCTGTACCATCTGAGGAACCATCGTCAGCAACAATCACTTCACAGGGTAACGTTTGTGCCAATGCTGATTCAACGGCTCGTTTTAGCAGAGACAAACGGTTGTAGGTGGTGATGACAATCGTAAATTTAAACACAATGTTAAGATCCGCCTCGACTTATAGACCATTATCTAACAGGTTTTCTTAAATTCCCATAAAGCCAGGATAAAGATTTAGGTATTTTCCACAATACCTATTGATACCCATACTTAAGTGCATTTATCTATCTACGGGAAATTACTGATATTTCAACCATTAAATAATAAACTTATCCTTTTTTGACTCAAGTGGCATCCGCCATTTTACGGAAAAAATCAGAAAGAAGACTTAATTGACCTCCTGTTCTTCATTCAATTGCGATCATGAGTACCAGGGAAGAGGGAAGACCTCGGCTTACCTCGACTTACTTCGGACTTCGGCGTGAGCGCGGCAACTGAGCCTGTCGAAGTTCAGTCGAACGCTTCGCTCAGTAACACGCTCGGTAACACGCTCGGTGCGTCACAGGGAACCGTAAGGATTGCACATAACCCATGGATTGAGGAAAAAAAGTAACGAATTTAACCTAAAATACAATAAAGGGGGTTTTGATCATGCGCTTTATCCCTGATTACTCCCGTCTGGCACGTCCAGAGCAACAACTTGCCAGGGATGCAAAAATCTTGTCGGCTCTCTTCGGAAAATCTCGGAGACTCAATCATGAAAGTATTCACACCGATTGACATGACTGCTACGAGTTCTTTAAGACTTGAAGCAATTCAACACTATATCTTAGAAAAATTTCATAAATTTATAATGGCTCCTCTAATACAATTCTGGTGCTTCAGCAGTTATTATGGAGCGTTTATTACCCAAACAAATTTTCCAGAGAAATAATAATATAAGTAAATTAAGCTGTTCGGCATTTAAACCTTAATGTCAATAATGGTGAAAGCCGTGTAGTGCGTTTAGCGAAGCCATGCCGCAGGCTTTGCATCTTGCTCGCTACTAATACCCAATTTAAATGCATGACAGCTTAACCCTAACAACATCTTAATTGGCAGGGCAAGTATTTTTGGTTCGACCCTTCCCGATCCAACCTGGCTCTGGTTAACTAATTTCGATCCAACCGTTTTCTTCGTTTCCCGTTACCGTTAATTGAGTATCTTTTTGCAAAACAGTCCCCGTTTTCTGGCGTCCAGATAACGAGCGTAAATTAGTGGGTGTGGTAACAATGACGTAACTCTGGGCGGGTTCAGGTTCAGGTGGATGGGTTGTAGGTTCAGTTTGAAGTTGATTCTGGGTGAGTTCTACGGTGTTTTGTGGCGTCGTTGGCGATGTTGATAATCGGTTAATCCCCAAAATCGCGATCGCGCCTAGAGTAAACACACCGACACCGATTAATATGGATAAGGTGCAAGGCGAGTGAGTAATCGGATTCGGGTGAGATGAGGAACTGACTGGCGATCGCGAACGATTCACCGGAGCAACCGTTATTGTCTAACGTTGGTCTAGTAATGTGCCTATCATTATAATATTGATCGCTGCCCGGGCGTAAACGTTTAGCCGAATCAGTTTTTCACCGCAGAAGCTGTGAGATCCGGATCGTGGGGGTTTTATCTCATTCGATCCGAACGGCGGGTGTTCCTAAATCAATGCACTAAGATTAATCTACGGGATTAGGATTATCGAAAAACGTTTTGCGCCCCATATTCGCTTCCAGGACGTATCTTAAGTATGGCTGAACTCAAACTGCGCCTGCACCAAGGAAAAACCGAAAAAACGGTGACAGTAAATCAGGATGTATTTACTATTGGTCGCTTACCGGAGTGCGACCTAACCTTACCCTACGAAGGGGTATCCCGATATCATGCTCGGCTGTTGAAAACGGCAACCGACAATTGGATGATTAAGGATATGGGGAGCAAAAACGGGACGCTACTGAACGAACGTCAGATTACCTCGCCGCAACTGGTGAAAAACGGAGATGTGATTTGGTTCGGGGATGTCAGCATTGTGGTTATTTTAGCGGCTCCGTCTCGACGAACCAACACCGTCCCACCAGTCGAACAGATACCCGCAGAAGCCACTATCCTTCGCAGTGTTAAAGAATTGCAACAGCAATGGATACAAGCGAAAGATAAAGGGGATGAGCTTAGCGTCAAGGAAACAACCATTGCTCGGCTTAAGGACTTGGTTGAGATAGCCAAGGGTTTAAGTGGGGCTGAATCCATCGAAGCCATTTTCTCACGGGTCAAGGATGTGGTCTTTCGCTATCTTGAAAGCATCGAACGGATTGCTTTATTGGTCGATGTAACGGGTTCACGGGAATTAGAGTTACTTAATGCGGCATCCAGAAACGTCAATCAGCAGCAAAGTTTAGCCGAGTCCAGCCATTGGATTAGTCGGAGTATCTGTCAAAAAGTCTTTACCGAAAAAGTCGCGATTCAAACCGCCGATGCCCAAGCTGACCAACGCTTTGAGGGAGAAGTCAGTATCCTGTACAAAGGAATTCGCAGCGCGATCGCGGTTCCCCTTTGGGATGAAAATAAGGTAGTTGGCGTATTATATGCCGATGCCCATCACTCGTCAACCCATTGGACGCAAGAAGGCGAAGAAGACCTCAGCTTTTTTTCCACCTTAGCCAATCTGGTCGCATCGAGTGTACAACGCTGGCTCTTGACCCAGAAACTCACCAGCGAAGAAATGATTCGCCAACGGTTAGAACGCTATCACTCCCCCGCCGTCGTTCAACAACTCATTGCCTATAAAACATTACCCGATGGTCGTTTACCCGTCGCCGAAAGCGAAATCAGTATCCTATTTGCCGATATTGTCGGCTTTACCGCGCTCTCAGAACGGTTAAGTCCAGTCCAGATTGCTCAATTGCTGAATAGTTTATTTGAGGAGATGCTGCAAGAACTCTTTGCCTTTAATGGCACCCTCGATAAATATATTGGCGATTGCATTATGGCATTTTTTGGCGCTCCCGAATCTCAACCGGATCATGCTGACCGCGCCTTGGCGACTGCGAAGGGAATGCTGAATCGTTTAGATAAACTTAATGGCGATGGAGTATTACTAGAACCTTTACAATTACGGATTGCCGTGAATAGTGGCAAAGCCGTGGTGGGAGATGTGGGCAGTTCTCAACGGGTCGAATATACCGCCTTAGGCGCAACCATTAACCTGGCGGCGCGAATGGAAGCGATTTGTCAGCCTGGGGAATGTGTGATCAGTGAAGATACCTATGCCTTACTGACGCACAAGCAAGGCTTGAAATTAATGGACGAGTATCGCTTCAAAGGGATTGATCGACCTGTACAAGTTTATCAAACCCAGCGATAGTCTGGAATAGATGTACAGGGGTAGGGTGGGTTAGGCGGTATTTTCACAGAAGCAATCGCCCTTCAGTGAACCTATCCGCCGTAACCCACCGATGTTAACTCGAAGGTGTGTTAATTCAATTGGTCAGGGCGGGTTTTGTACAAAGGTGATCATCAATCGCGAAACCCAAGTCCCTAAACCCGCCCCTACACCACCATCTCAGGGCGGGTTTTGTACAAAGGTGATCATCAATCGCGAAACCCAAATCCCTAAACCCGCCCCTACGCCACACGGTAATTATCACACCATGACCGCCCCACTGCTACTTGGACTCGCTGCCATCGCCCCAGAATAGACTAAACCGCGCTGGGTATCCAGGGTGATAATCGCCCCATCCCGAATCCGCTGAGTCGCATTTTTCACGCCGACAATCACCGGAACTCCCAAGCGCATTCCAATCACCGCCGCGTGGCTGGTTAAACTATCTTCCTCCGTCACTACCCCTGATGCTTTACGCATGGTATCAACAAAATCCGCACTGGTTGACGGAACCACCAAGATTTCGCCCGGATTAAAGTTATTCACCTCTGCCGCACTATAGGCGACCCGCGCTAAACCACTCACTGACCCTTTACCAATGCCAATCCCTTGACCCAGTACAGCCGTGACCACTTCCACTTTAATTAAATCCGTGGAACCCGGCACCCCTTGCAATGTCCCTGCTGTCATCACTACCAAATCCCCCTCAGCGACAAGCTGCTTTTCCTGGGCGACATTAATTGCGGCTTGGAAGGTTTGACCCGTTGACGGTAAATCCAGCACCAATAGGGGGCGAATTCCCCACACCAGTTGCAATTGTCGCGCCACATCGACGTGGGGTGTTACTGCCAGAATCGGAGTTGAGGGGCGAAACTTAGAGACATTTCGCGCAGTGGAACCCGTTTTAGTTAGGGTCATAATTGCACAGGCTTGTAACTGTTCGGCAATTTGACCCACCGCCTGAGATATCGCATTGGGAATTGAACGGCGGGTATCTTCCATATTCCGCACAATTTCCTCTTGTTCGATACGGGTGGCAATTTTTGCCATCGTGGAGACGGCTTCTACGGGATAGTTACCCACGGCGGTTTCATTGGACAGCATTACCGCGTCGGTGCCGTCTAAAATGGCATTCGCTACATCGGAAATCTCTGCACGGGTAGCGCGTGGAGAGTTGACCATGCTATCCAGCATCTGGGTGGCGGTAATCACCGGAATTCCCAGACGATTGGCGGTGGTAATCAGCCGCTTTTGTAAGATAGGCACATCCTCAGCCGGTAATTCTACCCCTAAGTCACCCCTCGCCACCATCACCCCATCAGCGAGGGAGAGGATAGCCTCCATTTGTTCAATGGCTTCGTGCTTTTCAATTTTGACAATAACTGGAACATCTTTCCCAGCACTGGTAATCAGTTCTTTGATTTCCAGGACATCCTGGGGATTACGCACAAAGCTAAGGGCAATCCAATCGACCCCTTGGTCTAAGCCAAACATCAAATCCCGGCGGTCTTTATCCGTGAGGGCGCGAATGGAGAGGTAGACCCCTGGAAAGTTGACCCCTTTGTTATTGGAAAGTTTACCACCGACAACGACCCGACAATGTAAGGCGCGTTTCTCTCGATTAATCTCTTCCACCTGCATCTCCACTCTGCCATCATCTAAGAGAATCGTGGCATTATTAGGGACTTCATCAGCAAGGGGTTGATAGGTGACAGAACTGATCTCCTGAGTGCCGATTAGAGGTTCACTGGTTAAGGTGAAGCGATCGCCTCGTTCTAGTGTAATCGAACCGTTCTCAAATTTGCCTAAGCGGATTTTCGGTCCTTGTAAGTCTTGCAGGATACCTACGGGTTGATTCAGTTCAAAGGCGGTTTGGCGAATCAGGCGGATGCTACGCTGATGGTCATCATGAGTGCCATGGGAAAAGTTGAGCCGTAACGTTGTCGCACCTGCTTTAATCAGATCTCTGAGTATCTCTGGATGACTGGTAGCAGGACCAATCGTGGCTACAATCTTGGTTCGACGCCGGGATGTGTACAGTTGCATAAGCAGAAAACGGGATGAGTCAGTAGGTGGGAGTAACGTTAACGGCGAGAATTGTCATTTGTCATTTGTCATTCGTTATTCGTTATACTCGTGGGCGCACGCCATGCGCCCCTACATATCGCTAGAAGCACGCTATGTCCTTTGTCTTAAATGGGTCAGCGAAAGTAGAGATACATGATTGTATCGCTGTCCTTTGTCATTTGTCATTTGTCTTTTGTCATATTGGTAAGGATTAGTGTCGAGACGCTCCCTGGAACCGCTCTGAGGCTGAGGATTGTGGAGACTGGAGGGTGACAGGTGTCTGGCAATCAACCGGGGGTGAAGGTTGGCTGAAGGATATCGCTAACACCATACCCGAAAGAATTAAGAACGTGACCCAGGATTTGTGGCGTTGGCGTTCATCGGATTGCGTCTGTTCATCCATTAGCCAATTCCACAGTAGGAAGCAAAGACTGACTCCCGGTTCTAGGTTGGATTTGAACAACCAGCCGATGAGATTAGGAATTAGGAATTCGGCTAATAGCCAGAGTTTCTTTTTCCAGGTTTTGAATGTTGAGTTTTTCATGGTTTGACCTCGTTTTTTTTGGGGTTATGAGGTCTAGTGTGGCGACGGAAAAAATAGATTGAAAACTGGAAGTAGGTAGTTAGAAAAAGTTATTTGATTGATTGGTGTGGTGATAATTTGCAGTTAATTGTCTGCAAATAGGGGTAAATGGTTTATAAATAGAGAGAAATAATCGGAAATAGCTGGAAATAGTAGGTTTTATTTTTTAGGGTATTTCTACTGACAATTTACATAGGTTTTGCTACGTTAAATGGAGGGGCGCAAGGCTTGCTATCTAGGTTAAGTTAAGCCAGCCCTCACCCCCAGCCCCTCTCCCAAGCTTGGGAGAGGGGAGCAAGAGGGGAGCAAGAGGGGAGCAAGAGGGGAGCAAGAGGGAAACAAAAAGGGAGCAAGTAGCTAACTTTTCACGGTATGTGACACAAGGAAAGGAGGTAAGTTTTGACCCTTTGCTTCGTTCAAGGGAAACTGGTTTTGAGTGAGAGATTGTGTAGGGGCGGGTTTCACTACTATCTTTTTGGTTGCATCCAGATGTGGCTAAACCCGCCCCGATTCAGGTTTCTAGACTTCTCCTAAAAAGTTAGGCGCTGAAAGAAGACGGTAGGGGGATAGAGAGGATGAGGGTGAAAATATCGAAAACTTAGGGTTAACAATATGAATTACCATCAAAACTTTCTGGACGATATCAACCAGCAGTTATTTCCACAAAATTTTACCGATAAACATCTCAGAGAACGCATATTATTTCCGCTGCGGTTTCAGCGTCGCGAGTCTCAGCCGTCTCATCTGGAAATCGCTAAACCAATGAGTCAGACAGAACCGTTAGAGGGGGTTAATTGTCAAACCTCAATTAATACAACGGTACAAAATGTAATTCGGCGGCTGGTGGAGGTGTTTGGAGAGGAAATGGCAAAGGATGGCGTGAATACAGCGCCGTTAATTCAGCGACAACGGGGTAAAAAAGGCGCGTGGGAGGTGGTGTATCAGTGGTTGTGGGAGGATAAGTTTCCCCGATGGCAATTAAATTGGATTTGGCAGGGGTTGGTAAAAAAGGCAGATTCTCCAGCAGATTGGATTCGATTTACTCCGGTTGATACGTATCATAAAAAATTAGTAGTTCCTGTGGGGAAGACGCGAGAACAACCTGTGATTGGGGTGAATATTCCTTCAATGATGCATATTGATTTAGAGTGTGATGCGGGACATTTATTATTACTGAATCGCGGCGGTGAGAGTCAGTATGTAATGTGTCCATCAGCCGCGTTTGCGCCAAGGAATCGACTTACGGGAGAAACAATACTTATGCCTCAGCTTGGGGCAATGTGTGAGCAAGATAAAATTAAGTTTGATAGTCCGGGAAAAGAAGAGTTTCTGGGGATTGTGGTGAATCGCTGGTTAGAGTTTCCGTGGTTAGATGTGAATGAGGAGGAACCTGCACCGATTTGGGATACGGAACGGTTGCATCAATTGTGGGGTAGTTTGGAAGATGAGGAAAATTGGCGGGGGTTTTATCAGGCGTTTGAGGTGGTGGAGGTGTAGATACGTCTTTAACCTTTTTGATAAATGATAATTCAATTTCTCTTACCTTGAAAATGAGGCTGAAATATAGTTAGGTTAAGCAATGTATGTAAAGCCTTCTTGTACTCTAGAGGAAAACCTGAAGGGTAGAGTAACCCACTCAGTATTTTAATTGGTTGGGTTTCGCTATCGCTCTACCCAAC
>JGI11783J13700_1084422_pt1 | contig 15224 bp, 9 predicted proteins | sample ElkSlonscriptome_6_FD_13700 | JGI IMG/M metagenome (IMG submission 13700)
AATTGAAAGTGCTGGAGAGGTTAAAGCGGTTTTAGACGATGACGCGAGTTTGCCTTTGACTATTACCACTCTTGCACCTGAAGCGCTTCCAGAAGATGCTCCAAAAGGCATTAGTATCTTGGCGTCTAGTATAGACTTTAGCAATGCTAACCTTGAGGCAGAAATAGTCAACCTAGAGGCAACCGATGACATTAATACCGCCAGTATTACCGCTACAGAGGAAGATATCACTCTCGATAGTGTAACGGGTTCTATCGATACCAGTCAAGGAACACTCACCACCACTCAGGGTGACGTAAACCTCACCGCTAGCCAGGGTGATATTACCACGGCGGATATTGAAATAACCGAAGGAGTGGTGAATTTAACCGCCAATCAGGGTGATATTACCACGGCGGATATTGAAGTAACTGAAGGAGTGGTGGATTTAACCGCCAATCAGGGAAGCGTAACGACAGCGAATGTGGAAGCGCCAACGGTTAACATTCAGGCGAATAATGACATCAACACAGCGAGTGTCACCGCTATTGAGGAAAATATCACTCTCGATAGTACAATCGGTTCTATTAATACGAGTCAAGGAACACTCACCGCCACTCAGGGTGACGTCAACCTCAGCGCTAGTCAAGGTGATATTACGACGGCGGATATTCAGGTAACCAAAGGAGTAGTGGATTTAACCGCTAATCAAGGTGATATTACGACGGCGGATATTGAAGTAACCGAAGGGGTGGTGGATTTAAACGCAGAGGATGGTAGCGTCACGACAGCGAATGTAGAAGCACCAACGGTTAATATTCAGGCGAATAATGATATCAACACGGCGAGTGTCACCGCTACAGAGAAAGATATCACTCTCGATAGTGCAACGGGTTCTATCGATACCAGTGAAGGAACACTCACCGCCACTCAGGGTAACGTAAAACTCGACGCTAGTCAGGGTGATATTACGACGGCGGATATTGAAGTAACCGAAGGAGTGGTGGATTTAACCGCCAATCAGGGAAGCGTAACAACAGCTAATGTGGAAGCGCTAACCGTTAACCTTCAAGCCAATACTGGTATCAACACGGCTAGTGTTACCGCCACGGAGGAAGATATCACGTTTAATAGTCAAGGTTCTATTAATACCAGTCGAGGAAAACTCACAGCCACTCAGGGTGACGTCAACCTCAACGCTAGTCAAGGTGATATTACGACGGCGGATATTCAGGTAACTGAAGGAGTGGTGGATTTAACCGCCAACCAGGGAAGCGTGACGACAGCTAATGTGGAAGCGCCAACAGTGAACCTTCAAGCAAATAATGATATCAATACGGCTAGTGTTACCGCCACGGAGGAAGATATCACGCTCAATAGTCAAGGTTCTATTAATACCAGTCAAGGAAAACTCACAGCTACTCAGGGTGATGTTAACCTCACCGCTAGTCAAGGTAATATTGTTGCGGCGGATATAGAAGGAGAAAGCGTCAATCTCCAGGCAAATAACGGAATTGCCACAGCCAATGTCTCTTCAACCAATGGCGGAATTACCTTGACCAGCCAGTCAGGAGCTATACAAAGCGGTGATTTAACCGCCAAGGGAGAGACAGAAGAGGGAGAGACAGAAGAAAACACAGTAACTGTTACAACCTCAAATAATATTACAACGGGTAATATTGATACCTCTTCAGAAACAGGTAAAGGGAATGCGATCGCGCTCACCAGCGAAACCGGAGATATTACAACACAGAATTTAAACTCATCGGGTCCATTGGGTGGGGGTTCTATCGATGCTTCCACCCTGGGTCAAATTACACTTGCAGAGGTTAACTCCAGTTCTACTGGGGGTTTCGCGGGTTTAATCACGCTCAATAATGGTCAACCCGAATTCCTCAGAGAAGCTCCTGGCATTGATTTGACGTTTATCAATGCTCAAGGGTTACCGCGAAATCCAGCCGCCATCTCATTAAGTCCAACAGAAACAGAAGGGACTGAAATTACGATTAACATCACCACGGATGGTTATTTGAGAGCAACAGGTACATTCGTTTCCCAAACTGGCTTACAAGCTAGTCTTGCTACCGGTGGTGATCCGATTGTGATTCGACATGGTGGTGGTACCGCCTTTGATCCCTTTGAAGTTGGAAATGCGACCCAAAATGGCACAATAGGTGCAATTACAAACGGCAATGGATTTACCGGAACAATCTTACCCGTTCAATCTTTTACTCGTCCTGTTCGACAAGAAAACATTGAAATTATTTCTCGGATACCCTCTCAAAACAATCTGCCATTAACAAGTCTCTATCCTAACCTTTCATTGACTAGTCAAGTAGCTGATGCTGACCTGGAAATTTCTACGCTTGACAGCGTTCTTACTGATGCCTTTTCAGGATATTTAGGACCCAAACCCAGTGTTAACAATCCCGCTGATGCACCTAAAATACTGGCGCAAATTGAGAAACAAACGGGGGTAAAACCAGCCTTTATGTATACCACCTTTGTTGGCGGACGCCTGGAACTGAGAATGGTTTCGGCTCAGAATAAAAAGATTGTCACCCTTCCTGATGTAACCCAAGAAAGGATTGTACAAACGGCGACAAAATTACGCCGCGAAATCACTAATCCGATTAAACGGAGAACGACCAGTTATTTAGAACCCGCTCAACAACTCTATGAATGGTTAATCGCTCCCTTAGAAGCTGAGTTAGAGGCGCAAGGCATTCAAAATCTGGTGTTCATTATGGATAGTGGTTTGCGTTCCTTACCTGTGGCGGCTCTCCATGATGGTCAAAACTTTTTAGTGGAAAAATACAGTGTGGGGTTAATGCCTAGTCTCAGTATTACCGACACCAGCTATAACAATATTCAAAATGCTCCCGTTTTAGCGATGGGAGTGGCTGAATCCAGTAGTCTGGCGAAAGAGCTGAATCTGAGTCCTTTACCTGCGGTTCCCCTGGAACTTCAAACGATTGAAAGTATTCGCGATGGAGAAACTTTCCTGAATGAAAAAGTTACCCTAGAAACTCTCAAAACCCAAAGCCAAGATGCCACAATTGTGCATTTAGCTACCCATGGTGAATTCAAACCGGGTCCTCTAGAAAATTCCTATATTCTCTTGTGGAATGATTTACTGCGTTTAAACCAACTGCGAGAATTAGGCTGGAATGAGCGTCGCACCCCAATTGAATTGTTAATCCTGTCAGCCTGTCGTACAGCCGTGGGTGATGAAAACGCGGAGTTGGGGTTTGCTGGATTAGCTGTGCAAGCAGGTGCTAAGTCAGCGCTATCGAGTTTGTGGTACGTCAGTGATGAAGGAACTTCTGGATTGATGACCGAGTTTTATCGGAAGTTGCAAACCGCTCCAATTAAATCTGAAGCTTTACGACAAGCACAGTTAGCGATGCTCAAGGGTGAGGTACGCTTAGAAGGTGGACAATTACGAGGAAGTGGACAACCTGTTCCTTTACCGTCAACAATACAAAGTCAAGGGGATCAGTCTCTCTCCCATCCCTATTATTGGGCAGCATTTACTATGATTGGAAGTCCTTGGTAAGGAGTAATTTGTAGTCAACACAAGTAGGTTGGGTTGAGGAACGAAACCCAACTTATTGAGGAACGAAACCCAACTTATTGAGGAACGAAACCCAACTTATAGGGTTAGCTTGGATATTGTGTGCTTTGCCTGATATGCGTCTGTTCCCTGTTGCCTATAGCGGCTTGCAACTCAGTTGAATACACTTTACGCTCAGATGACTTGATATCATAAATGTTGGCTGTACTCCACCAAGGTAAAAGGGGGTTATCAAGGTTTATATGTTGCTAAAGTCTTGACATGAGCAACAGCCGCTGCAACGGTGACAGGTAATCTGTAGCCACCTCCATGAGAAGAAAGTACTGGACACCTATATCTCTTGGCAGAATCTAATACAATTTCAGTCAGTTTGCAGAAATCAGCATTCGTCCAACCTGTTGTACATTTACCACAATCATCCCGATGTGAGTCATAACCCGAGAAAATAGTAATCAAGTCCGGTTTCCATGGAAGGCAATCTAGAGAGTGCTGAAAAATGTCGATGCTCTCATGTCCATCGTAAAACTTACCCGTTAGTCCCAGTTCCTCTAAAACTTCAACGGGAAAATATGTATTTAGGATAGGAATATTACAGTGTCCAACCGCTTCAGCCGCCGTAGTTGTCCCATATTTTAAGTCTGAGGCTTTCGCCATATAAAGGTCTACAGCACTGTGAATGCTAATGCAATAAATACTGGAATCATCGCTAAAAATTGACTGAGAACCATCCCCATGATGAATATCCCAATCAATCATCAAAACTTTCTCAAATCCTTGCACCTGAGCGTATCGTGCCGCCGCAGCCAGAGGATTTAAAAGGCAATAACCGTGTCCCCAATTACTGTAAGCATGATGTCCAACCATACTGAAGCAATAGGCACGTTCCAGGTTCCCTTTTTTCATCTGATCAATTGCTTCCATCATGCCCCCTAAACCATAGAGATATCCGGGTAAACCGTACTCCAAACCTTGGCACTCAATACTCAATTCAGGTAGGGCAGCACTCACCTCATCGAGTGGTTTTTCAAGAGCTTGTAATCCAATTTTTCGGAGATACTCAGGAGTATGAACGCTCTGGAAATTGCGCCGCTGGGCTTTTCTTAATGGAAGTGTAGGATATTCAGCAAGAGCTTGGGTAAGAGCCTGTCGAACTTGGTTGTAGTAGGGAAAAGAATGCCCCATGAAGGAAATTGATTCAATTGGCTTGGACGTACAGAATGTTTGTGGGTGTAGATAGGTCGCTAAATTATTCATTTCCCTAAATCAAGCACTATTCAAAAGTGGCTCTCTCTCGCTGAGTGAATTGGAAGCATGTCATCTTTGTAGGTTAGGTTGAGGAACGTAGGCGAAGCCTTCTCGTAGAGTAACCCAACGTCATCGTTAGCCTGTTGGGTTTCGCTATCGCTCTACCCAACCTACGAGAACATTTTGTGCAAAACTGACATGTTACCCGTGAATTTGTCGTCGCCTAAACTTCAGTATAAGTCATGCCGATGGCAAAGGTATTGTAATTGTCATCATTGTACCGACTCCTACTTCACTATTGACTGAAATCGTACCCCCTTGTATGTCTAGACATTTCTTGACAACCGCTAATCCTAATCCGGTTCCGGGAATGTTGCCAATATTCGTACCGCGATGAAATATACCAAACAATTTTTCTTGATCCTCTACAGGAATCCCAATGCCTGAATCTTTGACTTTAAATGTCACTGTGGATTGACTACAGGTTACTATTAAATCTATTTGACCCCCTATCGGAGAATATTTAATGGCATTAGACAGTAAGTTAATTAAAATAGAACGTAATAACTTCTCATCTAAGCAAACAATAGTAGATTTATGTTGACTCAGTAAGTTAATTGAGTAATCAGAGCCAGCATTTAATTGCATTTCCTCAACTAACTGATAGCAAAAACATTCTAATTCAACAGAGTGAGCAGTAAACTCCAATTTGCCAGTATCTGCTCGGCTAATTGTTAAAATATCGCCCAAAATTTGCGTCATGTTTTTAGCTGTTTTTTCGATACGATCAATATTACGAATAATTTTCTGATTTAATTCTTCGGGATAGTAATATTTCAGTAATTGAACACTGGCTAAAATGGTACTCAATGGTGTGCGAAATTCATGAGATGCCATAGAAAAGAAATTAAGCTGGAGTTGTCTTAGTTCCTGCTCTTGTGCCAGTGCCAGACGCATTGATTCTGCCTGCTTGTGTTCTGTAATATCTTGAGCAGTACCGAGAATTTGCTGGGGTAAACCATCAGCCGTGCGAGTGAACACCATCTCGCGACTATACAGCCACCGCCATTCCCCCGATTTATGTTGGATGCGATACTCTGTCTCAATAATTTCTCCCTCTTTAGCGGTGGCAAATCGTTTAATGGCAGTGGTACATTTAGATTGATCATCTGGGTGAATCAGATTTTGCGGAAATGTCGGTGCCATGGCTTGGATTTCTTCTGGGGAGTAGCCGATAACTTGAGTAATTTGTTGATTGCTGTAAATATTTCGCTTTTCAACTAAGTCATAAAGATACAAAGCGGTTGGCATCGCGTGAGCAATGCGTTGAATAAACCGTTCACTTTCCCGGAGTGCTTGTTCCCGAATTCTAATTTCGGTAATGTTGGTGGCGGCACAGGTAATGCCAACCACTTCTTCGGCATGGTTTCGTAGGGGTTCCACGGTTAAATCGTAGTACCGGACTTTGCCTTCTACGATAATTGATATCTCTTGGCGCTCACCTACTCCTGTGGTCAAGACACGATGTTTAATTGGCATTAGCTTTTGGGCATTTTCCGGTGCAAACATTTCTAATTCTGATTTTCCAATTAGTGCGTCGGTATTAATCCGACTCGCCGGATTATAGACCCAGGTGTAACGCAATTTTTTGTCTTGATTAAATACTGTGATGGGTGAGTCATGCAGCGCAACCCGAAAGCGTTCTTCACTAATTCTTAATGCGGCTTCTGCTTCCCGGCGTTCATGGATTTGCGTTTGGAGATCAGCGTTTGTCTGCATCAGTTCAGCCGTCCGTTCTTGAACTCTGACTTCTAGCTGATCACGGGCTTGACGCAGTTGGTCTTCAATGGATTTGCGTTCAATTAATTCCGTCTGAAGCTGTTGATAGAGTTGGGCTTGGTGAATGGCGATGGTAACTTGGATGGCTAATTGATACAGTAAGTCAATTTCTAAGGATTGCCATTGTCTGGGTTGAGAACAGTGATGAGCAATCAGTAGTCCCCAAAGCTTTTCTTGTTGCAGAATGGGTACGACGAGTTTAGATTTGACACCTAACTGCTGGAGGAATTCCACTAAGCAGGGAGCCACGTCATCGGTTTCTGGGTTGACTACGGTGCGAATCCGTCCTTGACAGTACAATTGATGCATCTGTTCGGGAAACACTTCCGCCGGAAACGTTTGTCCCAGAATGGGAGCGGTATCCGGAGTGACAGATTCAGCTACAGTACTTCCTGTACCGTCAGACCAAATCCGATAGACTAGGACTCGATCAACGCCCAGAAATTCTCGGACTTCGGTTACTGTGGTTTCGAGAATGGTGTCCAGATCCAGGGTTTGGCGGATGCGTTGAGCGCTACTGAGGATGAGTTGCTCTCGTTGCGCCATTTGCTCTAGAGTTGTTTCAGACAGAGGGCGATCGCGACTTAATTCTAACTCGGCTTTGAATCTAGAATGCTGCTTCAGGAGCAACCCACACAGCACCATAAGTATGGCGATGCTGAGACTATCCCCCAGAATTAGACTCAATTGGGTTCTCTGGATTTGAGTAACTATAGCCCCTAACTGCTCTTGTAACAACAGTTGTGCTTGCGCTGGGATCTGCTTCAAAAGCCACGGCTGGTGTTGAGCGATCGCAGAGGCGCTGTTGAGCTGAGACAATAAATCTTGCAGAGCATCCTGTAACTTGTCACTATAGTCCATCCATCGGGAAGTTTCCATCAGTTGAGTTAGGTGGCTATAGGACATGACACTAGCCCCTATAAAGATAAGTAATGCCAGACAATAACCACCGATAATAACTTTGATACCGATAGATTTTGGCATTTGAGTTCTCCTCCGAAATAACAGCAGCTAGTGCATCACGGCTTCAAATAAGCGGTTCCCCATTTAGATTAGGATACCTAAAATCCTGCCAGGGAACAGGGAATTATTTACATAGAACAGGAGCAAACGCTTGATATTTTTTACAATTCTTAACTCAGTTAAGCCAATTGATGTCCAAGTCATTCCCTCTCTGTTCTCTTGAGCAAGTTTATTTTGAGGCGACCTCGTGATAAATTCATAAAAGGGAATAGTATTTCTATAGGTGAGAATTCTTCTAGTCGAAGATGATATTTATTTGGCTGAAGCTTTGGCTGAAGCCCTGGCAATACAACGGTATGCCGTTGATACGGTTTCCGATGGAGAGGCGGCTTGGGTGCAAGTAAATACCCTCGATTACGACCTAATTTTGCTCGATATGATGTTGCCAAAATTGGATGGGATTCATTTGTGCCAACGCTTGCGTTCCTATGGTTATCAGATGCCAGTTTTGATGATCACGGCTCGCGATACCAGTACGGATAAAGTTATCGGTTTGGACGCAGGCGCTGATGACTATATGGTTAAGCCTCTGGATATTCCAGAGTTACTGGCTAGAATCCGAGCGCTACTGCGACGAGGGCAAACGGTTTCCCCCCCTATTTTAGAGTGGGGACAATTGCGTTTAGATCCAGGGACTTATGAAGTCTGCTACGGTGATCAAACTTTACGCTTGACTCCCAAAGAATATAGTCTTTTAGAATTACTGATCCGCAATGGACGACAAATCATGAGTCGGAGTGCCATTATTGAGCATGTTTGGTCTATCGATAATCCTCCGAAAGAAGATACGATTAAGGTTCATGTCAAAAGCCTGCGCTCCAAACTTCGAGCCGTAGGCGCTCCAGAAGATTTAATTGAAACGGTACACGGTTTAGGTTATCGTCTCAAATCTCTTTCTGAATAACTGCTTAGGAGTCGCTTTCACAAATTTTTATTACAACTGGAGTTTAGACTACGAACCCTGATTCAATTGAGCGACCGGGCCTTGTTAATTCGTGCAGGTGGGTCACCTCTACAGGTTGAATTAACCCACAGCAAACCCTGTATATTGCCTGACAAAAGGTTCATGAAACGCCAGAACAATATCCTCTTTTGGGACGCCCAACTTGACCAATTCATTGGCTATACCAATTTCTGTTCCATCATGCTGTATCCAAATTTTTCCATTTTTAATATCTAGATGCAATACGCATCCATACATCGGCTGGCGATTTTTCCAACCGGTATAAACAACCTGATAATGATCCCGTTCTTTGTCAAAAATTAGTTCTGTTTCTACTTCGTCATCCGATGGACTTCCTTTCGCATAGTCACTTAATAACTGTTGGATATAGGTACGATATTCTTCTATCCTTTCCATTCTAAAACCACCTCATCTTTAGGCTCATAAACCAGCAACCTGAGTTGAAAGCGCTCAATAATAGTTTCCACAAATGGCAGGTTGAAAAATGTTTGATAAGTCCCTAGGGGAACAGCTAAATATAAAACCCTATCCGGCTGTTGTTCTTCCAAAGCGACATAATAGTTAAGGAATTGACCGACAGCCGTATGAAATTCAGAAATATTCGACGGTGCTATCTAACTAATTGATAAATTTAGTATTTTTAGCTTTAATTGTAGCATGAATACCATCCCGACTTGCCGTGAAACGTTAGAACAATGCTAAGGATGATCAATCTGCCTTTACTCAAAACGTTTACGTTGATCTGACCAACGCTTAAGCCTATATTTATTCTCACCCGCCAGGACTAACGCCGCCGTTCCCCCATCCCCCAAATCCGCGATCGCAGTCAATGATGTATTCCCATGGGTGGAAAATTCACTGTAGAGTAACGCCCCCTTCTCTGAAAATATTAATGTCCGAGGTTTATACTCCTGCGTGTTCGTGTCTGGGCGTTTGATATTCAGGGTTTGATTGGTACTCGCTGTATCCTCATACAAGGTTAAAACGGCTTCCGGTTCATCGTTTCCGGTTAAATCCAGAGGCTGTACTAACCAATGTCCGATCTCTTGCAGCATCATCGGAATCGTGGGTTCGACTTCAGGCGATCGCTTGCCACTTTTAACCAATTCCTGCCACAGTGTTGGTAAAATCGCCGCCACCCATTGCGGTTGCAGTTGGTTTAAATCGGATAAGCTAATTGAACCCGGTTCTAGCCAGCGCAGCGCCGTTTGAGAATATGCCATAGGCGAACTCTTTTCTCTATTGGGTAAGGCTTGTCCTGCGGCTAAAAGCTTGATTACACCCTCTTGATAGGACACCCCTTGAACCGTCGCGACGATCGTCTCCTGGCGTCCCTCCGCTGACCAGACGGCAATTTGCAGGTATGGATCAGTGTCTAAACCCAGATATTGCCAAAGACGCTGAGTTGCAACAACTGTGGACAATTGTAAATCGGTAAAGGGTGTTTGACGCCAGCGTTGACCATCATTAAAGGCGGCGACTTCTACCTGATACCAAACCTCTTGGGGGGCTTTTTGGAATCCTGAAGCTGGGGCGGTTAAAGTGACGGGAAATGTGGCTGTACTATTTCTGGCTTCCGGTTGTCGCCACTCTTCAGGCTTGACAGTTTCCACGGATTGTGCTGTCCCGACAATTTGACTTAAATGAGGGATGATGGCTGGAACCTCTGCTAATGCAGTATCCAGATAATCCAGGTAGGCATAAATTTGGGCATTATTGTTAGGTTGAGGCTGATCAGATTCTGATTCAGGGGATGGAAGTTGCTGCAACCAAGAAATGGCTTTAGTCCGCCCTTCTTGGGCGGCGAGAATTAAAGCCCCCCAAGTTTTTACGGTGCGATCATTGGGACTAATATTGAGGGCAGCTTCTACCCGTCGCCATAATTCCTCGGTATCGGTTTTAAGTAAATTAGCAATCTCTTGGGCGGAACCATTAACGGCGGCGGTTTGAAATACCTGTAAGCCATCTGTCCAGCGTCCATCAATTAGATAGGCGAGAACTTGTTGTCCTTGACTTGCCCAGGTTTGGTTGGCTTGCGCCTCAGTAAATTGGGCATGAAGTCGAATTAAGTCTAGTTGCGCTTGGACTGTCGCCGACTCCGTGTTTTTCTGTTCTTGTTGCAATCGTCGATACGCCCACGACCATAACCCATTCCGGGCTAACATTAAGGAATTCCGATAAGTGGGACTATCATCAGCCCGTGTATTTAGTGAAATTTCGGTTAATTGAATTGGATTGAGGAGAAACTGGCGGGGTTGAACCTGGTACACCTGGAATTTCGGTTCTAATCCTACTGTTTGATTAATCACTAATTCTGGGGTGGATTCCCCGGTGACTTGTTGCCAATAAGGGGGTTTATCTGTGGGACTTTGCCAGTCCAGCATAACACTCAGGTGCATTTGTTCGGGGTTGTAATGGAGGATTTGTCCATAAGTTTTCGGGGATTCATCGGTGAGGCGAACTCCCCAGAGGTTAAACCAAAATCCTGTGGCGGGGGCTTTATTTTCTAAACGGTTAAATCGAGTAAAGGGTAAGGAACGAGATGCACTTCCAGTAATCGCGTCGGTGGAGGAGAGGACAAAATATTCTTCCTGTTCATTGATAGCCAGCTGAGTGACCAATTGGTAAGCAAGTTCGGCTTGCTGAAATTCGATGGGTTGATAAAGTCTCAGTTCGACAATTTTTTGGCAATTGGTTTGACAGTTCGGTTTAGATTTTAAGATAGGTAATAGAATAGGGGTTTCTCGATAGGGTTGTCCTGTATTGAGGGATACAAGTTCTCCCGCGATTAACCCATTTTGGCGCAATTCGTCGCGTATGGTTGCCAGGGTTTGTGGGGGTGAAGCATCAGCGATGGGAATCTTTGTCCATCCGGGTAAAATACGATTCAGCCAGATCGCTGCATTGGGATCAATCATCAGGCGAATCCCTAGCCATATTCCCCCAGTAACGATCGCACCCGTGGCGATTAATGCGGCGATCGTACCTAATGCTACCAGACAGCCATTGGCTGATGATTTTTTCCGAATTCGTCTGCGGCGTCTCTTTGTGACTCCGGACAATCGTTTCCCCCTTTCACCTACTGACACCTTATCGCCGATCATCGCTGCATTAAGTTAGTGATTTCGTGAACCTAAATGACCCGGTTATTTTGACATTAGCAATCAGAACCAACGCCGCGATCGCAACTCCAATACAGATCACCGATATATAGGGTATTGTTCCCCCTGCATTCAGACGCGCTACGATTCTTGGCATATCCCGCCGACGCCCCATAGCCAATAATACGCGAGATAACGCGATCGGGATAGTGCGTTGCGGTTGATGCACCTCTTCTCCCAATGTGGCAATTCGACCATAGCCAGTATACGCTACAAACATTAAAGCACTGCCATGGAGTAACGACGCGATCGCACTTTTATGTCGAGTGATCTACGATACAAGCAAAAAGAAATGTAGGGGCGCAAGGCTTGCGCCCAGAAGTATTTTGATGTTGCCCAAATCTTTAATATACCGTAGTAGGCTGGCAAGCTTAAAAATAGGGGTAAAATTTTTCTGGATCGCTACTCTAATAAGGGTTTTGGAAAATACTGGGCGATTCAGCGACTTTTCCCAACCGCATCAAATCAACACCTACCCATCCGCGCTATCGACAAAAAAAGAGTTTTGGCATCAGGGGGAAACGAGGGGGGTTGGGAGAGGGGCTTCTGGTGAGGGATTGAGCTTAAGTTGACACCAATGGGGTAAAACTCGCCCCTACAGAATACCTCTTTTATCTAAAGGTTTGAGTCTTGGTGGTAAATGCTTGGTTACTACGCCCCTACTTATCCATAGTATCTAAAGTCGCTTCCTGTTCCTTTAAAGCTTCAATACTGTCGCTCAAATCAACGCTATGACTAGACACTCGATTGAACGATAACCAAACGACAGCAGTCGTGAAACTGGCTCCTATAATCACCGCTAAAGGTAAAATAAAACCACTGTCAGTCATCGAAACTAATGGAATGCAAATCCCTAGCATTCCCGTAGCAAATCCCCAGATAATGGCAGTGGCTGCAAGTTTAAAGCCTGCTCCTTGTGTTTGACGTATCATAAGTTAACTCAAGTTATCAGACAATCACTATCTCCTCTGTCAAAATGCGATAGTGTTCATTTCCCGCCCAAAACAATGGAGTAAATTTTCCAGCTTGGGGTCAGTCAAATCATTAACCACCAACTCCGCCCCCGCCGCCATTAACGCCTGTGGTTCATGAGTAGTCGCCACACCAATCGTTAAAAGTCCCGCACCGACGGCGGAACGAACGCCAGTTAAGGAATCTTCAAACGCTACGGCTGAAACCGGGGATACACCCAATAATTCTAACCCTACCTGATAAGGCATGGGATCAGGTTTACCCTTTTCCAGTTCCTCCGCTAAAACAACAGTAGTAAAGTGCTTGTCTAAACCGAGAACTTGCAACATAAATTGGGCATTATCTTTCGGTGCATTTGTCACCACCGCCTGCTTCAGTTGCTTTTGATTTGCCCAATCTAACACCTCTAGCAATCCGCCTAACGGTTTCAATTGTTGAGCAGCACGTTTCCGATATTCTGCTTCTTTATAATCCCCTAACTGTTTTCCTGCCTCTAGAGACAGATGAGGTAATAAATCCTTGACAATCGCCGCATTGAGACGACCGCTAAAATGAGTTTGGTAGAAGGCGTGATCAAACTCTAAGCCATACTCGCGCAAGATATCTTGCCACGTCTGAAAATGGATAGGGTCAGTATCCGCTAAGGTGCCGTCTAAATCAAATAATAATGCCTGAAGCATAATCGATGGGGTGATAGCTGTTGCACTCCAGTCTACCGTTTAGTAACGAAATATGACAAGAACGACTCAGTTTCAGGTTAAGACTGACGTATCGTAATAAAAGGTGGGGTTTATCAAGATGGGTTTAGCCACTTTCTGCGTGGGTATCACCGATTACATTTCAACCAAACCCCTCTTTATCCCAAATCAGTATCACTGCGCCAAAGCTTTGATTTCTGCCAGTATTATTCACAATGAGTGATATGATTCAATCTCAACTCACACCGCCAAAAGTATCCTACAGGATTGAATGGAAAAAACTGCCTGATGATTTTCACTTACCTGATGAACCTGTGGAGAATATTTATCATCCCTTACTCGCATCAGCACTGCGAGAGATTCTAGAAATCGCTGGCTTTATCACCTCTTCCATGCTATTCGCCTCCAACTTTGCTATCTGCGCCACCGTGGATGGCAAAATAGTGGTCAAAGCACCAGATTGGTTTTATGTTCCCAATGTGTTACCTATCGCGCCAGAAGTTACTCGTCGCAGTTATACCCCTCATACAGAGGGAGATATCCCAGCCATTGTTATGGAGTTTCTCTCTGAGACTGAACAGGGGGAATACTCAGCGAAATCGACTTATCCCTATGGAAAATGGTATTTTTATGAGCGGATTTTGCAAGTCCCAATTTATGTTATTTTTAACCCCAATGATGGGACATTAGAAGTCCATGATTTAGTAGCTGGACATTATGAATTGCGACAACCTGATGCGAATGGACGCTACTGGATTGCCGCAATGGGTTTATATTTGGGAGTTTGGTACGGCACTAAGGCGGAAATAACCTGCTATTGGTTACGGTGGTGGGACGAATCAGGAACTCTTTTACCTTGGGGAGTTGAGCGAGTGGAACAAAGTTTACACGAAGGAGTACAACAAGGAAGAATGCAGGAAAAGTTAGCTATGATTAACCGTTTATTGATTCGCCGAATTGGTGAAATTACTCCAGATATGCAATCACGAATTAATGGTTTATCGGCAACAGCTTTAGATGAATTAAGTGAGGCTTTATTAGATTTTACGGATATGGCAGATTTAGTTAATTGGATTGAGCAGTGTTAATTCATATCAAATATTCATACCAAATCCACCTTGATCACCCCTTTTGCCACGGCGATTGAAATCGCTGCTACACAAATGTATGGTAGAGACGTTGCATGCAACGTCTCTACAACAGTTCGTTTGTCCTAATCGATGTGTCTACTGCTATAGAACGCAACATTGGTATTATTACTGGTTCAAGATGTAAGGTGAATAAAACTCGTGGATACGATGTCAGATTTAACTTGACGATCATTAAGTCCAATCAAGTCTTTAAAATAAATAGATGTTGGTTCTTTTAATGCTGAACTATAGTCTTTATGGAGTTGAGGCGTAACTGAGGTACTATCGCTGAAAAATAAAGAATCTCCGAGGACGGAAAGAGACTTTTGATTAAGGGAGTGAATTAAATCCTGTGACGTTATCCCTTTTTGATCATAAATTTTATTTAAAGCGGCATTATCTTCTGACACAATTGCTTTAAATGCCATTCGCTCATCCTGACTAAGCTGTTGAGTAAATGCCAGCAACTTCTGCCATTCTCGTGGTAAAAATACGGATAAATTAGGTTCAATTATGGGGAAGACTGTTTCACTTGCTGTTAACTTCTGTACTCGTAGAGTTTGCATTTGCTGTTGCAGAGCGGCAGAATCGGATTCTAACTGCTGTTTAAGCTGATCTAATCGCGTCAAATCTTGA
>JGI11783J13700_1080794_pt1 | contig 15043 bp, 11 predicted proteins | sample ElkSlonscriptome_6_FD_13700 | JGI IMG/M metagenome (IMG submission 13700)
GGGCTGGCTTGGGAGAGGGGCTGGGGGTGAGGGCTGGCTTGAGAGAGGGGCTGGGGGTGAGGGCTGGAGGTGAGGGCTTGAGCTTACGGATGATTGCACGGGAAGGCAACAGAAAATACATAATTTCAATACACATCAGCTTAGTTATTTCTTTAAAGACTTAATTTTTCTCTGTCTTCTGCTTCACTAACCTCACTAACAGAGCCTGAGTCTGATCCGATTAAGGTTGCCAATGCGAATTGGTTGAGCAGGTGTTGAGCCAGTTGAGTTATCGTATTTTCCCCAAATAATTGTTCGATTGAGACTCGCACCTGTAAATCGGTTTCGATGCGGCTTTTAAGCATTAGAACGATTAACGAGTCAAGGAATGAGCCGAGGGGTTGCTCAGGCGTGAGAGTGGATGAGGGACGGTGGAGTAAGCTGGCTAAAACGTTGAGCAGATAGGTTTCTAGTATTGCCTGTTGTTCCTTGGGTTCAGCCGCGAGGAGTTGTTCTCTGGATAGGGTTTCTGTTGGCGTAGCCTTTCCTGTGGGGACATGGATTTTTTCTTGGGTTGGAGTAACACGGATCGGAGGTGTCGGAACAGAACCCAATGCAACATCACCCCAGCGCATTACCATGGCGGCGGCGGTAGCAGCAGCACCGTTGGTATAGACGAGAACTAAATCATTTTCGCGAAGTTTACCCGATTGTGCCGCGTGGTACAAAGCAGCGAGGGGAAAGACGGGACCAATATTGGCATATCGCGGGTAAAGATTCAGGGTACGTTCTGGATCAATACCTAATGCTTGAGTACAGACACTGGCATACCAAGCGGTTGGAGTATTAAAGGCAAAAAAGTCAATTTGGTTAAGAGTAACACCAGCCGATGCGATCGCGCCTTGGCAGCAGGTACGAACAAAGTCTACAGCAGTTTCGGCAAGTACACTGGGATTTTCCCCAGTGCGAGTCCGCATCCGAGGTTTCCCTTGGCTGTCTAGTTCCAGTTCATGGGCGTAAGCCTCGCAGGTTGCGGCGGTATGGACGATTTTACTACCGAGGATGCCTTGGTTAGCTGAGAGAGAATCGACGATAAAGGCTCCCGCTGCATCACCCATCGACCAAGATAGAGAATCTTCTTCGTCTACAGCATTAGACCCCAGATGAGACACCACCACCAACACAGTCTGGTATTCTCCAGTTTGCACCAATGCAGAGGCATTTTGCAGGGCGATTAAGGCACTTGAACAAGTGGATTCCAGATTCCAAGCCGGACAGTGCAAGTTCAGTTTACGGGCAAGGTAGGCAGCATTGCCGAATCCGATCTCGTCCGGGAAAATGGAGGCAACGATTACCAGGTCAATGTCTTCTACCTTCAAGTTGGCGGCACTGAGTACATCTTGCGCCGCTTGACATTCCAGCGTCAGTGAAGACTCATCCGCACCCAAGACTCGTCGTTCAACCGAACCTCGGAAGGGATCAGGTAAATAGGGAGCAACCGCTTGTGACCAAATGGCTAGTCCAGAGTTATCGTTTGTAGAATTAGGTGTCGATCTAGAGTTCCGATTTCGTTTGAGTTTACCCTGATTCTGATAGGTTTTTTGCCAATAATCATTAGTACGAATTAGCTGAGGAAAGCGAATTGCCAGGGAGCGAATACCAACGGATCTTTTAATCATAGGTCATTCCTTATTAGTGATTAGTCTTATACCGTAGGGTGGGTTTCGACTTCGCTCAACCCACCAGCTTTAAGTCGTGGGTTCGTAGTAGGCACTTTAGTGCCATAAGCGCTGAAGCGCTTACTACAAACTCTAAAGTCAGTGACATTACCCCTAAGAGCTAATACACTGGCAGCAACATAGGATGAGGTATGACTGATACTCAGTAGCCATTTAGTAATACCGAATTCCGCTGCTATTTCTTGGCATTTACCCGATAAAACAAGGGCAGGTTGACCCGTTGGCAACCGTTGCACTTCAATATCCAGCCAAGGACAATCAGAACATACAGATATACCCAGAATCTTCAACACAGCTTGCTTGACAGCAAAACGACCAGCAAGGTATTGGATACGACTAGAACCCAACTCAGTTGTCCTACGTTCTGTTGCTGTCAAATGTTCCATTTCCCAATCTTCGCCGGAGCGCTCCATGTACTCTTTGATGTGATTTGTTTCCAGAATTTCTAGTCCATGACCGATAATCAGTTGGCTCATGATTTATAGGACTACGCACTAGGTTTAGGACAAATGAAGAAACTTGAGTAAACATTTTTTGACTATTGCCTATTGCCTATTCCCTGGCGCGTAGCGCCATAAGTGCCAGACTTGAAAACCAAATTTGTCAACATGGTGTTCATTTTGTTCACTGACTCCATGTATTCATTTTCCGGAATCGATTCAGCGACGATACCCGCTCCCGCATTTAGGGAAATACAATTGCCATATTGATAAACCGAACGAATGGCGATGGCTAAATCTGCCATTCCCTCACTATTAATCCAGCCGATACCCCCAGCATAAATTCCTCTGGGTTCATCTTCTAGGCGATCAATCCATTCTAAAGCTTTGGCTTTATCAATTCCCGACACAGTGATTCCGGGAAATAAAATCTTCAACGCATCCCACAGCGTATTGTTGGGCTTTAGCTGTCCGCCAACCCGTGATGATAGATGTTGGACGCAGCGATATTTTTTAATGTCCATAAATTGACAAACTCGAACCGTTTCTGGCAAACAAATTGAGGATATTTCCTGTTGTGCCAACCAAATCGACAGGGCGTGTTCTTTGACTTCTTTGGCATCGGTTAAGAGTTCACCGTTTAATTGGGTATCCTCTGCCAAGCTTTTACCACGAGGTCGAGTTCCTGCCAAGGGATTGGTTGTGACAAAGCCATCTTGACTCACATTCATTAAGATTTCTGGACTAAACCCCACCGCCTGAACATCACCAAGATTAAAGCAATACGAACGGGCAGAATTATTGGCTTTAGCGCCAACAATATAAGTTCCTAGTACGTCTAATTCACCAGTAATTTTCAGGGAACGAGCCAGAATCGCTTTATGGAGTTCTGAGTTTTGGATTGCCTTAATCAGAGTCTTAATCTGGTTTTGATAACCTTCGCGATCGCTAAAATCAACCACTACAGGTTTTGGCACATAATTGGCAAGTTCACTCTCTATACATAATAAACTACAAATTTGCTCCACTGACCGATTCGTTTTAACATAAACTCCCTTGTCTGTAAAACGCAATTCAATCTCTGGAATAAAAAAGCATAAAAGGTCTTGTTGGATAGATTTGGAATAGGCGGAATAAAATCCAGCAATATCAAATGCCACATACCCATAAGCTGTCCACCCTTCAATCGGCAAAGCGTTGAGTAATTCTGCCACTTGTTGAAACGGATCAGTAACGGGGACTGAGGAAGACGTTCCCATCCCTTTTAATGAGACCGAATCCTGACTAACTGACACCTTAACTAACTCATTGCCCGCGATACGAACCTCGTTATTTTGTTCATACATTAAATAGGTCGTAATAATTCGCGATCGCAAGAGATTTTGCAAAACTACAACAGCATCTTTCTTGCCCGGTATAAATAGTTCATAATAGTTGACAGCGGGCTTGGTATCAGTCGGTTTTGAATCAATTAACATTTCTTCAGCTCCTGCATAGAATTTTAGTGTTGCTTTAATTATCCCCACCTGATCACATTGTTAACACCGTGTCTTGGCGCATTAATTGTTTGCGATGAATTTTTCCTGTAGAAGTACGCGGCAATTGTTCAACAAATTGAATAATTTTGGGAGCTTTAAAATGAGGCAACTGCTGTTTAGAAAATTGACGAATACTATCTTCTAAGTCCAACGACGCTTCCTGTTCTGGCTTAAGACCGACATAAGCGACAATCTGAGTTAACTGTTCACCTTGACGTGATTCTGGTACAACTGCTACTTCCAGAACGTGGGGATGTTGATGTAATATATCTTCAATTTCCAACGGTGATATCCACTGACCATTCACCTTAAACAGGTCATCATTTCGACCCATAAACCAGAAATAACCATCAGCATCACAGCGGTACTTATCCCCCGTTCGCATCGTATTGCCATAGAGAACATTTCGCGTCTGTTTCAATCGGTTCCAGTACCCCAACATCAAGCTTTCACCGCTAACCTGAAGATTGCCAATTTCATCAGGAGAACAGGGAAACCCTTGCTCATTAACCACTTGGATATCGTAGCCAGGAACAGGATATCCAGAACTTCCGGGTTTACACTGTCCAACTCGATTTGAGAGAAAAATATGCAGAAATTCAGTTGTACCAATCCCTTCGCAAATTTCCTGGTTATACGTTTCTAGCCACTGATGCCAAATACTCTTGGGTAACTGTTCTGCAGCTGATACACATAAGCGTAAGCAAGTAGCATCTAGGGGAGCAATATCATGTACAGCCAGAATACTCGCATAAACACTAGGAATGCCAAACAAAACGGTTGGTTGATAGCGCTGAATGTCGGCAATAATATCAAAAGTGTTATTAGCATCCGATAAGACACTCGCTGCACCAACTGCCATTGGCATATACAGGGTATTGCCTAAGCCATAAGCAAAGGGCATTTTAGCCACTGAATAGGTAATATCATCACCCTGTAAACCCAATGTAGCTTTACCATAATTTTCGGCACAAACGACCATATTTTGATGGAGATGAATCGCTCCTTTTGGTCGTCCTGTACTTCCTGAGGTATAAAGCCAAAATGCGGGTTCATCGCGACAGGTTTCAGCCCAAAAAAGTTGGTCGTCTTGTTGAGCAAGCAGGGATAAAAATGCCTGGTCTCCAGCTGTTAGTAGACTATGGCGCAAAAACTGAGACTGAATTGGAGTCAGTTTCTCTTGCCATGCTTGAGTGGTTAATAAAATTTTGGCGCGAGAATCGTGCAGAATATAGTGAATATCCTCAAGCGTACAAGCTGTATTAATCGGGACTGGCACAGCACCCAGCCAAATTGCTCCCCAGAAGGCAAAGACAAACTCTGGAGTATCGGGTAAGAGGATAGCTATCCGGTTTTCTCGTTCCAAACCTAACTCAGAGAGTAATCGAGCGGTGCGTCGAACAAAACGGCTTAACTGAGAGTAGGTGTAGGTTTGATCCTGATAGTAAAATACGGTGTTTTCACGTCGTTCTTGGAGCAACTCACTGTCTAAGAAGTAAGCCGCAACATTCAAAGTATCGGGTAGTTTTTCAGTAATACTCTTCATATTTAGAGTTGAGGTTAGAGATAGTTCATTTACGTCTTGAGTCACAGGGCTAAAATATGTACCAGTACGTGCCTATCCCAAGACAACCAAGTCGCTAGCCAGTCTTTTACGCCCTGTTCTTTTGCCTGAATCATTGCTTTTCCATAAAGCTGAACCGTTAACTGGTTGTGATGATTAAGAGTCGCTTCAATCTCTGTCCATTCAATGTCAGCGATTCCCGTTCCTAACGCTTTTCCCACCGCTTCTTTTGTGGCAAAGCACAGAGCATAAGCCTGGTGAGGATTAGGGGTGAATTGACAACAATAAATCTCTCTGGCTGTAAACAGTAACGCTAAGGTTTGATGGTCATATCGCTCAATCAATCGGCTAATCCTATCGATAGGCGTAATATCAATGCCAATTCCTTTAACTCCTGTGGATTCAAGAGGCATTTTGAGAACTTGTAAGTCTAGCCGCCTCAACCAAATTGCATACTTGAGCTAAAGTTAAATCTTGCCGTCCTCCTAGCTTGACACTAACTCCCAACTGCCGTTTTAATCCGAGGGCAATTTCAACGGTTTCTGTCGAGTCAAGCTGTAAGTCTTGACGCAGTAATGTATTTTGATTCAGTGACTCTTTCGGAATACCCAATTCGCTTAGTATTCCTTGGAGAGTATCCATGACATTTCGACTATCCATGAGGTTTAAGTATCAATGCACCACATTTGAAAAAGTAAGGCGGGTTTTAATTGAGCCACGTCACGAAAACGTCACAAATTCCCCATTCCTCTGTTATTCCCCCTCATCGGGGGAAGGGAGATCAGCTCTCGGACTTACGCACTGAAACGAAATTTCGCTGTTCTGAGCGTTAGTCAAGGAGTTGAAAGCCTCATTGAGCCGTTGCTGATCAGGCTGAGTGCGTCAGTTCTGGGATCTTGACTAAACCTAGCTCTCAGTAGTTGACAGTAATTTTTAATAACCATTGATAACTCTAGTATAGGTTTTGGGTCTTGACAAGCCCTAGTATTGAAAATTTTTTTAAATTATTGAGATTCATCGAGACCGAGCTAAGGTGGCATCCCACCAGCAGCGGTAGAGAGTCAATAGCTGGGATACTCTCTATACAAGCGTTTTCAGCGTTAAACCTTAATCGCTCTGGACACACCCGTGAGGGAAGGAGTCGATATTGCCAAAATTATCAGAGACTCACCAGTTGAAATCTCTTATCAATAATTTTCTAAGAATACCCCCTTGACAGGTACAAACAAATCGGTTTATTCTCTCTAAGCTCATAAAAATTATTCGCAATAGTAATCACTCGAAGTGCAGCTCTGCGTTTCGAGCCGTTCAACGTGGGTTAAGAGGAAACCAGATTGAAGTTACCACAATTACTCTCTAGCGTATTACTCACAGGCTCAGTGCCTGTGTTGATGGCGACTCCAGCCATTGCTGATGTTGTACAAGTTACAGGTGTGCGTCTCGAAGACACACCCCAGGGACTCGAAGTTATTGTAGAAACGGCTGAGGGTACAGCCCCCCAAGTCTTTACCACCAGCTACGGTGAAACATTTATTGCAGATTTAATCAACACCCAACTGCGTTTACCGGATGATCAACCCTTTCGCCAAGAGAATCCGGCTGAGGGGATTGCCTCAGTTACCGTGACGCAGCGTAATCCTAATAGCATTCGGGTAACGGTAAGAGGTACAACAGCCTTACCCAGAGTCGAGGTCATGCCGAGTGCAGCCGGACTATTATTTAGTCTGACAGCGGAAACCCCCACCGCTCAAACACCCCCTGAAACACCAGACGTGCCGCCAGACGTGGACATGGAACCTGGGGAAGAACCGGAACCTCCCCCGCCAATGGCAGAACCGACTGATGAAATTGAACTGGTGGTTACGGCGGAACCGGACACAGGGTATCGCGTCCCCGACGCCACCACCGCCACTAGAACCGAGACTCCCCTGCGTGATATTCCCCAGTCAATTCAGGTGGTTCCGGAAGAGGTGATTGAAGACCAACAAGTCATTCGTCTGAATGAAGCGTTACGCAATGTCAGTGGTGTCACCCTTGGCAATACTCGTGCTAATGATACTGAGACATTTACCGTTCGTGGATTTGAAGATGCTACTGTCCTGCGAGATGGCATTCGCCAGTTTACCTTTGGCGGTACTCAAGAAACGGCTAACGTGGAACGAGTCGAGGTTCTCAAGGGACCGGCTTCCATTGTCTTTGGGTCAGCAGAACCAGGAGGACTGATTAATGTCGTCACCAAAAAACCCTTACCCCAACCGTTCTACGAGGTTGAAGCATCGGTCGGTAGCTATGGTTTCATCGAACCCAGCATTGACATATCTGGTCCATTAACCCCAGATAAAAGCCTACTTTACCGACTCAATACCCTCTACCGTCGGTCGGATGGCTTTCGAGAGTTTGACCAAGAGTTTGAACGATTCTTCATTGCTCCCGTCGTAACCTGGTTCATTAGCGATCGCACCGAACTCACGGTTGAATTGGAATACTTAGATAATAAACAACCCTACGACCGAGGCTTAGTTGCCATTGGTGACGAGGTAGCGGATATTCCGTTCGACCGCATTTTCAATGAACCCGATGATTTTGTTGAAACTGATGAACTCAAGACTGGATATCGCTTAGAACATGGTTTAAATGATAACTGGACACTGCGGAACATCTTTTGGTATTCCAATACCGATCTGTTTCTCCGCGCTGCTGAACTGGGCGGTGTAGATGAAGAACGGGGCGTGGTATCCCGCAGCACCCGCGATTTTGATATTTATGAAGAAGCCTACGATATCCAGACCAACGTAGTGGGTGAATTTGCCACCGGATCAGTTGAACATGAACTCTTAGTTGGGTTTGATTTCCGCCGTAGCTTTCAGGATCTCGATCTCCAACAAGCATTTGCTCCTCCCCTAGCCCCACCGCCCATTAGCATTTTTGACCCCGTTTACGGATTTTCTTTACCAGATAGCGAAGATATCCCCCAACTGTTTGATGGTCGAAGTCAGCTACAACAGTGGGGCTTTTACCTACAAGATCTGATTTCCCTGACCGACAATTTCAAAGTGCTACTGAGTGGACGCTATGACATCGCCGACCAAGAAGCAACGATTCGATCAACTGACTTTTTTGATCGTTCATCCCCCACTCAAAGTGATGATGCTTTCAGTCCCCGCGTGGGCATCGTCTATCAACCCACCGAACAGCTTTCTCTCTACGCCAGCTTCAGCCGCTCATTCCAACCCAACGACATTACATTCGGGGGTGATCTTCCCGAACCCGAACGGGGGACTCAATACGAAATCGGGGCTAAAGCCGAATTTCTAAATGGTAGACTCTCAACAACCTTAGCGCTGTATGATTTAAGCAAGACGAATGTTTCGGTACCTGATCCGGATAATCCTGGCTTCTCTATCGCCCTCGGCGAACAGCAAAATCAGGGAATTGAACTGGATATCGTCGGTAAAATTCTGCCGGGATGGAATATTATCGCCTCCTATTCCCACATTGATGCGGAAGTAACCGAAGGATTTTTTGGAATTCCCGAAGGGGGTAAGCCACCCAACATTGCCGAAAATACCGCGAGTTTGTGGACAACCTATCAAATCCAACAGGGCAACTTCCAGGGACTTGGATTCGGATTTGGCTTATTTTTCGTGGGAGAGCGATTTGGCGACTTTGGGAACACCTTTAAATTTGACGATTATCTTCGCACAGATGCAGCGATTTTTTATCGACGGGACAATTGGAGTGCTTCGGTCAACTTCAAAAACCTGTTCGACGTAGACTATATCGAATCGGGTATCGGCAGAGTTCAGATTAAACCGGGTGAACCGTTTACTGTCATTGGTTCGGTGTCCGTGCAGTTTTAAGCCACACAGAGTATGATGAATCGGTTTTGGGTCTTACTCCGACCTCTTTTTTCCATCCCCGACGCTTGGTGTTTGAGCCGTATCCTGAAACTCTTGACGCTCGGACTTGGTGCGGCTTTGCTGGTGGTTGCTTGTAGTCCATCTGACAGCCAAATCAGCGATCGCGCTACCGCTAACCTCAATGGTACCAACTGCCGCATGGTTGAGCATGATGTGGGTGAAACTCAGGTTTGCGGTCAACCGAAACAAATAGTGGCGTTAGGTCCCCATATCTTGGACTTACTCCTCTCACTGGATATGCAGCCAGCCGGATATGCGGAAGTTTTTCCCTTCCATGGAGGCGACTCGTTCAATAATCCCAGTGCACAAATTCCCTATTTAGGAAACCGAGTCACCACCCAACCCGTGAATTTAGGAGACAGGAGCAATCCCTCTCTAGAAAGCCTAACTCGGCTGCAACCTGATCTGATTTTGGGTGAAGCAGGCGGACTGCGACAGAACTATGATATGCTCTCAAAAATTGCACCCACGTTACTTTGGGAAAAACGGACTGCTAAAGGAAAGTGGCAGGAAAATCTGCGACAACTTGCAGCAGCGATAGGACAGGAAGACCGAGCAGAAGCCGTGATTGCGGAGTATAATCAGCAGATCGCGGCGGCTCGTGATCAGTTGGCTCCTGTAGTGGCTAAATATCCCCAAGTCTTGCTATTGGGAGCGAATCAACTCGTCGATATCAGGGTCGTGAATGATAGCAGTTATCTAGGCGAGGTACTAGAAGGAGTGGGATTTGAATTAGTCTCTCCCCCGGCTCAAAATAAATCTGAGCTAACCACCGCCATTTCTCTGGAAACATTACCCCAACTTAACGATGCCGACCTCATTTTTATCTTAGGCTACGAAACGAGTGTGCGGGATCAACAGCAAAAGGCGACCAATGCTGTGCTGAATCGTGTAATTGACCAGCAAACAGCAGCAATTCAACAGGAATGGCAAAATAATGCGATCGCCCAATCTCTAAAAGCGAGTCAAGAAGATCGGGTGTTCTTTGTCACCTACTATCTCTGGAATGGATTAAACGGACCACTTGGCGCACAACTCATCCTGGATGAACTGCGTCAGCTACTCCTTTCTTCAGGTTAGGTGCTGGGGAATTGGAAAAACCTAACCCCCCAGCCCCCTTCCCTGCAAGGGAAGGGGGAGCATCAAAGCCCCTCCCCGCGTCGGGGAGGGGTTTGGGGAGGGGTCAGACCCCTCAGTTAATGACCAGCAGTATCCAAAGGGGGGCAAGGGGGGATGGAGAGAGGTTTGGGGAGAGGTTTTCCAGATCCCGACCACAAGTAATATCTACTCTATTTGGTATGAAGCGTCTCTACAGTGATCACTAATCTCGAAAATGCATACCTTTATTATCATCTGGCTGGGTCAATTTGTCTCAACGATTGGCAGCCAGATGACCTTCTTTGCAATTACAATCTGGGCTTGGGAAAAAACAGGTTCAGCGACAGCTTTAGCGTTGGTGAGTTTCTTTTTCTTCGCCCCCAGCATTTTAACCAGCCTCTTAGCTGGCACTATTGTTGATCGGGTTAACCGTAAAGTCTTAATGATAATCAGCGATACGGTTACCGCTTTGGCGACGTTGGCAATTCTACTGATTTACCTGAGCAACACTCTACAAATCTGGCATCTCTATATAATAGCCGCCGTTATTAGTCCATTTAATCAAATTCAGCAGCTATCCTATCAAGTCTCAATCACAACCCTTGTCCCCAAACACCATTACACCCGTGCCAGTAGCATGGGTTCTATTCTCAGTTATGGTTCCAGCATTATCGCCCCGGCGTTGGCAGGGAGTCTGTATCCGATGATTGGTTTAGTGGGGATTATACTCATCGACCTAGTGACCTTTGTAGTTGCGATCGCGACTCTAGCCATTGTCCCCATTCCCCAACCTAAAACAAAAGTCAGCCTTAATTCTGAGTCATGGCGGAAAAAACTTGCCTTTGGCTTCCACTACATTGGCACTCGCCCAAGCTTATTAGCACTGTTAACCATAACTTCTTTGTTTTGGCTGTTCCATGACGTGGGAGATGCGGTGTACAATCCGATGATTTTGGCACGTACCGATGGCAATGCTGTTATTTTAGGTCAGGTTGCCTCAGCTGCTGGCGTTGGCGGTGTCACGGGAGCGGTTCTCGTCAGCTTTTGGGGAGGACTGCGCCGCCGGATTCACGGTATCTTGCTGGGAATGATTGGTGCTGGAGCGAGCAAAATACTATTTGGTTTGGGTCAAATGCCGTTAATTTGGATTCCGGCACAGTTTTGTTCATCCTTGAATTTTCCCTTATTAGGAAGTTCTAATCAAGCAATCTGGTTCGCCAAAGTTGAACCTGAAGTGCAGGGTCGTGTTTTTGCCGTTAGTTTTTTCCTGCGACAGATTGTTTCAGCCAGTGGAGCGTTGTTTGGCGGTCCCCTTGCGGATTACGTCCTGGAACCTGCAATGAAACCTGGGGGAATACTTGCCCCTCTGTTCGGTGGAATATTCGGCACTGAATCTGGTGCAGGAATCGCACTACTTTACGTCACTTGTGCGTTGTGTATGATGCTGATTGGTCTGAGTGGCTATGCTTTTGGCAGGTTGAAGGATGTAGAGGATATTGTACCCGATTGCGATGCATCTACTTGATTTTTTATCCCAGGCAAAAACCGCGATCGCGACTCAACAACCTTGAGACGCTGGGCAACTTATGACCTCAAAACTAACAAATTGGAGGTTGATCAGGATTGGGCAACCATTCAGCGTTCACTTACCAGGCTACCCAACCCATGTTAATTTTCGCATATCGTCACCGACATCACGGGAATAGGTCTGGACTCTTGGTTAGCACGGCTAATCGATTCCCATCAATTAGTTCTGGCACACAAGAGCGCACGCCGCACCACAGACAACCCGAAACCCGTTGTTGTTGTTCCTGTTGTCTGGGGTATTCCTGTTGCGATTAGCACAACGACAGTTCCTGGGATTGTTGTTCCACGAACCACCGCGCAACAGCCGGAAGTGCCTATCCCCTCTTCACGGTCTCGAAAATACGAGATCCGCGAATATCTTTTCACGTAACCGCCAGGTGTCCCCTTGTTCTAGATGTGCCACCCAGCTTTGCAGAGATTGATAGACCTCTTGAGCGCTTATTTTACCCTGATTGTAGTCTGTTTGTAGGCGGCGGAGTCGGCGTCTAGCACGGCGCAGGTTTTCGGTTCGCACCCGAATTTGGTTAGGTAAAATCCGAAATCCGAGAAAATTTGCCCCTTGTTTCGTCTCAAAAAGTTGGCTTTTAATCGGATGAATTTTTAGTCGTATTCCAGCCAGATAGTCTTCTATCGCCGAGCGAACTAGGGTAAGCTTTTGATGATCATCTGAAAACAGAGCAAAGTCATCCACGTAACGCACGTAGTTTTTGATTTTTAGCTGCTCCTTGATAAAATGATCCAATCCATTCAGATAAACATTGGCAAAAAATTGGCTGGTTAAGTTGCCAATGGGTAAGCCACGCCGTCGTTGTAGAGGTGTCAGTAATTGATCACCGGGGAAATGGTCAATCACTGGGGCTTGTTCGTTGCTATTATCAATAATTGTATCGATTAACCACAGGGTATCTTTACATTTGAGCTTGCGGCGTAGTTGAGTTTTGAGAATAGCGTGGTCAATGCTGGGAAAATATTGGCGGATATCACACTGGAGAACGTAACGCTGGGAACGAGCAAATTGGGTGAAGCGGCGTAAGGCACGATGGGTGCCAAATCCAACGCGGTTGGCATAGGAATCAGCGATAAATGTTCGTTCAAAAATGGGTACGATGATATTACACAGGGCATGATGGACGACTCTATCGCGATAGGGAGCGGCAGAAATCAGGCGGCGTTTTGGTTCGACAATTTCAAATGTTTTGTATATTCCTGGCTGATAGGTTTTCTGAGCAAGTTCTGTGTTTAATTGGAATAATTCAGTTTCTAGATTATAGTTAAAGGTGAGAACATTGTGGCGAAACCGCTTTCCTCGTTGCGCTTGTCGTGCTGCATTGAGCAAGTTCTCAAACGCGATAATTTGATACCAAAGATTGCCATACCGTTTCATCGGGATATCGGGCGCTTGCGTTGTTGTTTGATCCAGCCACCTAGGTCTTGCCCGATGGCATTTAATAATTGTCCGGCATACTCGTACCGTTGTACAGAGATGAGTTCAAAATCCAGGAGTAATCGGGTTTGATAGCGAAGGATGTCTAATTGGCTATTAAGTGATTCTAATTGGGCTAGTTTTTCTTGGGCATACCGTGCTATAATCAGTCCGTCTAGAATGTCATACAGTCCGGTAATCATCCGGTCACCTAAAAGAAATTTATGATTTCGAGGGAGGCGGTTGAGAATTGGAATGTACCAGCGAATTAAGTCGTAGGTTTTCTGGATAATCGGTAAATCGCTCACAACACTCATTGCTCGATTCGGTTATAGGAGGTATTCTGACAGACTGTTAGTGATGTTGGCTATAAAAAAATCTAAAAAAAATCGACCCGCCTGCGGCAGGAAGAGGGAAAAGAAAATAGGGCAAAGGGGAAAAGGGGAAAAGTGTCAAGGGCTAAGGAGTCCACGCCGCACCACAGACAACCCGAAACCCGTAGTTGTAGAGCCTGAAGCCTGGGGTATCCCAGCCGCGAAGAGCACAACGACAGTACCTGGGATAGAAGCTCCACGAACCACCGCGCAACAGCCGAGAATGATTATCATTATTATTGTCAATTATCCAAGCTTGACCATCTGACGGCGCACCTTCATAACTATCATGCCACTGGTCAAGACACCATTCCCACACATTTCCATGCATGTCGTACAAGCCAAAGGCATTCGCGACTTGAAAACTTCCCACGGGAGTAGTTTCCCCGCGATACTTGCCCTTCGCACCTGCACCATAGGTATAATTCCCATCATAGTTGGCTAAGTCGGTTGTAATCGTCTCGCCAAAATGAAACGGTGTTGTTGTTCCAGCACGACAGGCATATTCCCATTCCGCTTCGCTAGGAAGTCGGTAGTTCCAACCTGTGTACTGCGATAACCGCGCACAAAACTCCACACAATCATACCATGATACTTGTTCAACTGGGCGATCTGCGCCTTTAAAGCTAGAGGGATCAGGATCAAGTTCTCGATTGACTTGAGGCAAATGAGCCACCGCTTGCCATTGTGCCTGAGTTATAGGGTATTTCCCCAGGAAGAAGGGTTTAATCGTCACCCAATGCTGAGGACTTTCATCGCCAGAATGTCCGTCCTCAGTTTCTGGTGAACCCATTTGGAATGTACCCCCCGGAATCGCCACCATTTCCAGAGGCACATCGCCAAGGGTTTCAATGTAATGGTACGCCTGCTGGGGGCGGCGATTCAGGGTTAGTTTTTTCCCCAACACCCCCGATTTAACCTCCACTGTCACCACTTGAAAGTCAAATGCTGACACGGGTAGGGTTTTGGCAGTTTTGGCAGGCTGAACCGTGGCTGAACTTTCAACGGATGAAGATGTCACTGAACGAATAATTGGCGGTTCAAAGGTTAATAATGCTAACCACGCTTCGATTGATTGGGGGCGGTTTTTGGCTTCTAATGCCATTCCCGATAAAATAGCCTGGTTCGTGGCATCACTTAACCCAGGAATAATTTGTTGCGGTGGTATTAATTCGGCATCATCTAATTTCCGAGTATAGGAATCCATGGGACGTTGACCTGTCACGGCATAATATAAAGATGCCGCTAGGGTATACACATCAACCGTAACCTTACGATTCCCACGTAGCATCTGTTCATAGGGGGCAAATCCGCGATTCCCGGCTTTATCCGTGGTTGTACTCGTGGTGGGGATTAATCCCTTAGCAATGCCAAAATCAAT
>JGI11783J13700_1004566_pt1 | contig 14800 bp, 10 predicted proteins | sample ElkSlonscriptome_6_FD_13700 | JGI IMG/M metagenome (IMG submission 13700)
CAAGATTAATTCTTGCCAGATCCGCCGCCACCAGATATCCCAGATTTTCCGTGGGCAGTACCTGAGTTAACCCATAGAATAGACCAAACAGGCAGAGGCTAACCCCAGGACCTGCGATCGCGACTTGAAACGCATCACCGGGAGTCTGAGATTCACGGTCAATCGCCGCCACGCCGCCAAAGATAAACAGAGTAATCGAATTGACTTTAATTCCCTGCGATCGCGCCACTAAACTATGCCCTAGTTCATGCAATAACACCGAAGCAAACAATAATAGCGCCATCACCAACCCCAGACTCCAGGCGGAAACTGACTGAAAACTCGGATCGAAATTCCCCGCCTTGAGTAAGGTCACCAAGGCTAAGATAAAAAACCACGACGGGTCAATAAAGAATGGTATTCCGAATAATGAGCCAATTCGCCAATTTGACTGTATCAAGGTTTTTGCTTCCTTTGACGTTTACCTGGACTAGGGGTGTAAAACTGTAATCCTATTTCTGTGCATATCTATGCAAGTAGGGTCAAAATGCATAGCTATAGCCGTCCTTACGATGAACTGGGGTGCAGTAATCCAATTTGATTGACCTCCTTTTATTGTCAACCACAAACTCTCCGCGACCGTCTGACATCGGGCAAACTCTAGCGGTGAAAGTCCCCTTGTATTTACCTTTGGGAACCACGGCACGTACAATATCCCCTGTACAAAACCCAAAAATAGGACGTAGCGGACGGTGTTTGATCGGATAGCCATACTTATTGGTTTGACAGCGTTGCCGTCCACCCATCCCGGTTGCTTTGACTTTCAGGATTCGCTTGCTCAGCACATGAAGCGTCTCGGTTATGCCGACGCAGGCAGCATCTAGCCAATGTTTTTTCGGCAGTCCTAATCGAATCCGGTTGTATTTAGTCTGCCCTCCTGTACCTGTGCTGACTGGTAAACCCATTTTTTTGAGACGATGGAACAATGCCCATCGAGTAGCATTAACGGCAGCGGCGTCCTTTAGAGGGTGCTTGGCTTGGGAGAGTATTCGCTTAAGTAAGTCGGGTTTTTCCAAGAGAAACTGTTCAATCTGTTTCGTCCCTTTTTTGATGTTGCATTTTTCGCAAGCTAGGCACAGGTTAGAGATACGAGCGCTTCCTCCCTTAGCCAAAGGGTGAATATGTTCAACCTGTAATGGCAGGTTTTCTGCACCACAATAAGCACATTTTCTCGACCACTTTTCTAATAGATATTCACGCAGTTCATAACCGAATAGAGTCCCCTGTTGGTATTCAACTCCTGATAGTTCAGGATTATCCATTTTCTGAGTGTCAAACTTGACTAATTCTTGTCTAATCTCACCAAGCGGGGCAAAGCGAGAGAGCCGTTTTACCCAAGTTTCGGTGGTCAAAACCCGATGCATCAGGCTTGGTGCTAACCATCCTTGGAGACGTTTTCGGTTAAGAAATCGTGGCTTGCGGTAGCGAATATTCCGGTTCCTGCGACCCCTCCTAACGCGGATGCGAGAGTCAAGAGCTAGCTTAATCTGCTGACCCCGATGCTCTAATTCCATTCCCCAAATGACCTCATCCCGGTCACTCACAAGGGAAATGCCTGTAACTTTTGAACCCGGATCAATTTTGAGAGTGAGTGGATAAATCACCGGATTTTCAACAACTCGCTTGAGAATCAGAGTGAACGGATAACGCCGAAACACGGCGGCTTTTCCCCTGTCCAATAACTTCCTAGCTTGTGCCGGATGAATTGGGTTAAGCGGTGTCTTATTGGCGTCAATTATAAAAGCGTAATTTGACATCTTCTGTCAACCTTATTGCTAAGTAATGTTTGCCTCGACAATGTTAAACGGGCTTTTTACGAATTCAGCACTACAGCTATAAACCTGTTCACTGATTGCTTAACTGAACTCGACAGAGCATGATACTGGCGTTCATATCAAGGTGTCGTGACCCGTCTAACGTAGACTACGGTGAGTCTCAGTCTGCACGTTCCGACTATGTACAGATATGCTTAGGTGTGCATAGTTCTGTATAGGTTTTTCGGAACGGTAAGGTGCGATGATGGCGGCAACGTGCGATCGCGTTACCACAAAGTTGACTACAAAGCGTGCGATCGCATCGGTAGCCGTCTCTCAAGTCTCACTTTACCCGATCTCAGAGGTCTTAATTGTATAAGAGCATTAGCCAAGCTGTTCCCTCTTCTCACACATCATCATAGAAATCACTTTACCAAAGAGGTCGCTTTAAAATTTGCCTAACAGACCCGTACATTTCACTGATTAATCCATCTAGTTCATGCTCAATATCTTCCCATCGTCCAAGTTTGCTTGTCCACTTGCCATTTGGTAATTGTCTAGCCGCATGTGTTGGTTCTCCATCAGGTGTAGCGTATAGAGCTATCTTCTGAAAACCCTCTTCCCAATCAGAACTATCGCACGGTTCATATCCCAACGTTTGATAAGCTTGGATAAAAGCCGCAATCGTTAATTCTGCGGGTACGCCATTGAGCCAATAGTAGGGATTTTCGGGTTCTACAGGATTCCACCAACGGTCATCTTCCCCTGCAGCCCAAGCAAAACAATTGTAAATTCGAGATGCTTTACTTGTGATGCGATATCCAGTGGCAAAAAGACGTGGAAATTCATCTTCCTTGTACTTTTCCAATCTACCATCTGTAACCATGTTCCTTGCCCCATTGTATCCATGCCCCTGCCATTTGCGTTAACCTACCCTGGTGTTCTGGCTCAACTGGATTAGCACCCGTAATAGATTGCAACGCCCAAAACCAATGGTCAGGTTCACGTTCGAGTTCTCGTAAAATGAGCGGAACCACTGGTTGACCCATACCAATAATTCGTTGATAAGCTGGGTGCATGACCATTTTCGTGACTAAAGACATCATTCCTGTCTCCCGCCGCCATTGTTCTCCCAGTTGTAAAAATGTTTCCTCTAAATCTGATGGCTCTAAAAGAGGATAACAGTAGGCGGCATTTCTCCTATCAACTTTGTAGATTGTTTCCATGACACTAAATAACCGGGGCTAAAATAAACATAACGATGAGGGCGGATTTTGAATACTCTCAAACCTTTATTAGACAATTGTTTTAGCGTCAATCCGCCCCGACAATGGGTATTATGCCAAAACCGATCGCCAAAAATCTCTATTGCCACAACCTTGACAAACTGACTCTTTTACCCTGTGATTAATGATATCCTTTGTGTGTGGAACAGCTAAACCGCCCCGACTTTCAATCCTCCCTCTCCGTCACTTATCCCCATGAACCGACGCAAATTTTTACAATACGCTAGCCTCTTGACTGCTGCTGGACTTACTCCGATTGGGTTGCATGGTTGGGCGGCTAGAGGAATGGCTTCCACGACTACCAACAAACGACTCATTGTCATATTCCTGCGCGGTGGTATCGATGGATTAAATGTGGTGGTTCCCTTCCAAGACCCAGACTACTACGAAGCCAGACCCAGAATTGCTATTCCCCAACCCAAAGAAAAAGGAGGAGTGCTAGATTTAGATGGTCGTTTTGGCTTGCATCCCGCCTTAGCTGACTTGATGCCGTTATGGAAACAAGGCAGTTTAGCGTTTGTCCATGCTTGCGGATCACCGGATACCACTCGCTCTCATTTTGATGCTCAAAATTATATGGAAAGTGGCACTCCTGGCGATAAAACCACATCCGATGGTTGGATGAATCGCCTGTTAGCAACTCTCCCTCAAGCTGGACCCACTCAAGCCGTCAATATCGGTTCGATGATCTCGCCTATCCTGATGGGTCAAAATTCTGTGGCTAGTCTACCACCGGGAAATAAAGCCACCCGTTCTCTGTCAGTAGACCGTTCTCAACTTAATGCAGCCTTTGAACGCCTTTACCGTGGGAATGATCCGATTCATCTAGCTTATCAGGAAGGACAACAAGCGCGAGAAATTTTGCTGGCTACCCTAGCGGCTGAAATGCGGGAAGCTGACAACGGCGCACCCCCTCCAAATCGGTTTGCTAAAGATACCCGGAATCTGGCGAGGCTAATGGTTGGAGATTCTCAGACTCAATTGGCATTTATGGCGTTAGGTGGCTGGGATACTCATATTAATCAGGGAAGTAGTCAGGGTCAGTTTGCCAATAAACTGAAATCTTTGGCACAAGGATTAGTGACTCTCGTCAAGGAATTAGGATCAGTCTATTCCGATACCGCGATCGCCATCTTATCGGAGTTCGGTCGCACGGTGAAGGAGAATGGCAATGGTGGAACCGATCACGGACATGGTAACGTGATGTGGATTTTAGGGGGTGGGATTCGTGGTGGTAAAGTCTATGGGGAATGGTCTGGTTTGAGTGAATCGGCGTTATTCCAAGGACGAGATTTAGCCGTCACCACCGATTTTCGAGACGCGATCGCATCCCTATTAGAACAACATATACAACTTAAGGCGAATCAAGTTGCTCAGGTTTTTCCTGGCTTTACTTCTAATCATCGTTTGCCACTTTTTTGACGGATCATGGCATTTTGGTCGGTTGGGTTGAACGACGTGAAACCCAACAATAATTTGTTGGGTCTCATCCCTCGGTTTAAATCAATTTGACCGCTTTCAGACCAAAAAATAGGGCTAGGGCGACACCCGTAGCACCACCAAGGATTAAAAAGTAGGCAATAATTCCAGATCCAGACATTTACCGTTCTCTCAAAAACGTCTTATTAGACCATTAAATCATTAAGTGGGATAAAATACAGCCCACAGTTGCTTGGGGCAAATCAGATGAAGTCAGTGATTCGGGTTGAAGTACCACCGCAGTCTTACGACATTGCGATCGCGCCAGGAAGCTTGGATGATATCGGCGTCTGGATGAGTCGGCTGAAACTGGGGAAAAAGGTTCTCCTCGTCTCCAATCCCGCCATTTTTCGCCGCTATGGGGAACGCGCGATCGCGGCGCTAAAGTTGGTTGGCTATCAGGTGTCTCATTGTACCCTACCCGCAGGCGAACGGTACAAAACCCTCAAGTCCATTCAAAAAATCCATGATGCTGCCCTCCAGAACCGCTTAGAACGGTCTTCAACGATGGTAGCATTAGGGGGAGGCGTGATTGGGGATATGACCGGGTTTGCGGCGGCTACCTGGTTACGAGGGATTAATGTCGTCCAAGTTCCCACCTCCCTGTTAGCGATGGTGGATGCCGCTATTGGCGGTAAGACAGGAGTCAACCATCCCCAAGGCAAAAATTTAATTGGCGCATTTCACCAACCCCGCTTTGTGTTAATTGATCCGCAAGTCTTACAAACCTTACCCCCACGAGAATTACGGGCGGGAATGGCAGAAGTGATTAAATATGGCGTAATTTGGGATGCTGAATTATTTACTAAATTGGAGAGTACAAAGCGTCTCGACCAACGGCGATATTTAGAGGATGAATTATTGTCCTTTATTTTATCCTGTTCCTGCCAAGCCAAAGCCGATGTTGTTAGTCAGGATGAGAAAGAAGCCGGATTAAGAGCAATTTTAAATTATGGTCACACGATTGGTCATGCGGTTGAAAGTTTAACCGGGTATAAAGTCGTTAATCATGGGGAAGCGGTGGCGATTGGCATGATGACGGCGGGTCAAATTGCTGTAGAACTTCAGATGTGGACATCTCAGGAAGCGGAACGTCAAAAGGCGTTAATTGAGAAAGCCGGATTACCGACTCAGTTACCACCGGGACTGGATATTGATGCAATTATCGATACCTTACAAACGGATAAGAAAGTGAAAGATGGCAAAGTGCGATTTATTTTGCCCACTGAAATCGGTCATGTCACAATAACTGATCAAGTTCCAGCCGATGTCATTCGCCAAGTTCTGAATAATCACTTATAAATTCCCTGTTCCCTGTTCCCTATTCCCTGACGAATGACAAATGACCAATGACAAATGACCAATGACAAATGACCAATGACTAACGACGATAAAACCCTTGTTCCCTTGCCATAGAAAGCGCCATGTAAAGAATATTCTGCCGTTCAATGGCAGGAAAGCTAATCGTATAAATCATATCGTTTTGCTGCCACATCACCGTTGAGAAGGGGTAGGAGGGATTTTGCAGGGGTCCTTCAATCAAATATCCAGCCACGGTAGGGGTGAGAGTAATGCGATCGCCTAGGGTTTCATGGCGTTGGAGATCCCGCCTCGCACTCGCCGACTGCTTGGGGTTGACTGAAAAGCTACCCAGTAAGCAGGAATTCGGACTGCGATCGCAGGTAAACAGACTTACCATATAACTTGGGGGGGCTTCCGAGGGAAAAACCCGGATAATCAGTTTGTTTGGATCAATATCCAACAGATCATTCACTCGTAACTCAGTGGGTAAGCGCATGGCTAACCCCACAGGCAAATTTTTTTGGATACGTCCCATAAACGGAATAAACACGGGTGCAGGTTGGGCTTCAACCGCTACCGCCAAACTGAAGACACTGAGGAACAATGACACTCCCCAAAAACAACGTTGCCAAATTCGGTAGACCACTTCGACTCAATTTAAACTAGATGCTTAATTATTTTTAGTCTACAGCTTTCTACCGTATGGATAAGACTCACTGTCTTTAACAACGATAACGATGCTACCATACTTGATATTACCCCTCATCCCTCCACCCTAGCTGTTTTTATGAAGAAAATGTAAAGCTATCCTAAAATTGGTTAAGATCGTAACACAATGCCCCTGATCAGAAGCGGTAAACACCTCATCAGCGTGAACTTGCACGTTGCCAAAATAGGAGAAACATGGTTAACCTCTCTTCCCCGCCCCTTTCCTGGAGCGCAACCTCTCCCTTATTGCTATGTGATAAAACGTATTACATTGGTGCTAACGTACCAATTGCTAACGTACCAATTGCATAGGGGAAACTTTGTGAATTTTCTTTTCCAGCAGCACCTGCATAGCCAGGAAAGCGGGAGTCTGAATTGAGGTATAGACGTCAATTTGGGTAGCGGCAACCCTGACCAACCAGTAGGTTTAGGGACAAGCGTACTAACCTTGAGCAGACCAGGATTTTGTTGGGCTAACCCGAATAATACACTAAAGCCCTTCTTTAAACAAGAGTTTCCTAATCTGTTTAAGCTATTTACACATTGTCCTATCTTGAAGCCAGGATAAGGTTTGCTCAACCCGACAACATCGATCACACTGGAGTCATCACATCCATGGCAAGGACGTAACACTCGTGCATCTGGCTTTGACAAGGGTAAGGAGTAGTAAGTTAATGAACACGCTAGTATTGAGTAACACAACAGTCAACCTTGAGCAACTCTATCCAGATCGCCATATTGATGCGGCGGCTAAGGCAACATTTGAGGATTTAACTCGTTTAGCTGCTAGCGTTGTCCAAACTCCGATCGCACTCATCAGTCTCTGTGATACCAAAGGTCAGTGGTTGCCATCACAGGTGGGTTTAGACACCGATTCCACACCGCAATACTTAGAGTTTTGTCGCCAAATCCGCCAGGAGATAATAACAGAAAATAAGCCGTTATTAGTGGTCGAAGATACTCTAGCCGTATCTGAGTCTCAGATAACGTCACTCCCAATCCGATTTTATGCCGCCGTTCCCTTAGTCACTCCTGATGATGAAACGGTGGGTATTTTATTAGTTATCGACCGAGTTCCGCGACAGTTTACGGTGCAACAAAAGGATGCCCTAGCCGCATTAAGCCGACAGGCGATCGCGCAGTTAGAGTGGCAAAAGAAAGTAATTGACTTAGAATCCCAGGTTCATCAATGTCAACGGCTGGAAAAAGCCTTGCAAACATCCCCACAAAACCTGGTCGATATGAAAGTAGCGCTGGATCAATCGTCAATTGTCGCGATTACAGATTCTCACGGTAAGATCCGCTACGTTAACGATAATTTTTGCCAGGCTTCTCAATATTCAAGGGATGAACTTTATGGCGCTAATCATCGTTTACTCAATTCTGGCTATCACTCACCCCAGTTTTTTAAGGACTTGTGGAACACGATTTCTCAGGGCAAAATCTGGCGTGGCGATATTCAGGATCGCGCCAAAGACGGCAACCTCTATTGGGTGGATACGACGATCGTGCCGTTGGTTGATGACCAAGGTAATCCTTATGAATATATCTCTATTTGTAAGGATATCACCGAACAAAAACAAGCCAAAATTGAACTGGATCGCTTTTTTAGCCTCTCACCTGATTTAATGGCGGTGATTGGTTTCGATGGTAAGTTTAAACGCATTAATCCCGCCTTTCAAAAAACCTTAGCCTATAGCCAGGATAAACTTATCTCTCAATCATTCCTCGATTTCGTTCATCCTCATGATCACAGCGCTACATTAACCGCTTGGCAAACCCTTTTAAGCAGTCCGTCAGATATTTACTTTGAGCATCGTTACCGATGTCAAGATGGATCTTATAAATGGTTAGCTTGGAACTGTTTACCTTTAGCCGAAGCAGGTGTCATCCATGCGATCGCCCGTGATATTACCAACATTAAGCAACGAAAAGCCAGTCTGCTAGAACGATCGCGTCTGTCTACCTTAGAAGCCGATATTGGCGCTGTTCTGGTGGGACAAAATGGTAGTCTAGGTGCAAGTCTTAAACGCTGTACCGAAGCCATGATCCGCCATCTAAACGCCTTGGGTGCTGGGATTTGGACAGTGACGGGCATCACAGACGAGACGCAAATGCCCTCAGTCTTAGAATTGCAGGCGAATAGTGGTGAACAGTTACCCACACACCTATTCCCTCAACGCATCCTCACCAACCAAGGCTTAATCGCCAAAGTCGCCCAAACCCTGAAGCCAATTCATCGTCCGATCTTAACGCCGGGACATGACTTGTCCAACAAAACCTTTATCGGGATTTATCCCCTGATTGTCGAATCTCACCTAGTTGGGTTTATTGCCTTACATAGTTGCCAACCCTTCTCTAAAATCGTACAAGGAGTATTGGGATGGGTTGCTAATGCGATCGCGGTAGCCATTGACCGGATTTGGGTACGCGAAGAACTCCTCAGTCGCCGGGAAGCCTTACTGTTTCAGTTAGCTAGCCAAATTCGCAATTCCCTAGAACTCGATACGATTCTAGACATAGCCGTCACCGAAATTCGGGGATTGCTGGAGGTTGACGGCTGCCACTTTTTGTGGTTAAATTACAACTCCGATCAACCCAGTTTAAGCGTTACCCATGAAGCACGAGATCCGAATTTACCCAGTTTATTAGGCGACTGTCTTCCCCCACAACTTACCCCCTTAGCGGACATTATTCACCGATTACATCCCCTGCGAATTGATGACGTCAGCCAAACCCAAAACTTAGCATCCGAAACCCGATCGCTACTCGCAGATTGGGGAATTACCTCAGGATTAGTGTTACCGCTACAAACGAAAACCGGACAACTAGGGGCGATTATCTGTAGTCATTATCAGGGTTCGCGCCAATGGAGCGATCGCGAAGTTAAATTACTGCAAGCTGTCGTGGATCAACTCGCGATCGCGATCGAACATGCGGAATTATTTGCCGAAACCCGGGCGGCGGCGCAAGCGGCTCAAACCCAGGCAAATCAATTAGAACAAGCATTACACGAATTGCGGCAAACTCAATCCCTGTTAATTCAGACCGAGAAAATGTCTACAATCGGTCAAATGGTAGCCGGAATCGCCCACGAAATCAATAATCCGGTTAATTTCATTACCGGAAATCTGAGTCATACGACGAACTATATTGGAGACTTATTACAACTGATCGAATGTTATCAACAGTACTATCCCAATCCGCTGCCAAATATTCAAAACTTTATTGAAGATATTGAGTTGCCTTTCCTGATCGAAGACTTGCCGAAAATGCTCTCCTCAATGAGAATGGGAGCCGATCGGATTCAAGAAATCGTGATTTCCTTGCGGAATTTCTCGCGGCTCGATCAAGCCGAAATGAAGGCAGTTAATATTCATGAAGGCATTGATAGTACCTTATTGATTCTTCGCAACCGCATGAAACCTTGTGGTAATTCTCCAGGAATTACGCTGATCAAAGAATACGGGGAATTGCCTGCGGTTGCCTGTTATGCGGGTCAACTGAATCAAGTTTTTATGAATATTATTAGCAATGCCATTGACGCTTTCGATGGTGTAATCAAAGCCGGAGCAAGTGCAACAGAAAAGAGCCAATTAAACCTTGAACCAAGGATTTGGATTAGCACCGAGGTTGTAGACAAGAATCAAGCCGTGATTCGGATTCGCGATAATGGACCTGGAATGAGCGAAACCGTGCGCGATCGTTTATTTGATCCCTTCTTTACCACAAAACCGGTGGGTAAGGGAACAGGGTTAGGGTTGTCAATTAGTCACCAGATTGTTGTCGAAAAACATGGCGGTATTCTCAAATGTTATTCTGAACCGGGACAAGGAACAGAATTCTGGATTCAGATCCCGATCACTCATTGATGTGAACCCTATCCTGTCCAAAAGGGAAGCAGGGGAAGCAGGGTTGTAGGGGCGGGTTTCACTATTATCGTTTATGAAAGCACCTGGATGTGACTAAACCCGCCCTTCTAGGGGAGCAGGGGAAGTAGGGGAAGCAGGGGTAAACATAAGCATCAATCGTCAACTCTTCTCGCGAATCCACCACGATCGCACAAGTCGAATTTCACCATAACTATAATCCTCTCCCAACTGTTCCCGCAGGCTTCTCAGGGAGTTTGTCCCAACATTCTGAATCGCTTGCAAGATGGGTTTTTGTCGTTCGGCTGCTACTAATCGGTTTAAATCTATAGGCTGATTCTTCTCAATTAGCTCACTTAAGTGAGTAAGAATGGTGCTAGGAGCATAACCCCGTTTTTCCGCAATTTCCTCTATACTTAATCCTTGCTGATACAGTTGTAAGGTTACCATTTGGCTATTTGAAGGCAGAGGAACGGGTAACTTTTGCCCCTGACAAAACTCTCGAACTTCCGACACAAACCTCTCGCCGTACTGCGTCAACTTGTGAGCCGTTACCCCCGATATTTGGGCAAACTCCTCCAGGGTTTTAGGTTTCATTTGTGCCATTAACTTAAGGCTAGAATCAGCGAAAATCACATAAGGAGGAATCGCTTGAGTATCCGCGATTTGTTTACGTAGCTTTCGCAATCTCTCAAACAGCAATTCAATTTCCGCCGTTCTCGGATTAACATTGGATATAGCTTTTGCTACAGGGGTTTGAGTAATCGCAATATGCACCGAACGTTGTTTGCGAAGCACTTCCCAACTGCGTTTATTCAGCTTCAGTACTCGATACCCATCCGTCGTTTCATCCATTAATCCTTGATGCAGGAGCGATCGCGCCAGCATTTTCCAAGCGTCAGCGCTTTTATCCCTGCCAATTCCATAGGTTGAGAGGAGGTGATGTCCATTCTGTTCCACCTTCTTTTTCCGGGAACCCCGCAGCACGTCGATAATATGAATCATGCCAAACCGTTCCCGACAACGCGCCACACAGGACAAAAACTTTTGCGCTTCAATTGTCCAATCTTCAACGGGTTTAGGATGACAACAATTATCGCAGTTATCGCAATTTCCCTTAAACCGTTCACCGAAATATCTCAATAAAATTGTGCGGCGACAATCGGTTCCTTCCGCGTAGTCACGAATTTGCTGTAACTGTTGACGGGCAACGCGCTGTTCTCTCGGATCAGGTTTTTGATCAATCAGATAATCCAGTCTAGGCACATCACCGGGACTATAAAAGAGTGTACAATAGGCAGGTTCTCCATCTCGTCCTGCCCGTCCCGATTCTTGATAATACCCTTCTAAATTTCGGGGTAAGTCGTAGTGAATCACAAAGCGGACATCGAGCTTATTAATCCCCATGCCAAAGGCAATAGTTGCCACAATCACTTGCACGTCATCGCGAATAAAACGATTTTGATTACTGGATCGGTCAGTATCACTCATCCCCGCATGATAAGGCAAGGCTGAGATGCCATCTTTTTGTAGTCGAAATGCTACTTCTTCAACACTGCGACGACTGAGACAATAGATAATTCCCGATCCTTTATGGGATTGAACTTTTTTGAAGAGTTGGTTATAGCTTTGGCGCTGTTTGGGTTGAATTTCGTAGTAAAGGTTGGGGCGATTAAAACTGGCAATATGGATACTCGGTTGACGGAGTGTGAGTTGTTGGACAATATCCTGCTGCACCCGCTTGGTGGCTGTAGCGGTAAGCGCCAGCATGGGAATATCAGGATACCGTTGGCGTAACTGTTTAATTTGCCGATATTCTGGGCGGAAATCATGTCCCCATGCTGAGACACAGTGCGCCTCATCAACCGCAAACGCCGAAATTCCCACCTGCGATCGCACTTGTTCTAAAAAGGGCGCAAATCGCTCTGCCAGCAAGCGTTCTGGGGCAACGTACAGCAGTTTTATCTTACCGTTGAGGATTGCTAGTTCCCGCGATCGCACCGCATCCCAACTCAAGGTACTATTAAGAAATGTCGCCCCAATGCCGTTATCCACTAAGGCATCCACCTGATCTTGCATCAGCGCAATTAACGGCGATACCACCACCGTTAACCCTGGTTTAAGTAAAGCCGGGAGTTGGAAACACAGCGACTTACCGCCCCCCGTGGGCATAATAATCAGCAAATCACGGTTCTGAAGCGCTTCTTCAACGATTTGCTGCTGTCCTGGGCGGAAGGTAGTATATCCAAAAAACTGTTTGAGGGCGTCCCCCAAGGATTGCAACTGATACATAATGGATGCTGTGGGCGCTTTTGACTCAATCATTTTGACCTCTCCTTGGTATTTTATACCACCCATCGCATATCCTCACGCCCTACCCATTCACTTCACTCCAATCCGCCTGTCCCAATTAGGCAGTAAAAGCATTAGCAGTTCCCTGTTCCCTGTTCCCTGTTCCCTAATCTCAACCGTTAACTTTAATTGTGTCCACCCACTTAACTCGAGTTGCTTTTGACTTGGCTGTTCGTAATGCCATTCGCTTGTTGACAAAAAGTCTAGAATACTGTGAGCAATAGCCTTGGATGCTAAGTAAGGAACACCATTACCAATTGTTTTAAACATATTGGTCAGTGACATTTTATCGGGAAGGACAAAAGTTTTAGGTAAAGATTGTATAGCAAGCGCTTCAGCAACCGATAAGCGACGTGCTTTATAAGGATGTAAGTGGACTTCATTATTTCCGTAACAAGCAGTAGGGGAGTAACGCCATCGGTGAAGACGTTTGTATGACTTTCTGGAATCATCTCCCTCCGCCACAGAAAGAAATCGCTTGAGACCAGATCTCGGTTTAAAATGATGTTGAGTATTCGGATGGTTGAGGACATCGTTTTGCCTAAACCAATATTCAACAGTTAGTTCTTGAATAATCTGATTAGAGCAAGACAAGTGAGAATTTTCCTGAAATGGATCAGTCGCAGCCCAAGGACAAGAGAAAACGGTCTGCTTTGGATATAAAATATAAGTCGCCCAGGGAAAAATTCCTTCAGGCATAAATTTTGTACTTTGGTCAACAGGGAGTGCTATATCTCTGATTAAACTCTGACGAAATCCCAGCAGGATAATTCTCTCCCTATCTTGAGGAACGCCGTATTCTATGGCATTAATCAGACACTCTGTTAAGAGATAGCCAGATTGATTTAGCTTTTCTTTAAGCTGTTCAAAAAAAAGGCGGTGTTTTTTCGTTTTCCACAATCCTTTGACATTCTCAAATAAAAAGAAATCCGGTTGATGTTGGCAAATTAATTCAACATAAGCAGCAGAAAGCTTCCCATTATCGCCGTCCTTACCTCGATTTTTCCCCCCAACTGAGAAGTCGGGACAGGGAGGTCCGCCAAGAAAACCGACAATATCTGTAGATTTCCGAGCATCTTGGATTAAATACCAGAGACGTAGGGCTTGTTCCCCTTCTGTAAGTTGCTCAATGTTTCCATTGTCGGCATAATGGTATCCATATTCGGGTAATGACAGATTCAGAACTTGTCTAGAGTAACGGTAAGCCTCCATATAGGAGGGATTAATTTCATTGACATACACGATATCAAAACCACTGGCTTCAAAGCCTAAATCGAGAAATCCGGTTCCAGCAAAGAAAGAGAATAGTTTAGGGCGAATACTCATTGATAAATTCTAAAGTATAGAAAAATTATACCACTTTAGATAATAAATAATCAGGTAATTAGGTGAGGGCGCAAGCCTTGCGCCCCTACAGTTGGATGTACTATTAAATCTTGAGAGCCACTACATTTTTTTGTAAATATACTTTTACAGAACAGGCTAAAGCTTTTGCCAAAATGGGAGGCACAGCATTGCCAATTTGGTTACATTGGCTTTCTTCAGTACCCTTGAATTCAAACCAATCCGGAAAACTTTGCAAACGGGCTCCTTCACGAACTGTTAACCGTCGTCTACGTCCATCGGGTAAACGGATACGCAGCATATCGCCTGTAGGAGCGCTTAAATTGCGGCAAGTAACGGTTCTCGACGGGGTATCAAGGTGTAAATCTCTGGGTCTAACGCACTTAGAGGCTCTCTCGTATTTTTTGATATATTCATCCATGCTAGGAGTGAGAAACTTAGCGTTTGGGGGTACAATCAGGGCGAATTCTCCCAGGGCTTCACCAACGGTATACGGTGAATTATTATGGGTTTTGGGATGCCATTTCCATCCGCCTCGGTGAGCTACACAAAACAGACGTTCTCTTCGCTGAGGAACACCATAATGTGCCGCGTTGAGGATATCCCATTCAACGATATAGTTTAGATCTCTGAGAGCGCTGGTAATTTCTTCAAAGTAGGTTTTATT
>JGI11783J13700_1083842_pt1 | contig 14762 bp, 6 predicted proteins | sample ElkSlonscriptome_6_FD_13700 | JGI IMG/M metagenome (IMG submission 13700)
TGATAGGGGTGGGTTTGGTTGTTTCCCTTCGCGTGACATCCTCCAGCACTCTAATCGCAGATTAGAGTGCTGGGTTATAAGTAGGGCTTGCTGCACAAAGCCGAAACTCATATCAAGCAATGCTTTGAGCCTTATGGACAGTGGATAAAGTGCAAGGAAATGGGGTAGCATCCTTCATAAGTATGGCATCACCTTGCTCAGGGAAAATGTACCCTTGCTCCCCCAGCTCCCTCAGCTTCCCCAGCTTCCCCTGCTCTCTACCCCACCACAAAACTTATTCAGCAGCCCCTAAGTAGGTGGACATTTGTAAGTGTAAGAGTTTGATATCATGTCCGCCGAAATAACCCTTAAAAATTAATGCGACGATAGATTTCAGACAGGGAAACTTCTATGTTTAAACTGTGCAGGACGATCACCTGCTCAAGGTTAGAGTACACTTGCCACAGCCAGCGATCATTACTGCTAGGCTCAAGATTATGATACTGCTCAATGTAGGGTTCAGCTTGGCTCACCAGCAGATATTCACAAAAACTAGCAAGAGAACGATATTTTCTGAACTTTTCACCTCGATCATAGGCTTCCGTAGAAGGCGATAGAACTTCGACAATCAGGAAAGGATTGAGAATTTCATCATTGCGCTCACCATTGAATTCTGGGAAGCCATTAACCACCATCAAATCAGTATAAGTCCCACACTGATATTCAGGAATCCAAACTCGCAAGTCGCTGTTATACAAACGAAAATCGGTATCTCTGAGCAAAAACCCCAAGTAAATTAATAAGTTGCTAGCGATCGCACTATGGGCTTCAGAACCTCCCGACATTGTAAGAATCTCTCCGTTGCGGTATTCATGACGTTCCGGGTGGGTTTCTTCCATCGCCCGATACTCGTCTAGCGTGAGGCGAGTTGTTCCTACATTTGGGGAACTGGTTTGAGCAAAGACCACAATCAGACCTCTTGAATCATTACATCCTTACCTCTAATCTAAAACGATTCAATGACGTGCGCCCAACATAGCTAATATCATCCCACAGGTCTTCGGACGTTTTCAGCTCTCGGACAAAAGACATGGCAGTATCGACAACGAGAGTGTAAGTTCAGATACTTACACCCAGGCTAAAGCCTTATCCCCTGATTCCCCTTGGCAAATTCTTTCAATATGTTAAAACTGAGAAGTTAAGGCGTAGTTGTAGAGGAATGCTCACTTGCCACTCCAATTCCCCAAAGGTTATGGAGGCTCTCTTAACGGACGCATTAAACTAGATAGGGACTGGTGATTCATCCCACGCTGAATGAAAAACGACAGCCGAGGGAACCTATCGCCAGATTAGCTAGAAATGAGTCAGGGGTGCAATTTTCGCTCTTCAAGCGAAAAATCCGTGAAAATACGGTCTACGAAATAAGTACCCATTCGGTAAAGTCAAAGTATCTGCATCTGTTATAGTGTTGCACCAGCCAACACCGTTAGCTGATTGAACCTTTGATCTGATCAAAGGAGGTTGATGAGAACGCGATCGCTGTTTCGGCAACGAGCGCAGGAATAGTCACTCAAGGCTTCGGGCGCTCAATGCCTTGTACCTTTGAGTAAAATTACTAGGGGACGGATTCAGGCTTTGCCCAAACCGTTCTATTTACAGCTAAACGTTTCTCGAATTAACTCCCTTGAATTGTTTAGTCAACTATCATTGACTCGGCAAAATTTCCGGGTGAGGATTAGTTCGTCGGTGAACGGTTGCGCCAAGAGTACCCTAAAAAATAGGGTGGGAATTGACCTATCAATTTTCTGGAATTCAGACGTAACCGAGTGGTTTTAGCTAAAGCAGGTGGATGTTTATAACCAAAAAGCGTCACTGGCTATCCTCCATTATCTATAAGACAAGATTCAACCTTCATTCAACCAAGGTTATATGAATCGCCAAGGACTAATTCCTTTGCTAAAGTGGCGACAGGGTGCAGGGCAAACATCAATCGGTCAAACGAACTCCGGTAATGAACTTAATAGTCCCTGATTCTCAACGATTCGGCTTGCTTAAGCCGCTGCTATGGATTAATCTGCTTAGTATTGGATCACTTATCGTTTTCTGGACGCTAGGATTACTTGAAATTAAACCCGCTCAGGCGACTCTACCTGACTCAGAAGTCGCCAATCGGCAAGATATTGGAGCAGAAAAACCGTCTGGTGATTTCCAATTATCTCTGAATCAAGCCGATGGCTTGCATACAGCGGGTTCTGAGCTAAACCAACATCCAGATCCAGCGTCCGTTTCTGCCCAAAGAGTGGAGTATGTCTCAAGACGAGATACGGCTCTATCGACAAGCCTGAATCCTAACCCTTCAGTCGTAGACGTTGAACCCAATGCTATAGCGCCGAAAACTTATGAAACGCTTGACCAAACCGTTCCAGCCAGACACGAGGAACGACAAAATAACCACAATAGTCCCGCCCCCATCGATAGGGCAAAAGATCGGGGAACAGGGAGAACAGAAGACGTAGAAACTAGAGCGTATTCCAACCGTATTGCTTCCCCCATCCCCAATCCCCCAATTCAAGCCAGTCTATCAACTCAGTCGGGTTTATCAGAACTCGCTTTAAACTCGGCTCACCAACCCTTGACGATTCAGGAACAACCTCTTACTCCTGAATTGTCCTCTGATCAGAATTGTCACGATTCAACCACCTGTAACCAACCCCTCGCCATTGAAACCTCAGTCCGGTTTAGGGATACCTTCGACGTAAAGGTGGCGCAGCTTCCAACTCTGTTACAAAATTCATCTCCCCTCCCTGTACCGACAAACTCTATTCCTCTGGGTTCTACGGGATCTAACTCAGGACAGCTTCCTGCCTTTCCCACTCTCATTTCACCGAATGTGCAACCCCAGGGCGTGAATCCCTACAGCCAAACTTGGGGACAGCCCTCTTCCTTTACTCAAACGCCCAACACCATCCCCACGCCCGGTACTGGGGCGGCGATGAGTCCCAACTCCTATACCCAAACCTGGGGACAGTCCCTTTATGGAACCCAAACGCCTACGGTTATTCCTATGCCCGGTACTGGGGCGGCTATGGGTAACAATCCTTATAACCAACCTGGAGGACAGTCCCTTTATGGAACCCAAACGCCTAATCTTATCCCTATGCCCGGTACTGGGGCGGCTATGGGTAACAATCCTTATAACCAACCTGGAGGACAACCTTCTTATATTGCCCCAACTCCTAACTTTATTCCGGTGTCAACTCAGGGCTTTCCTGGGGGAGCAAATCCCTACAACCCAGCCGGGGGACAAGTTCCTTATCTGCCTCAACCTGTCATCTTGGTTCCCGTCCAAACCATGGGAATGCCTGTAGGGGGTAATCCCTACAACCCAGCCGGGGGACAAGTTCCTTATCTGCCTCAAACCTTTATCCTTGTGCCAGTACAACCCATGGGAGTTCCCATGGGGGCAAATCCTTATAACCTTGGCGGGGGGCAGGTTGCTTTCATTCCTCAAATGCCCCAAGTTGGGTCAATGCCACCCACTCAGACTCCCGTTGGGTTTAATCCCTATAACCCCGGTGCAGGACAGTTTTATTCCTTACCTCAAAATCAAGCCGTCCAACCCGTACCGATTAACCAAAATCCGCAAAATTTTAATGGCTATAATCCAGGTGTAGGACAGTTTTCCTATCTACCACAAAATCAAGCTCCCTTACCCGCACCCGTTAACCCAAATTCCCAAGGGTTCAACGGCTATAACCCAGGGGCGGGACAATTTTATTCCTTACCGCAAAATCAAGCCCCTTTACCTGCATCTGTTAACCCAAATTCCCAAAGTTTCAACGGTTATAATCCGGCGACGGGACAGTTTTCCTATTTACCGCAAAATCAAGCTCCTTTACCCGCTCCCGTTAACCCAAATTCCCAAGGTTTTAACGGCTATAACCCAGGTGTAGGACAGGTTTACGCCCAGCCGCAAACACAAGCCGCATTACCTCCACGGGTTAATCCCAATGTCAATCCATTGAATGGGACGAATTCAGTGGCACAGTCTCCTTTCGTGTCACCCAATCCCGGCGTTGTACCCGGTACTCCTAACCCAAACCTGCCCCCTCCAGTGGCGACTCCGGCTCAGGAGTTTGACCCAACCCAGCCCAATCAACCCTCCTCTTCCCTGCTACGCAGTACAGCATTACGAGATCCCACCTTACAGTTCCAAGGAACTTATGTGGTGCAGGGTGACTCCTCTGTGGCGAGGGCGCGGTTGGCTGGCGTCTATCCTCTAACTCCCAAGGCGCTATTTGCTGCCACATTAGATTTAACCAGCGAAGATAGTGGCTTAGCAGATTCTCCCAACCAAGGATTAAATATTAACGAACTGTATTTTGCTACCGCTCCGTTTACGGACTTACCCAATTTACGCTTTGTTATCGGTCAATTGGATTTAACCTCTTACTTTGATCGCAATAGCTTTGCTAAAGATGGCGTCACCCATTTCTTTAATCCCGTTTTTCAGACCAATCCAGCCTTAAGTGCCACAGGAATTTCCTCCCGTCCTGGCTTTTTAGTGAATTGGACATTGACGGACAATATTGAAGCCAAAGCCGTTGCCTTTTCATCATCGGGAAGTATTGGTGATTTTGCCTTAGATGGATTTGCCGGAGAAGTGGGTTTACGTTATGGCAATGGCATTATTCGCGGCACCTATGCCACCGATCGCGACGCGGGTTCAGAGACAGGATTTAACGAAATTTTCTCTATCGCACGCGGGGACAATAATTTTGGATTAGAAGACGATGATCGGGAAGAGGCTTATGGTCTCAACGCTGAATACTTTATCCCCGATTGGAATATGGGGATATTTGGTCGCTATGGTCGGTATATCAACCGAGAGATTGACGAAGCGGCGACGACCTATAGTTTTGGCGTGAGCTTTTTGGATGTATTTACCGAAAATGATCGCCTAGGATTAGGCTATGGTCAGGAATTATCAAATAACCAAGGAGAAGAAGATCCCGACGTTTTAGAACTATTCTATGATTTCCGATTCTTACCCAATCTTCGTCTAGGATTTACCATCCAGCAACGGAATAACTTCTCCGAAACCGATGTCGGTGTGCGCTTAAAAACAGAATTTGATGTGATTCCCAGAGGAAATTGAAGAGGCAACAGGCAACAGAAGTCAATTAATATCGGTGTAATCAGTGTATGAATAAGCTCTCACCTCCCTACCCAAATCTCTCCAATAAATCCGTGAAATCAGTGTTTTGACAAATGACTAAACTCATTGGATTAGGACTAGCTGGATTAGCCATTAGCGCACCGATGGTGTACACCATCCCGGCTGTTCATGCCCAAACCGTACCGACAGCCGTTCGCGAAGCCTTTTCACTGCTGAGTCAAGGACGAGTCCAAGACGCGATCGCGGCATTTGAGGCAGCAGTACGGCGTTATCCGGATTCGGTGGATGCCAAGTTAGGGTTAGCGATCGCTCATCGACGACAGGGGAATCTTCAGCAAGCCTGGAATGCTTATCAACGGGTATTGGCGCAAGACCCCACCAATGAATTAGCCTTAAAATCGGTGGGTCTATTCGGAACCTATCGACCAGAATGGCAGGTTCAGGGGATTGAAGCACTAACTACATTGCTGAATCTCAATCCTAACGATATCGAAGCCCGTGGTTTGCGAGCCCAACTCTACGGTTTTCAGCAACGGTTTGCTGAAGCTTTGGCGGATTATCAAATTGTCCTACAAGGAAATCCCCCGCCCAATATTCTGCTGGGGGCGGCGGAAACCTTTACCAATAGCGGTAACCCGGAACGGGGATTGGAACTGTTTAACCGTTACCTGGCGACAGGAGGACAAATTACCGGGTATCCCGCCCTCGCTTACGCCAGCGCCTTACAAGAAACCGGGAATCCGGCGGCGGCTGTCCAGATTCTGGAAGGACAACTGCGATCGCCCCAACTCCTCTCTGATCCACAATTAGCCATCTTCACCCGAACGGCTTTATCCCAAGCCTATCTCGCCAATCAACAGCCCACTGAAGCGTTAAATGTCTTAACCCCCCTACAAGGGAATCCCAATGCGACTTTACCCTTAGCACGAGCCTTGAATGAAATTCGCAATCAAACGGGTAACCAAGCCCTAACCCAACAAGTCGCGAATTTGTATCGTCAGGCGCTGGATCAAACCCCCAATCCCGAACCCAAACTCTTGCGGGAAATTGCTGATGTTTTTAGTGGGTTACCCAACCAACAGCAAACCGCGCTGAATCTCTATCGCCAACTCTTAAGCTTACAACCCAATGACCGCACTCTCTTAGTCAAACAAGTCGCCTTGGAACGGGAACTCGGTTTAATTTCCGAAGCCGAACTCAAAGCCCGTCTATTGAGCGCCCTGCAACCCCTCCCCGCTGATCCCAATGAACGCCAACTCATCGCCCAAGCCTTAGCCGGGATTGAACCCCCAGGACCGGAATTATTACCCATTTACACCAGTCTCCTCCAATCCGGTGTCAATGTTCCCTTCTTAAATTTCCGCATCGCCCAGATTTTGCTGGAAAATAATAATCTAGCTGGGGCTAGACAGGCGTTAGCCGCTTATGCAGCAACCCCCGCCGGGGCGGAAGACTTAGCCCCCCAGTTGTTAGCGGCGGAAATTGAGCGTCGGGAAGGGAACTTAGAAGCCAGCGCCCAGCGTTATCAGGCTTTAATTGCCAGTAATCGAGCCGAACGGGATATTCTCAACGCGGCGATACGAGGGCTGGCTAATGTGCGGCTACAACAAAATCGTCCCACGGAAGCCCTAGCTGTATTTGATCAGTTAATTGCCCGTAATCCCCAAGACACAACACTGCAACTCGCGCGTGCTAACCTAGCCTACCAAGCGGATCTGATTTCGGAATCTCAAGCCCAAGCGGTTCTCAATTACTGGCTACAGACTCAACCCGCCACCAGTGCGCCGCCAGAACTATTTACGTTGGCGGGATCATTACCGCCATCTCCCCAACGGGAGGCACTTTATAACAGACTGCTTCAGCTTGATCCCACGAATTTGCCTGTACAAATTCGCTCAATTCAGCTTATCGCCCAACGCAGTCCCGAACAAGCCAGAGTTAGAGTCGCGCAATTAGTCGCCCGTGATCCCACCAACATCCGCAATTACTTCTTACAAGGACAAATTGGTCAGGCGATCGATGATTTAGAACTCGCTGAACAAGCCTATCAGTTAATTTTATCCGCACAACCAGCTAATCAAGAGGCATTATCCGCCCTAGCTGGCGTTCGATTTCAACAACGACGATTGGATGAAGCCAGAAATCTTTATTCCCAAGCCTTAGCCCTTGATCCGAATGATCAAGGAATTCGTCGGGCAATGATTGGTCTTAAACGGGTTCAAGATAATCAACTAGAAGCTTTAGCGGATTTGGAAGCGATGCAAGTCGAACAACTTCAACAAGGAGGAACGTTAGATCCAGAATTATCGAATCAAATGCAACAAATTCAGGAAGACTTTTTACAACGACGAGGATTTCAACCCCCATGGGAACGGTTTTAGTGTGGGCGTCTGTAGGGGGAGATGGGGAAATTGTAGGGGCGGGTTTCACTACTATCGTTTTTTGCCCATCCACTAAACCCGCCCTGTCTAAATGACAAATGACAAATGACAAATGACGAATGACAAATGACAAATGACGAATGACAAAGGACAAAGGACAAATCACTGGGTTCGTAGTAGGCACTTTAGTGCCAGAAGCGCTAAAGCGCTGACTACAAGCATGACTATAAGCGCTATGTTACTGCTGTTGAATCTCACCAGTTGTGTGTCCGTAAAATTCTCCGAACCTGAACCGCCGGAAGCGTCTGTATCCCCTTCCCAACCCCCAGTAACGGCTTCCCCCGTGGCTGATTTTCCAATTTTATCCCCATCCCCGCCTATCCAGGATATACTCGAACAAAGCTGGGTCATCTACAGACAACAATTCATTCAAGAGGATGGACGAGTAATCGACTACGAAGCGAGCGATCGCTCCACCTCAGAAGGACAAGCCTACGCTATGCTCAGGGCTGTATTGATTAATGACCCAACCACATTTGCCCTCACCTTAGAGTGGGCAGAAGATAACCTGCATCGACTCACAGAAACAGGCGAACCTGAAGACAATCTTTGGGTTTGGCTGTGGGGTCAAGATGACGAGGGAAATTGGGGTGCCATTGATCGAAATTTTGCCAGCGATGCTGATATTGATGCGATTACCGCATTAATTTGGGCATACCGCCGCTGGAATCGCCCGGAATATTTAGAGTTAGCGCGAATCAAGCTGCGCGATTTGTGGGACTACTCCACCATCGCTGGACCCGATGGCAAACGTTATCTCCTTCCTGGACCTAAGCAAGCCTTTGTCCCGTCGCCATCGACGATTTATCTGAATCCCTCCTATCTCGCCCCTTATGCGTTTCGCCTGTTTGCTCAAGTTGATCCCGAACGAGACTGGCTGAGTTTGATAGACAGTAGCTACTACGTCTTGGAAAACTCCTCTGAAGTTTCGGCGGTTGGGTTACCAAGTGACTGGATTGCTTTGGATTTACAGACCAATCAATTTCAGTCCATACCCCCACAAAGCAAACTGAAAAGCGTCTATAGCTTTGATGCGTATCGCGTCTGGTGGCGAATCGCTTGGGATGCCGAATGGTTTCAATCGACGGAGGCGTTAAATTATCTGGAAACAGCAACCCAATACCTTGAAGATCAATGGCAATCGTCCTCTCGCTTGCCTGCTCGAATTAACCTAGATGGAGAATCTTTGGTCAAATACGATGCCACCTCCCAATATGCCATGCTCTACCCAGCTATGCGCTTAATCAATCCGGCTATAGCTGAACAACTATTGGAGCGTAAACTTCTACCGCAATACAATCAGGGAATTTGGGATGATGAATCTGCCTACTATACCCAAAACTTAGCCTGGATCGCCCTAGTATCACCTGACCTGGTAAAGAATTCGCAATTTTTTCAACCCCAGCAGCAGTTTTCCAGAAACGCAATAAGGGAATGATACAGAGGTCGATAACGTCTGTCAAGGCTTGAAACCGTTAAGAATTTATTCGTAACCCCGAATAATCGCATCTTATATCAGGGTGGCATCGAGTCGAATACCGATTCAGAGGACTAGAAAAATGTCACCACCGTTTCTACAAATGACCGGGTTCAGTCAACCTGTTACTCGTTGGACTGAAGCGGGAATGCTATCTACAAACCGTCCTAATTCGGGCGGGTTCCGTTGATAAATGATGTCCCTTGCCATCGTTTAGGGGAGCCTGTCCGTTTGGCACCAATCAGTTGGGTCAAGCAATCGCCCAACCCAACACTGTAAATTGCCTCGTTTAAACATCCCCGAATTTCAGATAGTTGGAATCGCATAATTTAGTTCCCAAGCAATACTAACTGGGCATTTCCATCAACCGTAAGAATTCTCCTATGAAACGCCTGTTTCGTCACTCCCAATCTCCAAATCCTTCCACCCATCGCGGACGTCAGCGCTCCACCCGTGTATCTACAGGAACGCGACTCGGATTGTTGCTTCTGTGTAGCGTTTTAGTCGTCGGGCTAGTGATCACGACCAACTTTGCCGTCGCTCAAAGCGACAGTAGCCTGCAAGAGCAGGAAGATCAGTTAATTCGTGAATATACCCTACCCACCACGCCCCAGAAAGAACCTGTTTACAAACCCGCTCCGGCGGCTCCTCCGAAAAAATCCACATCACCAACGCGCAAGCGAACCACACCTGCACCTAGTCAACCGCAGCCGCAGAGCCAGCCCACTCGTTCTGCGCCGCCACCAACCGAACCCGAAGAACCTGCACCCGCACGTCGTTCTCCTGCACCCTCCTCACCTGCTGGCGAGGAAGAAACGGCAGAGGCTGAACCCCTACCCACAGGCGAGTACGTCCTGCAATTCAATCGCTCTCCCATCGTCGGGAACCGCTTCCGCTTCCGAGGTGTGTATTCTGAAGCTCGACTCGGCTTTACCCGTCCCCGGGGCTGGAAAATCCAAGGGGCTAAAGCCCTAATTCGGTTCCAGCATTCACCCGCCCTGATTGCCAAGGAGTCCAATCTCACAGTCCGAGTGAATGGCACGAGTGTGGGTTCAGTCCCCCTCAACCGCCAACAATCGGAAGTTGGCAGCGTCCTCTTCAACGTACCCTCCCGACTGATTCAGGACTATAACGAACTGACGATTGTCGCCCGACAAAGTAATGACGAAGAATGTAGTGATCCGGGGGACCCCACGCTTTGGACAGAAGTACTACCGGATTCCGAGTTGCAGTTTGAATATCAGCCCCAACCGATTCCGCTCAACTTTAGCCGCTATCCCTATCCTTTCTTTGACGACCTCAGTTTAGATACTAATCGCATTGCTTATCTCCTGCCCAAGGTTAACGACACCTGGTTAACCGCCGCCCCTCGCTTTCAAGCGGGATTAGGCAGAATGGCAGAATTCCGCCCCATTGATACGGAAATCATCAACGATTTAGAGGATGTCGAGTGGGGTCAACGGTTAGTCGTCATTGGCACACCCGCTGAACAAGCTGGCTTAGAGGATTTGGATTTGCCCTTTAGTATCAGTGGCAACCAAATTTTAGATGGAAACCAAGTCGCTTTACCCAGTGACGTGGGTATCTTAATGATGACCACCACCTTAGATGGGGCGGTTCCCGTTTTAGTGGTGACAGGCAATGGGGCTGACGGTGTTGCCAAAGCTGCCCAGTTTTTAGTCCAGCCTGAGAGCCGTAAATTTGGCACAGGTCAAGCTGTATTAGTGGATAGCCTCAAAGATGTAGACACACCATCACTCCGGAATTGGCCCGGTTATTTACCGGAAAAAAATTCCTTTACGCTCAGCGAAATTCAAACCAAAGAAAACGGTGATCCGTTCCAAGACATCACGGTACGTGGGTCAGCGGCACCCCCGATTGTAATTGATTTTCACGCTTTGCCGGATGATCAATTTACGCGGGGGAGTTCTATGACCCTGCGTTATAGCTATAGTCCACAAATCAATCCCCGTACCTCGGCGGTAGAAGTCCTACTGGATGGAACGTTTATCGGTGGGGCGCGATTGACCTCAGAAGACGGCGCTAGCCGAAAACGATTAAAAGTGGATTTGCCCCCTCATTTAATCCAGCCCGATTCCCAACTGGAAGTAGCATTCCGACTCAATCCCAGAGAACCGGGTGTATGTGGTAAAGTCACTGACCAACAATTGACGGGAACCCTCCATGCAGACACTAGCTTCAACCTGAACCGCCAACAATCGGTACAACTCCCCGATTTAGGACTGTTCCAGGAAGGTTATCCCTTTGCTGCACCCCAGGATTTGTCCAGAACCGCGATTGTGGTGCCGGATTCTCCGAGTAATACGGATTTGCTGACGCTGTTAACGGTTAGCGAACGTCTGGGACGACTGAGTAAGGCAGATTCGGTCAATCTGGATGCCTATACAACGACAACGTTGCCTGCTGAAGTCCGCGAGGGACACCATTTGGTGGGAATTGGTACCAGAGAGCAATTTCCCTTTCCAGAGGTGTTTGATGGTAGTGGTTTCCGCTTGCGGGATGCTTTTTCTCGCCAGTGGAATCAAGGCAGCATTCAAGCCTTACCGGATAACGAAGGCATGATTAAGGAAATCATGTCGCCAGAGAACAAGGAACGGGTGCTATTGGCGCTAACCGCACAGACGGCGAATGGGTTAGAACGAGTGCGGCAGGTGATTAGCAAAGATCCCTGGTTCTTCCAACTCCAGGAAGACACGGTACTGATCAGCAGCAATCAGCAAGATGCGGCTAGCTATGACCCGGATGCCTACAGATTGGAATTCTTAGAACGTGCGCCCTCAACCAGTCGGATTGAAAATACGGGAGTGTTGAGCAAGGTGTCACGCTTTATTCAAGACAACTGGTTTTTCTTACCGGCTGGCATTTTCGCGATCGCGCTTTTGCTGTATGGGATTTCTCAGTTCTATCTCAAGCGGCTTAGTGATCAAAAGAGTCATTAGTCTTTTGTCATTCTCCCCCTGCTCCCCCTGCTCCCAGACGTAGCATGCTACGTCTCTACATGCTCCCCCTGCTCCCCCTGCCTTCTGCCTTCTTGTTCACTAACCCTTACCGTTGAATATGTCTTCGTCTTCGTCTAAATTCCAGCGATTTCGTCCTCAACGCCCCTTCGCCACTGACTGGCTAGTTGATCTTCTGCCTCGGTTTTTTGATCGCTCACTAGAACCCATTGGTTTAAGCCATTTGAAATGGCTGGTTCTGTTTCTACTGGTGATCTCGATTCCCCTAGTCATTACCCCGCTCAAGGTTTGGCAACAGGGGGTTGTCGCCTTTTTGCTTTTGGCGATCGGTCAAGTGGTTGTGCGGGCGGAAAACCGAGTTTTCGATAAACAAATTAGTGAGTACTACCACTTATTTTTAGTCTGGTTGAGTTTAGTAACCACTGCCCGCTATCTCTACTATCGCCTCAACTACACGCTCAATTTTGATACCTTTATCAATGGCTTATTTTGTGTACTGCTGTTGATCGCTGAACTGTATGCCATCCTGACGCTCGTTCTGGCGTATGTTCAAACCCTACATATTCAAGACCGGGAACCTGTCGATTTGTCGGCATATCCGCAAGACCAGTGGCCCAAGGTGGATATCTATATTCCCACCTACAACGAAGACGTGGAAATTGTCCGCAAAACGGCAATAGGAGCCATGGCAATCGACTATCCAGAGGACAAGAAAAAGGTGTATGTTTTAGATGATGGTCGAGCTGAAAAATATAAAGCCCGTCGCGAAAGATTGCGGAAAATGTGCGAGGAAGTCGGCTGCATCATGATGACGCGGGATAGTAACGAACATGCCAAGGCGGGGAATATTAATACCGCGTTTCGCCGCACCAAAGGGGATTTGGTGATGATTCTGGACTGTGACCATATTCCGCTGCGAGATTTTCTCAAAGATACGGCTGGCTTCTTTTTTGATCAAAATGTGGCATTTGTGCAAACACCTCACTGGTTTTTTAACCCCGATCCGTTTGAGCGAAATTTGCGTACAGATGGCAGAATTCCGGTGGGTAATGAACTATTTTATAAAGTACTGCAAAAAGGAAATGACTTTTGGAATGCGGCTTTTTTCTGTGGTTCAGCAGCGGTAATTCGTAAAGAATATGCGCTTCAAGTTGGTGGGATTGCCACAGAAACAGTGACTGAAGATTGTCACACGGCATTCCGACTCCATTCTCTGGGATACAGGTCAATTTATTACGACAAAATCATGATTGCGGGTCTCGCCCCAGAGAACTTTTCCTCGTATGTGGGTCAGCAAGTCCGGTGGGCGCGGGGTATGGCGCAGATTTTGCGGATTGAAAATCCAGTATTCAACCGTAAGCTAAATTTGACAATTCCGCAGCGAATTTGTTACTTCAGTGCCACGTCTCACTTCTTCTACGGCTATCCCCGACTCATCTATGCCCTCGCGCCGACTCTGTTCTTATTGTTTAGAATCAACCCGATTCAGGGTTTGGGATTGGAAACTTTGGCGTATGCACTTCCCCATATCCTCCTGTCTCTCAATGCCAACTACATTACGTATAAGCATGTGCGCTTTTCCTTCTGGAATGAAATTTTTGAATTTGTCATGGCATTCCAGGCGGGGTATGTGACAACGATGGCGTTAATTAATCCCAATCTGGGTTCTTTTAACGTCACCGATAAAGACATGACCCTGGTTAAACGGGAATTTAGCTTATCAAACTTTGATTGGCAGTCTGTACGGGGTCTTTTAGGTATAACAGCTTTTGTGGTGCTGGCGTTAGCGTCAGTTCCTTTTTGGTTGATCCTGCGTCCAGAGGATACAGAAGCGGTTTTGGTTAACGCCTTGTGGTGTATCTTTAACATGATTCTGTTAATGGCAGCCTTACTGGTTGCCTTTGAACAACCCCAAGAACGCACCGCCCACCGCTTACGGCGACGGCTGGGGGCAACAGTTTATAGCTATGACAAAAGTTGGAGTGGCATGACTCTGGATATTTCGGAAACCGGAACTCGAATGATCTTAGAAGTCGAAGGTCAACCCAATTTACCCGATGAAATTGAAGTTGAATTGGTGGGTGATTATGGGGCAAGGGTGATTATGGAGGCTCAGATTGTGGTGGCAAAGTTGGTCAATGATCATCAAATGGAATTGGCGGTTAAGTTTATTAATGTCACCCAAGCACAGCGAGATAATTTAACCTTGGTGACGTATTCTGACGTGAAGGAATGGTATTCACAAACACGGGAATATGTGGATAAACCGTTGCAGTCATTAGGATTTTTGGCTACAGGTCTTTTCCGTGCCTTCCAGGAATTTAAGGTAGATAAAGGGGTAGGAAAAGTCCGCAAACGGGTTCAAGCTTCAGCTCAATTGTTTTGGGAAGGGGACTTCTATTTGGCAACAGTGACCGCAATTGGGGCGACAAGTTTGCGATTAGAACTCGATGATTCTATTACATCGAATGCTAAATTACTTAAACCTGATAATTTAAAGAAAATGCAGCAAGAAAAACCCTTAGTGGGTTTGCTGTTAAGTCAAGACGCCATGAGCCAATCGCGGGAGCGATTTTTAACCCAAATTCTCTCATTAGAAATTCTGGTTCCAGGGGATAGCAGTAGTTCTTCGCCGAAGAAAATTGCCCTAGAATTAAGTTTCCCTGAGCAATTCAAGGATCGGCAGGCGGCTAAAGTTAAGGAGCTAG